>MDTC01167388.1_pt1 | contig 20707 bp, 17 predicted proteins | sample 811181 | NCBI WGS metagenome assembly MDTC01 (sample SAMN05326644, study PRJNA326480) | marine metagenome | isolation source: seawater | place: Pacific Ocean: North | collected 2011 | reverse complement strand
TACAAATACAACTGCTGCTGACACCAGAAGAGACTCGGGAACATATACTGGGATTCCAATTGTATCCTCAAAATCTGGAACAGGTGCACTTGCAACTGTAGTTGTAGATTCAAATGGTGCAGTAACTTCTGTTACTGTTACAACCACAGGATCTAAATATTGCGAAGGAGAAACTGTTACAATAACAGATATCTCTATTGGTGGTGTAAACAATGCCACTGATATGACATTTACTATCGCTCAACTAACTGGCGGTGGTAATGGTGCAATCCTTACACCAGTTTTAAATACACTTGCTAAACAACCTGCGTATTTTCACGACAATATGTCGTATCTTATCGACTCTCAAATACCAGATTATATTCACACAGATTACCCTAACTTTGCAAGGTTTATAAAAGATTACTTTAGATATATGGATCTTGGACCAACTGAGTTGGGTGCATTAAATCTTGTAGACGGTCAAACGAAACACGCTCCAAATCATCTTCTTCAAGAGTTAATCGATAAATTAAATCTTGATCACAGTATAGAAGCCACAGATGATTTCTTACAACCGCTATTAGAACAGTATGCAATTGACTTTCCAGCGACTGCTGAAGTTGACTCAAGACTTCTTATTAAACACGTCAGAGATTTCTTCGAGTCTAAGGGTTCAAGAAAGGGTGTTGAACAATTCTTTAAAATGTTGTTTAATGAAGATGTTGAAGTATTCCTTCCATCAGAATTTATATTAAGACCCTCTGACGGTATCTTCCAAAAAGAATTAACAGTCAAAGCATATGCAAATACTGAAATAACTCCAAACCCAGATCCTCTAAGTCTTAGAGGTAAACGTGTCGATGTTCACTATTACGAATCAACAGCATCTATTACAGCAAGAAAAGTAATTAACACATCTGTAACTCGTGTTAAAGAAATTGCTTATACTGCACCAACTGCATATGAGATGACTCTTGACCTTCCTGGAGGCACGATAATTCCTGGACAGGGTGTTGAAGGTGAGTTGACAGCTGTTATTGGTGGTAGGATTGCAACCGTAGGAACTATCGGTGCAGCAGATGCACTAAGAACTGCAGGAACATATGATATTGATACTGGCTTTTCTACAAACGGAAATGGTTCAGGTGCACAATTTACAATAGTTGTAGACTCAAATGGTGCAGCAAGTATTACAGTTGATACAGTTGGAGATAATTATGCACCAGATGAAACGATTACAATACCAGACTCACTTTTAGGTAGCGGTGGTGCAGCTGCTCTTACATTTAAAGTCGCTACAATCACAAACGGTAAAATTTTCTCAGTAACTATTACCAATGCTGGTGCAGGATATTCTGCAAACCCTGCTGTTATTATTCAACCAAATTCAGCAGATACTATTACAACCACAGCAGTTATTGATACGAGATTAACAAATGGTGCAATATCTAATACAGTATTTGTTAATAACGTACAAGGTGTTGGATATAATAACGTACCAAATTTAATCCTTAATACCGACGCGGTAAGATCTTGGATTGGTCTTGAAGGTCTTAGTGATGTTATTGGTAATAAGACTGCATTCCTTACACGTGTGCTTAATAGTGTCGCACTTAAAACAAACTCAGGCACATCAGATGGTGGGTTTGTTATAGGTGAAACATTTAAAGTTTCAGAAACTGGTGATATTCTTGGTGTATATGCAATAGATTACTTTGCACAAGATTATACAATTACTGGTATTGATAACAACGCATTGGTACGAATAAAAACTCTAGATGCAAACAAGTATCCATCCGTGCTTGAAGTTATATCAACTGGTACAGGTTTCCAAAGATCTTCTTTCGATTTCGTTCTTAGATCTTCAACAAATGAAACTGCAACTATTAGTTGTACTACAGGTTTCTCTCATACATTTCCTGGAGCATTTAAAAACTCTCGTGGATTCTTGTCTGATGCAAACAAAATTCAAGACAACGCAGTTTATCAAAACTTCGCATATCAGATAAGAACTGCTAGACCTAAAACACAATGGGGAGAATTATTAGATCGTATTGCACATCCAGCTGGTATGATAGCTTGGACTGATTTGCAGATATTGCAGACAGTAAATATGGGTGCAGACTTTAATGCATTACCAGATGTTATTGTCTTCCGTCTGTTTGCTGAAATTGAAAACCCAACAGTCAATGATGCACCAGCATTATTCTTCCACAAACCAGCGATTACAGAGTCAATAGATTGGGCTGATCAGAGAACAGGTGCATCAACTGATACTATATTGTTGTTCCCTCATCTCGGTAAAGTTGAAAGCCCAGACGTGGATGATCAGATTAATAAATTGGATGTTACAACGGCTAAGACTGAAAGTGTTGACTGGTCAGAAGCTGTTGCAAAAGATGCACATTTACCTTCTATTACCGATTCGGTTGATTGGTCTGAAGTAATTGACCTCTTACTCGTTCTTCTTCGTGAGCCAGAAGATTCAATTGATTGGGCAGAAACTGTTGTTAGAACAGTAGAACTAAATAAAACTGAAAGCGTTGACTGGACAGATGTTGCTGTTAAGTTTCCACAACTTGTTAAAACAGAATCAGTAGATTGGGCACAAAGTGTCAATAGACAATCAGAAAACGCATACACAGAAGATCCTGATGTTGACGATGCTCCAGTGTTATTATTTACAGGTGCACAAACAGAAGGTATTGCATGGGGAGAAAGCGGTCAAATTATCGCACAGAACTATGCAGGAGATTATTTCGCTGAAGATTATGTTGGCGAAGTTAGAAGTATTTCTTAATTGGCGTATAAATTCGTTATAAATAAGGAACAGATATTAATATTAAAACACATCAACTAGGAGAAAAAAATGATTCTTGATGTAGAAAAAATGAATGCGTTAGGTCGCGTTCAAATCCAGCTTTTCGATGCAGATGGAAATCTGAAAGAAGAGCAAACAGTGAAGAACTTGGTTGTGACCACTGGTCTTAACCATATCGCCGATAGACTCGGTGCTTCTTCACCAGCAACTCGTATGTCACATATGGAAGTTGGTACAGGCACTACTTCTCCAGCTGCTGGTAACACAGCGTTGGAAACAGCAATTAGTTCCTCTCGTGTAACACTGACATCACAAACTGTCTCAACTAATACTGTTGAGTATGTAGGTGATTTTCCAGCTGGTACAGGAACTGGTGCTGTTACAGAAGCAGGGGTATTTAACGCATCCTCTTCTGGCACAATGTTATGTCGTACAACTTTTTCAGTTGTGAACAAAGGTGCTGCAGATACACTGAAGATTACTTGGACACTTACAGTTTCTGACACGTAAACCTAACAGTTAGGAGTTAGAAACTATGGCATTACTGCTTAGAAAAGCTGCAAATGTAGAAAATGCTCGTTCTTTTTATAGAGATATATTCAATGAGAACGACTTTTTCTATATGTTTGCATCGCGTGCAAGACCTTGGACGGATGATACCACTCCAGAGACTCCACGTGATTCTCAATACTATCAGGCGACTTATCGTCAGGATATGCTTTTCGTTAAAAGAATACAAGCATCAGATGCAGTATTGCTTGCACCAAGATATGATTGGGTTACAGGCACAATCTATGATCAATATGATGATGAGTATGCAGACAATCACCCAGCTTATAGTGGTGCGACGAACTTAGCTGACGCCAAGTTCTATGTAATGACGGATGAATTTAACGTCTACAAATGCATAGATAATAACAATAGTGCACAAAGCACAGTTAAACCGACATCTACATCAACAGATACTTTTAAACTTGATGATGGTTATACTTGGAAATTTATGTTTCAAATCGGTGCAGCTGATAGAACAAAGTTCTTAAACGTCAACTTTATTCCTGTACGGAAAGTTTCTGGTGCAGGTAATCCAGCCTTTGACGTGAACGGAGAGTTAGATAGCATCACAGTAACAGCTGGTGGATCAGGATATACTTCTGCTCCAACTGTTGTCATCGAAGGAGATGGCACTGGTGCTGTTGCAACTGCTACTGTTAGCAGTGGTGCAGTAACTGCAATTACAATCACCAGCGAGGGTCGTGGCTACTCATTTGCGTTTGTCAAACTTACTGGTGGTGGTGGCTCTGGGGCAACTGCTACGGCTGCACTCGGTTCGACAGAGACTCCTTCATTGCAGTCGTCTGTGGAAGCAGCAGCTGTTAAAGGTACACTTGACCGTATTGTTGTTACAAATGGTGGTGTTGACTACGTTGAAGGTGATGTAGTAATTACTGTAAAAGGAGATGGAACTGGTGCGACTGCTTCAGCTTCTGTAAATGCAGCTGGTACAATTACATCAGTGGCAGTTACAAATCCTGGATCCAATTATACTTTTGTTGAGTTAGAGATTTCACAGTCAGTTGGTTCGGGAACAGGTTGTACTTTAAGACCAGTTGTTGCACCTAACTCTGGACATGGTGGTAATCCTCCAAGAGAACTGTTTGCTAAAAATGTTGGTGTTACAGTTTCTTTTACAAGTGATGACGCAGACATTATAGTTGGTAACGAATTTAGACAAGTAGGAATCATTAAAAATCTGCATAATTTTGCAGAGACAGGAAATTTTACCGATTCTATCGGAACTCCCTGTCATGTAGTAACAATTAGTTCTGGTAACGTATCAAAATTTAATTTAGACGATATTGTAACGACTGATGATGGTGGTAGATTTTCAGTCATACAAAGCATTGATACAAACAATGATGGAACAAAGGACACTGTCTATCTCCTAGAGAAGTTTCCTGGAATTTCATCTTCGTCAACTTTTACAAATGTTACCACAGGTGACACAGGAATGACTATAAATAGTTTAGCGAATCCAGAGATAAGCAACCACTCAGGTGAGATCCTATATATTGATAACAGACGACCTATCACTAGGGATGAAAATCAGGTTGAAACATTGAAGGTGGTATTTAATTTTTAAGGTAAACAAATGGCATTAAATCTAAACACAAGTCCATATTTTGATAACTTCGATAGAGCGAAGAAGTTTGCACGTATTCTTTTCAAACCTGGAGTTGCAGTACAAGCAAGAGAACTAACACAACTTCAAACGATCTTACAAGACACAATAGGAAACTTTGCCGACCACGTCTTTAAAGATGGCGCAAGAGTAAAAGGGGCGAGTGGTGAGCCACTGATCAGAGATTATATTAAGATTAATGACCTTGATGCTTCATCCGCAACAGTTTCAAACGATACTCTTGCAAACTTTGTTGGTGATACACTAACTGGTGGTACGAGTGGACTAAAAGCTAAAATCTCTAAAGCTGCAACAGGTCTTGATACAGACGCTGTTGATAAGAAAACATTTTACATTGATTATATTCAAGGTTCAAGCACTGGTTCATACTTACACTTCGAAGCTGGTGAAACACTTACAGTAACTTCTACAGACTCTGGAAGAAACGGTAGCACTTTTGTTGTAGATAATGGTACAGACGCAAACGATGCAACAAGAAATTATTTCGGTTCAGGTCTTGACTTTGTAATCGAAGACGGTATTTTATACATCGATGGTTATTTTGTATACCACGATAAACAAGAAATAAATTTAGAAAAATACAAAACAGATGCTAACTATTATGTTGGTGTTAAATTTAAAGATGCAAAGATTACAGCTGATGAAGATGCCACACTAAACGACCCAGCAACTGGTACATTTAACTTCAATGCTCCAGGAGCAGACCGTTATAAAGTATCAACTGAGATTGCTAAACTTGGTCTTTCAGCCACAAACGATTCAGACTTTATTTCTCTTTATACAGTTGAAGAGGGATTACTTTCTCGTGGTGATGATGTTGGAGATCTAGACTTTTATAACAGATTAGGTGCTACACTTGCCTCAAGAACAAAAGAAGAAAGTGGTAACTATGTTATCAGAAACTTTGAAGTAACAGTCAGAGAGCATTTATCAACTAGCGGAAACAGAGGTTTATTGACCTCTGGTGAAGGTGGTTCAGCTGATCACATCGCTGTTGGTGTTGGTCGTGGTCTTGCATATGTAAATGGTTATAGAAGGGAATTCCTTTCACCAACATATGTTAAGGTAGATAAAGCAAATGAAAGTGTTGTTGAAGAAGGATTTACAGTTTCAACAGCATACGGTAACTATGTTATCGTTGATGAAGTCGCAGGTAACTGGGATATTCAAGACGGAACACTCGTAAAATTTGGTAATGCAGCATCGGATGCAGCAACAGACAATACATATTCTATCCACGCTGCACCTTCTACTATAATTGGACAAGCACGTGTAAGACAAATCCGTTATGAAAGCGGAACAGTAAATGCTGCAGCATGTAAGTATCGTTTATATCTTTATGATATTCGTATGACTGCTGGAACATTTGGTGACATTAAAACAATTTATCACGATGATAGTGCAATCAATGGTTTTGCTGACCCAGTATTAGAAGGCGGTAAAGCAGTTCTTAAAGAATCAAATTCAAACCAACTCGTATTTAAGGCTCCATTCGTAGCTGCAAAAACTCTTGCAACTGATACTGGAAACACATTCGATAATAATTACACATACCAAAAAGAATTCTCTACTGAATTTACAACATCAGGAACTTCTACGCTAACTGTAACTGGTACAGAGTCTTTCCCATATTCGTCAACACCTACACAAACACAACTCGATACTGAGTTTTATATGGTGTTCCAAGCTGATGTAACAATCGACTCAGTTGCATTTAAAGCTGGTGAGCCGTTTAGATTGACTCCTTCGATGATTACTTCGATATCAAATACTTCAATTAACTTTGATATCGGCACAACTCTCAGTGCTGCAACTGATGTAACAATTCATGTAAAAGTAAAACAAACTGATGTAACACCTACACCAATCAACGCTCTGGCATCAAGATATATTAAGATTGATACTTCTACAAATGAAATGGGTGCAGATGGACCATGGAACTTAGGTATTGCAAACGCTTACAAACTAGAAGCAGTTTATATTGATGGCTCTGCATACAGTGAGACAGGAACTGATTATAAGAAACAATTTGTTCTTGATAACGGACAATCTGATAATTTCTACGGACACTCAAAACTTATTAAGAAACCATCTGCAACTATTAGCACAACAGGTAAAAAGATTGTTGTTAAATTCTCACACCTCGAGCCTAACTATGGTGGCTCAGTCGGTTCTTACTTTGCAATCGACTCTTATCCAGTAGATGATACAGGTTCTTCAGGTATCTTTACTTATGAAATACCTGTATATAGATCTAAGAAACTCGGTACTTTCGATTTAAGAGATTGTATTGACTTTAGACCTTATGTGAATAATACAGCAACCAGTTCTACTACTTTGGCTGGTGCATCAGAAAACCCACTTGAAACATTTGACTTAAAAGTTATCTCTGGTGGTTATGAGATGCCAGTACCTACAGAATCTTATTCAACAGATGCTGAGTATTATCTCGCTCGTATTGATAAAGTTGTGATCAGTGAAAAAGGTAACATTGATGTAATTAAAGGTGCACCAAGAATAGATCCTAGAGCACCAGTTTCTCCAATCACAGTTATGGAGTTGGGACAAGTAACGATTCCACCATATCCTTCACTCTCTCCATTTATTGGTAAAACAAGTGGAAGAAAAGATTTATCCTGCCATATTGCACTAAAACAAAACAGACGTTATACAATGGCAGACATTGGTGCGATTGAGAAAAGAATTAATCGCTTAGAATACTATACATCTCTAAACTTACTCGAAAAAGATACAGAGAGTCTCAAGATTACAGACTCTTCAGGAAATGACAGATTTAAAAATGGTATCTTTATTCATAACTTTGCAGACCATAATTTAAGTAATCTCAGAGATCCAGATTTTAATGCAGCAGTAGACACAAGACGTAAGTTCTTGACATGTAACTTTGAAGAAGAACAAGTTGATGTAATCTTTGATAACACAAACTCAACAGGTGTTACTAAGACAGGTAATTTAATTACATTGCCATACACAGTTGTTGATAACCAAAGAAACATTAACGCTTCTAAATTCCGTAACTGTATCGGATCGTTATTGTTTAACTATAAAGGTGATATAGAACTTTATCCACAATCAGATAACTTTGTTGCAATGGAAGACGGTGGTGATATAGTCGTTGAAAATAATGCGATCGGTGCATCACTTGAAAACCTAGCTGACAGTTTGAATAATGCTGGTATCGTAAATGGTATCGAAACCAGTATGACTGGTACAACTTCTCAAACACAAGATGTTGAATTTGGTGGTAGAGGTTCTGCTTCTGATAGAGGTGGTACAGGAAACCAAAATACAGTGACTTCAACAGTTGAGTTTAACGCATCTATGGAGCAAGTTGTAGATTCATCAAACTTACAACAATCAGTAGATACTCTTACAATTCAATCAACAGGAAGCACAACACTTAACCAAGACTTAGGTGACAGGATTGTTGATATTGGGTTCTCGCCATTTATGAGATCTCAAAACGTAACTTTTAATGCAACAAGATTAAAACCAAATACTCGTGTGTATGCATACTTTGATGGAGATCCAGTTTCTGATCATTGTCGTGCATTAACATATTCTACATTTACTTCTAGACTTGCAGCTGGTGTAAATAACTTCTGGTCAGACTTCAATGAAACAACCAATGCATTTGGTTCTGCTCTTGTAACTGACTCTGAAGGTAGACTTGCAGCGCAGTTTAGAATACCATCAGACACTTTCCGTATTGGTGAAAAAGTATTACGTCTTACAGACGATATTTTAAACAGAGATGGCTTTACAACTACTTCTGCCGAAGCGACATTCTCGTCATTCGGTTTGGATGCAGTAAGTCAAGGGTCGATTATTTCTACTCAAGTGCCTTCATTTGCAACAGGCACAAATGCTGGTAATCCACAAACAGTTGCAAACTTAGTAACAGATGTCCGTGTTGAGGATGTAACGTCAAACGTAAATGTTGATGTTAACCTAACAGCGGATGACCCAACAGCACAAACTTTTACTATTACAAACGCTGAAGGTATCTTCTGCCCTAAAGTCGAGTTATACTTCAGAAATAAATCTTCCACTGACGGTATTACAATTCAGATAAGAGAAGTGGTGAATGGCTATCCTGGAGCGAGGGTTGTCCCTTATGGCTCTAAATATCTATCACCTTCTGAAGTAAATATATCATCAGAAGCATCTGATGGAACAGTAACATTTGCTGCCACTGATGTAACATTTGACTCACCGATCTTCCTCGAAGGTGGTAGAGAATATTGTATTGTTACACTCCCACAAGCAAACAGCCCAGATTATGAAGTTTGGGTATCAGAACTTGGTGAAAACAAAGTTGGTACTACAGAAAGAATTGTAGCTGAAGATGTTTCTTCTGGTGTTCTTTTTGTATCATCGAACAACAAAACTTGGAATGCATTCCAAGCTGAAGACTTAATGCATAGAATATATCGCTGTAACTTTACAGCTGGTGGAACTGGTACAGCCAAGTTTACAAATGGTCCAATAGATTATCTGAAAATGACTGACTTTACAAGCGGTGCATTTGCAGCAGGTGATCAACTTCACGGATTTGATATTACTCTTGACAACGGTGGCTCTGGTCACGCAGTCAATGATGTTGTAACCTTTGCTGGATTTGGTAACGGAACTGGCTTGAAACTTAAAGTAACAACTGTGAGTTCTGGTGCAGTAACTGGGTTTAGTATTGATACAATGGGATCTGGATTCACCGCAGACGGAACAAACGTAGCACAATCTGCAACAACTGGTTCAGGTACTGGATTTATTGTTGATGTCGTAACTAAGACTGCAGCAGTTGAAAGATATTCGGTACTAAATGATGTCGCTAGAACACAGCTTACAAAGTCTGACTTTAGTGTAAATGATATTATTTCAAACGGTACAACACAAGGTACACTTTCTGCTATTGAAAACAAAATATTTAACAAAATACAGCTTAACTTTGGTGAGTTAATCTTACCACAAACTAAGATTGATCACACATATGCTGGTACTCAATCTACTGGGGTTTCTACAAAAGGAACTGTCAATCGTAAGATTACTAAGGTTGAACAACAAATAACTACAAAAGAGTTTGCTGTATATTCTAAATCAAACGAAGATGCAAACCTCAGCAGTAATAAATCATTTAATAACACAGCAGTTCTTACAACTGATAATAAATTTGTCAGTCCAGTAATCGATCTATCTCGTTGTGGGTTTATTACAACTAAGAATAAAATTAATAATGACTCTACAAATGAGAATTCAAATAATGGCGGTAACGCTCTTGCAAGATATATTTCTAAAACTGTAAGACTTTCCGACGGTCAAGACGCTCAAGATCTAAAAGTCTTTATAGATGAGAAAACACCAGTTGGTTCTTCAACAAAAGTATATGGTAAATTCTTAGCTGCAGAGGATGATGCAGATATTAGAGGAGAACTTGATTGGTTCGAATTGAAAGAAGAATCAGTTCCTGATAATCAAGGTCTAGCACAAACTCAATTCATTGAGAAAAAATATACTATTGATAATGCAAACCTCAATGGAAGTGATGTGCTCGAATATTCAATCAAGCGTGTAAGCGCAACTACAATAACCGCTGGTGGATCTGGTTATACCACTGCACCAACGGTAACTTTCTCTGGTGGTACAGCTACCAGACAAGCAAAAGGTATAGCAGTTCTAAGTAGTGGAGCAGTTGCCTCGATCATTATTACGGATCCAGGAAGATACTCTACTTCTTCAGCTGCTCCAACAATAACAATTTCTGGGGGCGGTGGCTCTAGTGCAACAGCAACAGCCACTCTTGGTACTTCAACTTATACAACCTTCAAAGAGTTTGCAGTGAAGATTGTGATGTTGACTGATAATACCTCGAATGTTCCTCAGTTGAAAAATTTAAGGGCTATTGCTCTTCAGGTATAGGTAATTAAATGTCTGGTTTTACAACTGATAAATATACAAGAGATCCAAATACTAATGCATTACTCAGTAATGATTTAGCTGGACTCGAACAATATAAAAAGCAAAAAAAACAATCTAAGAAGTTAGATGAAGTTTGCGACGATATAAATAGTCTGAAAGAAGATTTGGCAATGATAAAAGATGCCATTCAGGTAATTTTAAAAAAATAGGTAAGAAAAAATGTCAACACTTACAACTCGATCAGGTAAAGGCTCTCCGCTTACTAACACGGAAGTAGATAGTAACTTTACTAATTTAAACACCGATAAGTATCAAAGCGGTGACGACATTGTTGTTGATGATATTACGGTATCAGGTCGATTTATTGTCGGTGTTGATGCTTCGGTTACTGCAGCTGGAACGGTTCAAAACGATGCAACCGCTCTAACAAAAACATATAATATCATTAATACAGCAAGTGCGAACCAAGGGGTTCAGCTACTCGACGCAGCAACTGGTACACGTGTAACTATATTTAACTCTACTGCAAACACAATTAAGATTTATCCATATCCTGGAGAATCTATCAATGACTTATCAGCAAATGCTGCACTGTCACTTGGTCCAGAAAAAGGTCGTGATTTTGTAGCTGTTTCTGCAACTCAATGGCAGTCTACTGACGAAGGTGATGCAGTTGTTGCAACTACTTTAACTGCAACAGGTCTAGCATCTCTCGATGGTGGTATTGATGTTGATAGTGCATTCACAGTAGCTGACTCGACAGGTAACGTAGCAACAACAGGAACTCTAACTGTAAACGGTCTAGCATCTCTCGATGGTGGTATTGATGTAAACGGTTCAAACTTTACTGTTGCAACTACAGGTAACATAGCAACTGCTGGTGACTTGAGTGTAACAGGAGAAACTACTCTTTCAGGAGATTTGAAATACGGTATCACTGCAGCAGTAACGGCAGCTGGTGATGTTCAGGGTAATGCAACTGCACTTACAGAGACAATCAATATTGTTAGTACTGCTACCGCTGGTCAAGGTGTGAAACTAAAAGCAGCTGCAACAGGATTAAGAGTAGAAATTTATAACACAACGGCGAATGATATCAAAGTCTATCCTAATACTTCTGATACAATTGATGGTGGGTCTGCAAATGCTGCAAAAGACTTACCAGCCAAAACATCTATGGTTTTGGTATGTAAAGACGCTACAAACTGGGAAGTATTAAGACCAATAGCAATTTATGGTTCAAACGGCGACTTGTTAAACTAAGGATTTTATAATGGCTGGTCCAATAAGAATAGAAGGTACTACAGACAGCAACGGTAATAACTACGAAGGTGGTGTCCGTGAGATGACCACTACTGAGTTGCAAACCACTACTGCGAATATTATCACAACAAAATTTGCGAGTGAACAAGGAACTGCTTCTCTTGATTTAAGAACTTCTGGAAGTGCACCTAGTGGATTTACCCCAATAACGCATAATGCAGGATCCAGCGAATCATTCACAGACAGAAAAAGAGACGATTCAGTTGGCACACATCCAACTGATGGAGCAGTTACAGTTGTAAACACTTATACAATAACACAAGGTACTGCTACTGATAACGGTACTCATGAGAGACCAGTAAGAGTAAATGCTGATGGTGATTTACTTGAGATGACAGACACTGAAATAGATACTGAAATTATGGATGTATGTATTAGTGCGATGGTTAATCAGAATACAAATACTTGTGGACAATATTTCTTGTCAGAAAATGCTCCCTCTGGTGGTACTTGGACAAGCAGAGGTGATATTACCGATACACAAGTAGACGGAACCACTCATACAAAAAAACTTTGGCAAAAAACTGCAGCAACCACACCCCATACTTTACAGACTTTTGAAAGTTTGGTGAAAAAACCAGATGATCAATCTTTACAAGCTATGTCAACAGCCGAAATAGAAGCACTTGATGCACCATTTAGAAATAGAATTATATCGACTGGTGTAGGTAAATATGCTTTTTTCTCATCCAGTCCTGCTATTCAAGGGCAAAGTTGGCAACAAATGGGTGAGCAATTGACTGATCAGGTAAAAGATACAGCAACTTATGCATACGCTGGAACTTATACTGGTACTTATAGCGGTACATATGATGGAACTTATACAGGTACATATGCAGGAACTTATACTGGTTCTTATGCAGCATCTTTTAGTGGATATTCTGGAACTGCATACTCTGGTTCTTACACAGGTTCATACAGTGGTTCTTATACAGGTTCATATACTGGATCTTATTCAGGAACATACACAGGTTATTATGATGGTGTAACTATTATTAGTACCTCGAGCACTTTTACTGGATCGCAAAGAAAACTGTATATCAGACTTGCCTAAATAGAAATATAAATTAATTTATTATGGAGTAATTATGGACGTTATTGCAACCTCAAACGAAGAATTCAAACCAATGTGGAAAGATCCTATCTGGAAAGATAAGGAGAATAGACGTATGGTCGCCAGAAGATTGACTGGTACTGGTGAATATGCGGTTGTTCATATTGATGCATCTGGTGGAGTCAATCAGGATTATGACGAAATCCTAGAAACTTTTGGCGAAGAAAAGTTAGACGAACTAACAGCCAAACACAAAGAAGAACAAATCAGGCAAGAGCAGATTCATCGCGAAAGAGTTGAAGCTGATGTTCTTAGGCGTAAACAAGAAACTCTTTTCAATATGAAACTTGAAGCATTTGAAATAGAAGAAATCAAACACTCACAAAACAGAGATCTAAAGAAACGCCTTAGAAAAGCAAAGACACCAATTGAAATACAAGCATTTGCAACCCTGTTGATACAGGAAGCATTGGCGAATGAAGAATAATGGATTTGTTTACGTTGCTTCAGTAAATAAACAATTCTATTATGCAGCACTACATAGTGCACAATCTCTCTTAGATTTTTATCCCGAAGCGAAGATTACTTTATTCACTCATGAAACATGGGTGTGTGATGAAGCACGAAAAATCTTTGATCACATTATAACTGATGGTGTACCAAATCATATCAGAGCAAAACTCTGGGCACTGTCTAAATCTCCATATGATACAACTCTTTATATTGATTGTGATACTACTATTCAAAGCGAAGAAATATCAGATGTTTTCGATCTACTCGGCGACAATGATATAATCTTTACAAGAAACCGTCCATACAACGCTAAGATTACTAAGTTATCAGAAACAGAAGAAATGATTTATCATTGTGGTTTGTTTCTTTACAACACAAAAACGACCAAAGATTTGATGGATAGTTGGTATACTGGATATCTAGAACAAAACGATCCACGTTGGAATCCTTCTCCATATCCAGAAGAAGTTAGAAAATGGGACACATTTACTATGTGGAATCTATTGACTAATGGCAATTTTCAGGTTAAAGTAGGAGAGTTTCCTGCACCAGATGCAAAGTGGAACTTTGTAAATGGTTATAAGGAAGAAGAATTAATGGGCGAAGAAATAGTGATACAACATTATACAATAGCACATACGAGGTTAATGGCAAGTGAAGTTTATAGACCTTAATGATGAGATCCTAGAAATACTCGAGGAACACAGAAAGTGGTTTTTTGATCAGGATTTGTCAGAACTATTTGTTGACCAAAAAGGCGATTCAAATGCAGAATATGCATCGTCCAGAGAGTATCTTGATTTGATGTTACAGAAGCCAATGGGAAAAGAAGAGGGTAAACACGCTGGTCCACCAGAATTAATACGCAATGTTTACTTTGGTGTGGGTGCAAGATCTCCTGATAAATTCAAAAAAGAATCTGAAAAATTTAACGATAAACTTGTTAGATTTCTAGGGGCAAGACATAGTGCTGTTCACGTTTATTATCCCGAAGATGGTTATATGGGTTGGCATAATAATTGGGACGTTCCTGGATTTAATCTTCTGATCAATTACAGCGACGGTGAAGGTTGGTTTAATTATCTTGATGGAAACGAAATAAAAGAAATGAAAGACCCAAAAGGGTGGTCAGCGAAAGTCGGATATTATGGTGGACAAGACAATCCCTTTTGGCATTGTGCAGGTGGTGGTCCAAGGATTACACTAGGTTTTGTTATTCCTGATCAGAATATGTGGGAAATGATGATCGAGGATATTACTTAGATTCCGAAATAATACTGATGATACCATACAACACAAGCCATTATTGTTGCAGGTACTGTTGCAACTAGAGTTGGTATGAAGACCATGTAAAACATTGGGTGTTCGCAAAGCCAATCCATATCTTTTTCATTCAATCCAAGTTTCTTTTGTTCTGACGTATAGTCTGGATAGTTTAGCGAGTCCTCATATTCTTTTACATGGTCTGGTTTCATATTCTAGAATCCAAAATAACTTGCTCTCGTTTGCACGATTATCATGTAAGGGATTCCTAAAGGAAGAGCAATGTATGCTAGAAATTCGGCGAACGCTTTGGTTTTTCGCACCATGCTCTTCGTTATTGATATAACTGTGGTCATGGTTTTTCCTGTTAAGTATTACTAAAAGTTATAAAAAAATTAATTTTTATAACAACCTAAAACTATTTATAAAAGGTGTGTGAAAAATTAGATTATATACTTATTATTTTGAACCAATCACCATAAAGCGATCGTACTTTTTTTGACCATCCCAAGAATAGTATGTTTGTTCTTTTTGTCCTTCATAGTATATCTCATCTAAACCGATTTGCTCGGTTAAATCTTTTACTGAATTGACGCAGTTTATACCATACATCTCTTCAATAACATTACTATTCTGACAAGCAAACAATGCAAGTGGATTTCTTGTAGTAAGTTCTTTCAACGGATACATTTGCTCAGTATTGATAGCGATTACGATATCCGCATCTATCTTATTTAAGTCATCAAATGCAAAAGGAATATCTAAACAATGATGTCTAAACTTTACAAACTTCTCTTGTGCATAATGTTTGTGTAGTATTTTAGATATATCCAACGCTTCTTTGTCGAGGTCGACTAAATGTAACTCTCCGATGTCGATATTTTCACAAAGTAAAGGAACAAGTGGCATACCCAACCAAGAGTTTAGAACCAAGACTTTTAGTTTTTCCTGTCTTGCACAGTTATCAATATTTGTGATCAGTTCTTCTACGAGCCATGTTGCAGCTTCGACATGGTTTGCCTCGTGGCATTGGCGTAAGTCAGTAAGTTTATGTGGTGCTTTTTGTTCGATGAAATATAATGCTTCACCATAGAACTTAAAATTATTTAGAAAATTAGATTTTAACATCTTCACTTTTACCCATAGAGTCAAATAAACATATATATGGCAAGTCACGATATACGTGCTTTTCAATATCTTGTGGATAGATATAACCTTGATTGAAACTATACACCCATCCTAGAGGAAACAGTTTCATCGGGATTATATTTTTATCACAGAGAAAATTATCTATACCGCGATATTGCCAAAGTATCTGTTGCTTATATTTATTAAAGTATTCCCACAGCTTTGCAGAGTCGAAATTATCATTCCAACGTAATACGCTTGAGTTTATATCGCTGAATTTATGTGGTACGTGCTTTGTCTCCTCGCGCATACGCTCGAGGTCGTGCCACCAAGTCTTTACAATGCCTAGACAATCTTCAGGTTCAAACTCTTCAAATGCTTTTATATCGTGTTGAATTAGAATGTCAAGGTCAAAGAAAAGTTTTTCTCCTTTCTGATCAACCAAAGGCGAAAACAAATACATTTTGTTCCACCATTTTTCTAAATCATTGTATTTGGGAATCATTATAGGTTCAATAAAATCTGCTAAACCTTCTGGATTATCAGTTATACAATACATCTGACGATTTGTTTCTGGAAAGTCAGTAGCAATATCATATGCAATTTTATTTACATAATCAGAGGAATATTTGTCTCCCCATTTTACTGTGTATATGTTCATAGGTATAGCCAATCCAATCCAAATTGTTTATGTTTTTTGTAACCCATATCTAGTAATATATCTTCGCCATTTGCTCTTTCAAGAGCAATTGCAGGTTTGTATTGTTTTATGGTTTCTATCATTCCTTGCAACGCATTTCTTTCTGAACCTTCAATATCTAGGTGAATTAAATCAGGTTCTAGATGATAATTATCTAACTTAACTTGTGTTATATTATAGTTATTCATACACGTTTCTTGTTTTACTGTCGTTGCACCACTGTTTACTCTATCTCTTACTATACGACATTCAGCATCTTCATTACCGAGAGCATAGGGAAATATTGTTACATTATTATATTCTTTTAAATTCTCTTTCAGACATTTTAGATTCCAAGCATCTGGTTCAAATGTTACAACCTCGTCAACCACTGAACAATATTGTGATGTATATAAACCGCAGTGTCCACCAGCTTGAACAACTACTTTGACATCTGTGATTTCTTCAAGTATCTGTTTTGGAATATCAGGATGTTGTATGGTAAGATGTTTCCACGCATGGTGGTCATCAGCAGTCCATAGCCAATCTTTATTTTTCCAGAATCTTGTTTCGTAATTCATTGCTACTAAATCTGTGTTGTCGTTTATTGTAATAAATTTCTATTCCCATATCCTTACCAGTAAAATCTTTATCTCTATATTCTTCACCGATAATTCTTATATCAATTGGATATAGTTCTAAGATATCTAATAATTCTCTTTCAGTTGCATATGGTATAATTTCATCCACATACTTTACTGCTTTCAGCTGTGTATATCTTTCAACGATATTTTGTATGGGTTTATTCTTTTCTTTTCTTTCCCATTTTGGATTAAAATGTAATCCACATATCAAATAATCACATTGTTGTTTTGCTTCTTGCAACATAGCAATGTGACCAGTATGTAGTAAATCAAATGCACTTGCAGTAAATCCTATCTTCATTTCCAATGTTCCAATAATTTTGGGTCGACTAATTCATCTTGTTTTGTAGTACCTCGCGATGCATCTTCAAAGGGAAGAAAGTCGACATTAAATACACAGAGGATACAATTCTCTCTATAAATTCCTACATTCAAATCATCTTCATCCCAAGAGCGACCACGATTATACGAGTATGCCATCCAGCTTGGAAAATAATCCCATAATTCTTTCCAACGCCAACTGTGGTAATTATCTGTGCCGTCTGTAAATGTAAACCAAATTTTTTCTTGATGTTTCAATACGTCTTTCCATATTGGTTCACATTGGTCATCACTCCATACTTGACAACTGCCATTGGTAAATGCACCATGCGATAGTTTAAATCTTCTACTATTCATAGGTCTAGGATCTTGCCACCAAGAACGCATCTTTGTAGGTTGTTCCATATTGTAAGTAATTATAGGAGTTAGGTCGTTTTGAATTATTACATCAAGGTCTAGAAAGACGAACCGACCAGTAGGTTTGTCATCGGCAAAATTATGGGTATTAAAAACGAAAGTTTTTGCGCGATCCCAACAACGAGCCATTCCGTACTTAAAATCATCCAGCCCAAACCAATACTTAGGATGGATGTTCGGAATATCTGGAAAGGGGATAACTTTAATATCAGGTTGAAGACCAGTATCATCATCAGTGTAGCAATAAAAGTGTACGTCAAACTGATCAGGGCAGTTTCTACGAGCCATATTACATAGTCTATTGACAAAGTGTGCCCCATACTTTGTACCCCATTTAGCACATACAAAATTTACACGCATCTTCCACAAGTCTCTTTACAAATTTTTAAATGGTCTTTTTTAAGACTATCATTATAACATTCAAAGTCCGCATTATATACAATTTCCTTTAAAGGAAAAGACTTCGCATTATTATATTTAGGATTGTACGGATAGTCTATTGGGTGGAGAGGGTAGAGTCTATTCTCTAAAATATCTCTCGCGATATATGAACAAGGAAAAACTTGCCCTTTTGCATTGATGTAAACCATATTTTCGTTTCTGGCTTCACAATCAATCACCCATTTTTCTTCTTTTGCAACATTCCTATATTCTTCTTTCTGTTTAAATTTCTTAATGTTTTCTCTCGTTACTTGATCAGCTTTCTTAATATCAGGCATATCTGAAACTTTAACTGGCACTTCTTCAGCCATAGCTGGAATCATTACTTGACTTCCTTGCTGTTCAAACCACTCTATAATTTTCATATAATCTTTACACCGACTCGGTTTAGAAAGTGTATGTAAAAAAGTTACATATTCAGGTGGGTCTTGAAATATTCTTTTTACGTCTTGCAATGTAAGTTCGTCATCCTCAACAAATATATCGTTGAACGAGTTTCCTGTGTCGTTGTGTTTGTTAGATAATTCTAGTACAACGCGAGTAGGAAAATCTTTATACATATCATACTTACCATACCAGTGATTAAGAAGTATAGAATCTTCTAGCTGGTCTATTGATATTGTATCTTCGCTCTCTATTACATTCTGATTAAACAGAGCAAGTTTTGCATCATAATCTGTATCTTGATAATTGTAACTATAATACCATTCGTGTGGTAAGAAGTTCCAGAACTCAGTTCCTGCTGGTCTACGCCATTGGTGGTAATTATCTGAACCCTTATAGAATGTTTTGAATATATCTGGGTTCTCTATCACATCTTCATATATTTTTTTCGGCTGATCAGACCACCACATCATACAACTGGAGTTAAAATATGTTCCTCGTATATCTCTAAATCTTCTTAATTTGAGTTGTCCTTCAGGTTGCCAGTGTGAATATAATATATGTGGTTTAAATGCAAGGTCATAAAACTCGTCAATAGAATCTTGAATAATTACATCAAGGTCAAAGTAACAGAATGGTCCAGTCGTTGCAAGCCATTCTTCCGCATTGAACAATAAAAATTTAGAACGATCCCAACAATAATTCTCCTCTCCGAACCAATACTTTGGATGAAGTGGTTTTATGTCAGGAATGGGATGTACTTCTACTTCTTCCCGAATGCCTTCTGGCTCATCTGTGAAACAAACCATACGAAACTGATTGACATAATTAGCATCAATCATTCCATATAGATTATTTACATAATCGGCAGAGTATTTTTCACCCCACTTTATCGTTAGAAAAGTGAGTATAGTAATCAGTCCTCAAATCAAAATTATGTCGATCCTGACCATTCAACAAACAAATTGTTGGGTCAGGTCTGTGTTTTCTGCCACGTGGACTTACGTCCTTTTCGTGGTCAATTCCATACATATAAGAGTATAACACTCCTTTTTCATATGTATCAAAGTCATTTTTATGCTCGTGGAACAAGTATTTATCATCACAACCCTTATATTTTTTTATCCATTTGTATGGGTTTTCATTGAAATGTTTTTTGATATGGAGACCCTGAATACCTTTCCAAGCCATTACACTTGAATTAAAATCACCGCCACCGTATTCAGACTCGAAACCGTCGTGTTTCCAGTGTGTTTTGCAAATCTTCATCCCCTCAGTAAACAAATCCCAGACTCTTTCTGGTTTTTGTATTACTATGTCTAAATCTAAATATAATGACTTTCCCCAGTCTTGACCCAAGATATTTACTTTCTCAAATGTTCCAAGTTCTGAGTCTGCCCATCGCAAATTAATTTCAGGATAAAGACCTTCAGCACGAAGGCGTTCACCCTGATCAGTATGACAAACATAACGATATTGGAAACCTTCTCCAATGCCTATTGTAGAAGCAATCCGATTGACGTCATCGTAATTATACTTGTCACCATATAATAATGTATGTATTGTAAGCATAGCAATCTATATATTACCCTAATATTTG
>MDTC01215875.1_pt1 | contig 20717 bp, 20 predicted proteins | sample 811181 | NCBI WGS metagenome assembly MDTC01 (sample SAMN05326644, study PRJNA326480) | marine metagenome | isolation source: seawater | place: Pacific Ocean: North | collected 2011 | reverse complement strand
CAAAAATAGTTTTTTAATTTTTTGTTTTCTATAACCGAATAAGGAATTGGAGATAATAATTTATCCTCAAATTTAATCTGAATTGATTGGTTAAAAATATTTTTATATTCTTGTGATACTAATATCGAATATTCTAAAAGCGTTTTCGATTCTCCTGTTGTTATATTTAAAATTTTTGGTATCAATTCATATGATTTGGAATAATCATCTAATATTTTTTCTAAAACTGCCATTAACAAATCAATTGGGACAAAGTTTCTTCTTAAATTTGGATTATTTGTTATAGATATTTCCTTCTTTAGTACAGCATTCTTTAAAGAGCTATTCGCAAATAGCCCCCAGCCTTTAGATAAAACATTATTTAAGATTCCAACTACATTCCCAATTCTTAAGATGGTTCCTTTTAAATTATTTTTTGCAATCATTTTTATTAAATATTTTTCTGCGTTTGCTTTAGAAATGGAATAATTTGTGACAGGAGTAATTATTGATTTTTCATCGTAGTATCCGGAAAGTTTCTCACCATATACTTGAACACTCGAGAAGAAAATAAAAAAGCAATTATTCATAGTGCAATACCGCGACAAAAATTCTGGTAATAAATAATTAACAAGATTTGCGTTTTGAGGATCTTTTTCACATTCTGAATAAGGTATAGCAGCAGTATGAATTATGACATCATATTTGTTTTTTAATTTAGGATGATATTCAAAGAAGTCAATTTTTTGTTTAACATCGACTCTTCTAAAAAGTAAATCAATATCATCACGCGAAAATTCTGTTATTTCGACATTTCTATCATTAAAAAAATTTAGAATATTTCTTCCAAGATAACCTGTTGAACCTGTTAATAGAATTTTTAATCTCTTAACCAAGGGGGCGCACCTTTTTTATAAATTCTTTCTAATTCATTTTTATCTCTTAAAGTATCCATACATTTCCAAAAACCAAAATGTTTATAAGCTGTAATTTGACTTTGTTTTAGGGCTCTATTTATCGGTTCACGCTCAAGCATTTCATTATCAGATATGCAGAAATTTAAAAATTCAGGTTCCATTACAAAGAAACCTCCATTTATCCAGCCAGAGCTTAATTGAGGTTTCTCTTCAAACTCTGTAAGAACATTACGGTCGTCTATTTCTAAAACTCCAAATCTGGCTGGCGGTCTTACTACACTCATTGTCAGAAACTTTTTATTTTTAATATGATGCTCAAGAAGTTGATCTATATTAATGTTTGAAACACCATCTCCATATGTAAGAAAGAATCTTTCATCTTTTAAGTAATTTGTAAGACGATTAAGCCTCCCTCCAGTCATAGTTTCTAAACCTGTTTCTATTAAAGTCACTTTACAATCTAGGCCTAAGTTATTATTCGCTTCGATTTCTCCATTAGATAAATCAACTTTTAAATCTGATGACATCAGATGGTAATCTGTAAAATATTTTTTTATAACACTACTTTTATATCCAAGAGCAATAATAAAATCCTTATGACCATATTTAATATATCTCTCCATTATGTGCAAAATAATAGGCTTATTTCCTATTTCTATCATTGGTTTTGGAATAGAGTGAGTTTCCTCTGATAATCTGCTTCCTAAACCACCTGCTAGTATTACGACTTTCATGTTATTTGTCCCAAGAATATTTAAAGCAATCTAATCCTTTTCTAATAGATAAAGTTTCACTATGCAAAATATTAGACAAATTTAATACTCTACTCACTTTACTGTGAAGACCTTGAAAAGCAAACCATACATTAGGTTCAACAGATAATCTTGAATATAAATGGGATTTTTCTTCTGATGAAGATAATTCATGAACGATAAATTTATGCGGATTTTCTGAGTCTATAAAGACGAACTTAACATGTCCTTTGACTACTATAAAGTTACTTGATTTATTTTTGTGTAAAACCCAGCCTTTTATTTCTGAGGGATTTATTTCTGAAATATAGGCCTCAGAAAAGCCAGAGAACCCATCTTGATCATTCCTCAGCACATGCCTAATATTTCCCTTTTCTGAATTTATTATTTTAAGAGGAAATAGTTTAACTTTTGGGAGGCACATCTAAGTATTATTATTTAAAATTTTCTAAAAACCAACTAACATGTAATGCGCTAATTTCTTTAGTTTCATTGATACCTAAATTAGCTCTTTTGTACCAATCTACTGTCATCTTTATACATTGTTCAAGATTTAACATTGGTTTCCACTTTAATAAGGAGTGTGATTTATCACAATTCAATCTTAATAACTTAGCCTCTTTAACAAAATTCTCATTTACAATTTCATATTTAGCTCCATATCCCCACTCTGAAGCAATCTTCTTTACAGCATCTATTACAGTAATATCGCTTAAATGATCTGGACCAAAATTAAAAGCTTCTCCCTCTAAAGACGAATCTTCGTTTAATTTAATAGCAAGTTTCAAATACCCACTTAGTGGATCGAAAACATGTTGCCAGGGTCTTGTAGACTCGGGAGATCTTAATTGGACACTTTTCATATTTGTCCAAGATCTTATACAGTCAGGGACTAATCTATTCTCAGACCAATCACCACCACCAATAACATTTCCTGCCCTTGCTACAGATAACCTAATATTAGAATTCTTTAAAAAGCTTTTAAAGTAAGATCTTATTGATAATTCTGCGCATGCTTTTGAGGCACTGTATGGATCAGATCCTCCTAAGTTATCATTTTCTCTATATCCGAAAACCCACTCTACATTTTCATAAACCTTGTCACTAGTAATCATTATTAGATTACAGTGATATGTAGCATCTCTCATACTTTCTAACAAATTAATAGATCCAATGGTATTTGTAGTAAATGTATTTAATGGATTTCTGAAACTTTCAGCTACTAATGCCTGGGCAGCTAAATGAAATATATAGTCTGGTTTAATTTGATTTATTAATTTTTTTAATGTATTAAGGTCTTTTATATCAAAATAATGTGTTTTTATAAAATCTTCACCTTTGAGACAGTTAAAGTGTGATTTCTTATTTGGGTCAGGTTGCAATGAAACTCCAGTTACATCTGCTCCCATGGCTTTGAGTATCATAGCCAACCAAAAACCCTTAAAACCAGTATGGCCAGTAATTAAAACTTTTTTTCCAATAAAATTATTCATCTTTTTTTAAAATCAAAAAAAATTTTTATTTGAAAAATCATTTGAGGCTTTAATTAATTTATCTATTGGTGGTTTTGAAACAAAAATAACTCTAAAATAATTTGTCCACTCTAAACCAATATTTGTTAGTTGTTTAATAAAAATATTATGAATTTCTGATAGGTAGTTGATAATTATTTTAAAAAATATTTGATCAAAAGACTCAAAAAAGGCCTTATTATTTTTTTTTGGCAAAGATTTTATTCTCTTCTCAAAACCAACTGATATGGTTTGAATTTTAGATGCATTTCCCATGTTTTTTATTACTTAAGGTAGATTGTCTTAATTGGACTTGAAATATCTGCATTAGAAGCAAAATCGGAATAAATCTCATCTATTTTACCGTATTTAATAAAACTATTAATATCGTAAATACAAGATGGGAAAAGTAAAATTATTCCAAAAACAGGATATATGAATCTTAAGTCAAAGTTCCAAATGAAATTTACTATTGCTATTAAGGGGAATGAAAAAATCATAAAGTTTTCATGAAATGCATATAAAACTGATTTGATAATGAATTTTTGCGGTCTCTTATTTCTTTTAAGATCAATTCCTAAATTAAAATGACCTTTTTTTTGAAATCTATCCTCTACAATTTTTGAACTAACCGTTAGCCAAACATATGCAAATCGTGTGCTAGAAATAAGCATAGTTGTAAGGTATATTATTCCAATAGCATTTATAGCAAGTGGATTAAGTCCAAAAAATTTAAGTGATTGAACAGATCCTAGGTAAACGCCACTTGACATTGAAATTGCAACAATCGGTCCCATAAAAATATCAAGGAACATTCCTGAAATTGAGTTTTTGTTCTCAGAGCGAGCAACAATTCCATCAACATAATCTAAGAAATAATAAAAAATATATCCAAATGAGCCTAATAATATAGCTGCTTTATTGCTACAGGAGAACAAAATCGCCCCAAATAAACCGCAAAGTCCAGATAATATTGTGATGATGTTCGCTGAAATATTTAACTTAATAAAAAAAATACTTAAGATCTTTGCTAAAGGTAAAAATAATAAATCAACTCCCTTATATTTATAAAAACGTTCTTGAATCATCTAATTTTTTTTGTTAACAGAAATAGTAGCATATCCTTTTTTTTCTAAAGTTGACATGAATACTTGGGTTGTTTTTATATATTCTTTAAAATAAAGAAATTTTTTATTTAAATATTTTTATTTTATCTCTGTGATTCAATTTTTTCTTTCTGGCGAATTGCCCAATCATTATTTCTAAAGAAGTTAATATTATGCAGATCAGGATTTACTTTAAATAGTTCAATTATCTTTTTTCTCTCAGGAATAGGACCTAAAATTCGATAAATTGTTGATATCAGCCAATAATCCTCCTCATAATCGAGTGTTAATCTAATTTGATAATTCAGAGTTTGATATTCTTCAATACGGTCTGAAGAATTATCATTACCATTTTCAATGAAATTGTTAATCATCTCGGTATCAAGATTTTCAGAAGTATTTTTAATGATTGATCTTAAATACTTAGTCTTGATGGAATAGCCTACTGAAGCTCCTCCATTGGAAGAATATATAGATGGCTTAACAAAATCAAGATTTGAATTTCTCCTTAATTTGATACTATTTTTGATTAAATCTTGATCAAAAAAAGGATCATCAGCGTCTATTGTATGGAAATCTTCAAGATTAAATAATTCCGCACATTTTAACCATCTTTGCATTTTATTTTTTATAGAACCCCTGAAAATTTTGACATTTAACTTTTTTGATAGTTTTTCTAAAGGATCATCAGCAGAAGAAATTGTCGTACAAATAATGGGTATTATTTTGGAATGGATACAACGATCAATAACTGTTTCAATAACTGTCTTATCCCCTAAAGGGAGAAAACACTTTCCAGGAAGTCTAGTTGACTCACTTCTCACTGTGATCAACCCAAAAACATTGTTCATGATTTACTAAAGCCGTTTACCATGATGTCCTCCCTCCGTCGACAGTTAGTACTGAACCATTCATGTAATTTGACGCATCACTCAGCATATAAATCAAAGTGCCTTTGTATTCGTCAACTTTTGCTAGCCTACCTAATGGAATAAGTTTTTTAACTTTTTTAAGAAATTCTTCATCCTGACCATTTTCAACACCACCTGGACATAATGTATTAGATCTTATTCTTCCATTGAAATAGGTTGCGAAATACTTGCTCATACCTATTAAACCTGATTTTATTACAGAATACGTGATTGGTTTTACGGATTGTTGATGCTCTGCAAGATTACTTTTTCTATATATTCTCTGATCTGGCGCTATTAAACCTAAATCTGAAGAGATATTAACTATGACTCCTTTATGATCATGAGACAATAAATCATCAACAAAGGTTCTAACAACAAGATAACTACCTTTTAATCCAACATCTAGTTCAAGATCCCATTGTTTAAGATCATAATTTTCCAGTCTTGATTGATTGTTTTGCTCATCACACTTCATTGTTGGATTGATAGCAGCATTATTAATTATTCCAGAAATAACAATTTCAGACTTTTTCAAAAATAATTTCAAATTATCAAGTTGGACTAAGTCTGTGACTGAACATGCAAAAATGGGGAATTCTCTTTTATAGATTTTGCTTAATTCTTCCCTCATGTGTATAAGGCGATCTTTATTTAAATCTATAGCTATTGGAATACCTTTTGCGGAAAGAATGGCTTCACAATGTTGGCGACCTAATAGTCCTGCAGCACCAGTAACCAAGTAATATCTATTATCTAAACAAAATAAATTGTTTTGCATATTAATTAATTTTTTATCGGATTTTTGAAGATATATTCCTCTAATTCATTACATATTGAATGACCAATTAATATTTGAAGTTCTTGTATCAGATTTGTTTTATGAAATGGAATTATATAGTGGTCAGTTATTTCTTTTAACTTGCCTCCATCTTTTCCTAATAAAGAAAGTGCATTACCACCCATTTTTCTAACATATTCTGCCACTTTTATTACATTAGGACTGTTGCCTGAAGTGCTTAAGATTAAAACAAGATCATTTGAATGATATAAACCCGATAGCTCTCTTGAAAAAATCTGATCAAAAGATAAATCATTACCAATAGCTGTTAAATTTGTCTGATTTGATCCTAAACATAGAGATTTGATGGGTTCTCTATTTAATTTGTAACGAACAATTAATTCTGCAGTAAGATGCTGAGCATGAGCAAAGCTACCTCCATTTCCGCAAATAAAGATGGTTCCCCCACTTTTAATTGTTGAGATAAATTTTTTTATCCAAGATTGATATTTTCTCTGGAAAAAATCATCTTTTATTAGGGTCTCACAAGCTTTAGAAAGTTCATTTAGGGAACTTATAATAGTTTCATTTTCTAAATTCATGTTTTAAAAAACGAATCTGCATTTATTGCTTTGTCATCTACAAATAAGTCACCATGAGGTTTGCAATTAATAATTAATTCATGAAACTTTAACTTCCATTGAGAAAGTTGATCTTTAGTTACATCAGTCCAGTCTATACCAGTTTGAGAACCCCTAGCTGTATATAGTTTTATATAGTGACCCTCTTCATAAAGTCTATTAACTATCTCGATTCTATTACTTAGTGGCTGCGCTTTTTTATATTCAGCATTTTTTACTAATGTGCATAGTGTACCATCAATGTCAAAAACATAAATCACTTTTCTTGCCTCCAATATCTCAATTTCTGAGAAACTAATTCTTCTTCTTTTAAAATTCTCTTTTCTCCATCTCCAAGACAATCATTTAATTTTCTAATTGTGGAGCATAATGAATACATACCTGGAAGTTCGAGAGATGCGGATTGATCACTCCCATACATAGCTCTATCTAAAGTGACATGTCTTTCAATTACAGGAGCACCAAGAACAGCAGCAAATATTGAGGGAGCAGTACTTGTTTCATGGCCGCTATATCCTACAGGAAGGTTATATCTATCTGATAAGGTCTTTATACAATTGAGATTTAAATCTTTCTCTGAAGCGGGGTATGTACTAACTGTATGCATTAATATTAAAGGACATTTATTGATATTAAAAATCTCAACTAGCTTATCAATTTGCTCAATATCCATCATGCCTGTTGAAGCAAATGTTGGTTTTTTCTCCGATGCTACAATTTCTACAAAATCCCAATTTGTACCCATTGCTGAGGCAATCTTATTATAAGGGGTATTAAAATGTTGCATATCTTTTTGACTTTGAATATCCCAACAGGAGACAAACCAATCGATATCTAACATTTTGCAATATTTATCTATCTCTTCATACTCTTCAAGAGACAACTCTAAACCTTCTTTCTGTTCTCGCGTAGTTTCTCCCCAAGGACTAACCCTGTAGCTACTTAAAGTTTCTTCGCTGTAGACAATGTCTATTGTTCTTTTTTGAAATTTAACTGCATCAAATCCTGCTGCTTTACTTTGGGCTATTAAATCTTTTGCGATTATTAGAGAACCATTATGATTTATTCCTATTTCTGCAATTAAATAACAATAATCAGGTAAATTTGAAGATTTGTTTTTAATTAAAAATGGGTTCATAATTCTAAAAATCTAAAAAATCTAAAAAATCACAAGAACAAGTATTAGATGATTATATTAAAAAACACTACATTAGACCTAATGTACTTAATAATATTTGTTTTTGGATTTATTACTGATGTTTGAATATTTTTAATAGTTAAGATAGTTTTAACTTATTTTATCTTATCTTAGATTGTTTGATAAGCTCATTTTTCCAATATCTTACCCAGTCTTTACTTGATAATGCATATCTAGAGATGAAAATATTCCTTGCTTTCTGTACTGAAGTTTCGTTCCACCAACTTTCAACATTATTTGTAATGTTATTAATATGATTTGCAGCCGATTTCGCGTCAGTATGAAAGATACCAACTTCTCCAAGTTGCTCCAAGTATTTTCTGGCTTCCTTTCTTAACAAAACAAGATTTTTTGGCCAAAAAAGTATAGTAGGATAATTTGCGGATAATGTTTCTAATGCAGCAGTACTATTGTAGGAAGAAATGCATAAGGAATTTTCCTTGAGTTCATTTACTAAAGTGATATTAGACCTTGATACTTTTAGGTCAAGATCTTGAAGTAATTTATATGTATTCCAACCATATTTATCTCCATCTAATCTATGGTAGAGTTTTGATGATATTTCTTTATTGAGATTATTTGATAATTCCTTCTGCAAATTAATATAGTCTATAAATTCTGGACCAAGTGGTTGCCCAAATAAAGTGTAAAAATATCTTGGAAAGGAACCTAGGATATTTATTATTTTTCCGCTTTTATTTGGGGTTGGATACCCAAATGAACTTAATTGCATGCTTGGCATTTTAATGATTTTCCCTTCTTTATCATTTTTAATATCCCATCCATATGAATAAAAGTGGGTTGAAATTTTTAATTGGTGTGTTTCAGTTTGATGATTTTTTGCCATCCCAATATTTCCGCCATGTTGAGCTATAAGGATTTTGCCTCCATTCAAGTAGGTTTCTGCAGCTATGATTTTATACTCCTCATTTTTTTCATATCCATAAGAAGTAAAAATAATTTTTGGTAAGTTTTTTAAGTCATTTAATGTAGCTTTTTTGAAATTTAAAAAATTATCTGTATAAATCGCGGGTATATATAAAAAAATCAATTGATTCAAAATTTCTTCGAAATCTGTTGAGAATTTGAAATGATTAATATCTTTATAAAAAACTTTCCAATCATTTTGTGGAGTTAGAGTTAGTTTTCTTTTTTTTGTAAAATAGGGTAAGATTCTTGAACCAATTGAAAATTTTAAAAGGGCTTTTAAATTTATACCAGGGTCAATAACAAGAATGTCCTTATTTATTAACCTATTTAAAGGATTAATTGTTTTGATGAAAATCTTTTTAAGAACGTTTTTAAATGAAAACTTTTTATAATTAGTGTCTGAAAATTTATTTTTAGTTGGTTTAGAAAAATTATATGTACCCTGAATTATATTTATTAAATTTTCATTCCAATCATCATTATAAGATTCTTTTAAAAATGATTCAAAATCACTTGACCTTAATTCTAAATTATTATATTTTTCCAAAGAAATTTTTCTAAGTAATTTTTTATTATTTAATTTCAAAGTTTCATATCTATCAAAAACAATATCGATAAAGAATCGGAGCCATGAACCTATTATTATTCTCCAGTATTTTATATCTTTATTATCTTTATGAAATTCATTAAGAAGATCAGAAAGATAAATCAAATATTTCTCATACAAATTAGTTAGATAGATATGATCTTTATCAAGCTTATTTTTATCTCGCCAATGGTACTTGAATTTTGATTTCATGAAATTATTTATTTTTAATTATTTAGCTTTTGAAAATTATATGTTGAGATTAATCATCGTATTGAATTTATTTAACTTATTTGAATATATAGAATTATTTTTTACAAATTGAATAATTCAAAGCTCTTATTTATCTAAACTTAATAGGACGTTTGCGTACTCAAATACATTAGGATTATGAGAAACAAATATGATGATTAATTCTGGAAATTTATTAACTATATTTTCTAATAATAATTTTTCAGTTTCACGATCTAATGCAGATGTTGATTCATCTAATACTAATATTTTCCCTCTTTTTAAAAGAGCTCGGGCTATTGCAATTCTTTGCTTTTGCCCACCACTTATTGCATTACCATCGTCACCTAAAATAGTCTCGATTTTGTAAGGTAAAGAATTTACAAAATCTTTTAATTGCACTGTTTCTAATATTTCATACAACTCTTTGTCTGAATTATCTTGATTTTTGCTCCCATTTAAAAGAAGATTTTTCTTAATTGAGTCATTTAGAATTAGGGGACTTTGGGGGACATAACTGATAGAATTTTGCCATTTTTCTAAGTATAATTTGGAATTTGATACATTGATGTCAATTCCATTAATTAATATATTTCCACTTGAAGGTTTTATTAATCCTAAAACTATATCTAATAAAGTAGTTTTTCCAGTACCTGATTTACCACTTATGCCTAAATAATCTCCCGGCTTCAATTTAATATTAATGTCTTTTATTAAATCCTTGTTAGATCTGTCATGAAAATAATTTACGTTTTTAATGTTAATTTCATTTACTTCAATTTGATCATAGGTTTTAGTAATTTCTTTATGATTAACATTTCTTTTAATTGATAGCTTTAAAACATCTTCTAAGTCAGCTTTTTGTTTTTTAATATCACTTAAAGCAAGGAACATTGATTGGGCTATGGGTAGGAGCCTCTGAAAACCAAGTGCATATGTTCCTAATAAAGCCAAGAATGTGAAGTTAACATTGTCACTTGGGATTAAAATTAAGGCAGTTAAGGCTAAAAGTATTAAAATTGAGTTTTCAATTATTATTTTTGGACATTGAATAATAATTTGATAAAGTGCTTGGATTTTTCTTAATTGAAATTCATTTTTTTTGTAAGATTTAATAAATACATGACCAGTCTTATCTAGAACAATACTCTTAAAGGATCTATAAGCCTCTTGGACAACTTTGATTTTAAAAGAATTATTGTTATAAATTATATGACTAGCTTTGGTCATAAAATTTTTGAATGTTCCAAAAATTAAAGTGTAAATTAGGGTTATTAAGAAGAAAATACCACTTGTGAGCTTTGGATTAAGAAATACTAAAAAAGCAAGCGTTATTAAAATCAATAATGATGATGTTAGTACTTGCAGCAAAGCGTAAAGAACAGTGTAAGTCCCTTCAATCCCTTTTATATTTCGATTTACAAGCTTAGCTATTGGATTTTTAAGGTAGAAATTATATTCTTGAAATAAAGAAGTATTAAAAGAGGCTAAGCTGAAGTCATAAGAAATAACACTTGCATAAATTGTATTAAGGGCTAGAACTAAAAACTTAAGAAATGATGAAAATAAAATTGTCGATATAAAAAAAAGTACTATTGATCTAAATTCATAATTCAATCCAAATGAATTGAAAATAAAATTTAGCAGGTTATTTGGTGCATTTATTGATTCGGGAGATTGAAGAAGTGATAGAAAAGGGTATGATGCAGATATTGCAATGGCTTCAATGCAAGAAGAAAATACGTTTAAAATAATCAGTAAAAAAAACTGTACCTTTCTATTTAAATCTAAAGAATAAAAAAGCTTTTTAACTAGATTAAAAGTGGTTGGCTTTTTCATATTTAGTCAAAAAATTTTTTTGTTGGATTAGTGAATATTTTTTAAACTTTTGATTCTTTTGAATACTTTAATTAATAAGATGATTTTTTGATTAATGCAATTATTTAAAAGATTTTCTCTATTGAAAAACTAAATTTATAAGATATAGAACATATTATAGATAAATGACTTTATTTATATCTAATACTAACAAATATTCTTAATAATAAATTTTATTTATTGATTTGGGGTTCAAAAAATTCTTAAAATACTGATTTTTAATTTAGTATTTTAATGGTTTCTTATGGATTTTCAAATGGTATAAAAGTTTTATTTGATTAATTTATTTATTTACCATTTATACATAATAATTAAGTTTTTTTAACTTAACTTTGACCTGCATAATATAGATATATATAATTTCTTAAAAAGAATGTATTGAAATATTGTATTTAATTTTGTTAACAATTGGATTATCTTTTTTCGCAACTTATTTTTTAGTGCCTGTTGTAAAAGGAATAGGATCACAATATGGCATTTTAGATTTTCCTAATTTCAGGAAGAATCACAAAATACCAATTGTTAGGATTGGTGGATTGGCTATTTTCTTGGGTTGGATTATTACTTTATTTTTATTTTTTTTAGTAAAACCTTCCTTTTTCAAGTTGACAGATATAAATTCAGTTTTTACTTTCCCTGAATTAGTAATCTGCTCATTTCTTTTCTTTATGATTGGCTTTTCAGATGATATAAAAAGATTATCTCCCTATATAAGATTGTTTCTTCAGTTTTTAGTTGCGAGTATTTGTTGGGGATCAGGGCTTTCTATAAATTTCTTGAATTTAAACTTTTTGAATTTAAATTTTGAACCTATTCAATTAGGTGCTGCGACAAGTTATTTATTAACTAGTTTTTTTATAGTAAGTTTGATAAACGCAGTAAACTGGTGGGATGGTTTGGATGGGTTGGCAACAGGAACAACAATTATTTCAACTGCATTTCTACTTTTAATTAATTTAAATTTTTATGATAATTTTACCTCCTATGATTCTTTAGTTATTGCATCTTTTTTGGGCTCTTTGATTGGATTTTTGATATATAATATTAAACCAGCAAAAATTTTAATGGGAGATGGCGGTTCTTATTTTCTAGGTTTTTATCTTGCATATCTTGTTTTGTTTAATAATTCATCATCAGTTTTTTTAAATAGTGAAGATGTTCATCAAAATTACTTTCCACCTTTATCAATAGTCGTTGTTATGCCTATGCTTTTAGATATGCTAAGAGTAATTATTTTGAGAGTAGTTTCATTTAAATTATTATTCAAGCCAGACAGATTACATTTGCATCATAATTTTCTAAAGATAGGTTTATCCGAAAGAGAAACTATTTTGCAGATGTATGCCATTGTTTTTACTACAAGTTCATTATCGTTATTATTTATTGATTTTAAATTCTCTAATTTAATATTCATTATTATAGTTTTTATCTTTTTTATTATTACCTTTTTAAATTTCAGGAGAAAATTTATAACTTAAAAATCTTAGAAATATAAAGTTTAAATTTTTTTTAAATCATTCCAATTAAGAAGTTGATCCTCTTCAATATTTTTAGTAGTCTTCATTCCAATAACTTTGTCCCAGTTAATTGGGCTTATTCCTGAACCCGGCCTTTTGCAAATAATATCTTTTTCTTCGATAATATGATTTTTTTGAAGAAAAGTAGCTGCAACTATGCTTCTTCTCGCATTCTTTCTAGAAATATCTTCGGAAGGAATACTTTTTTTTATTTCATTGCTACCTAATAATTTATTTAGCCTCGATGATAAAAAAATAAAGTTTTTCAAATCTTTTATATCCATGGCATGATAATGATCATTACCTGGAAGTTTCTTGTCAAATGTAAAATGCTTTTCAATAATTACTGCCCCGGATGAGAATGCTGTTAATAATGAAAGCATATTATTATCAGGTAAAGTATGGTCAGAGTATCCTATTAAAAAATCAGAGTAATGATTTTTTAAATGTTTAATCATTCTTAAAGAGGCATTCTCATCCTTGGTGGGATAATTTAAAATACAGTGCAAAATACCTATTTGGTCACATCCATTTGATTTTAAAATATCTATTGCATAGTCAATTTCGGATGTATTTGAGGCCCCTGTAGAAAGTAAAACAGGCTTTGACTTTGATGCAATTTTTCTTAAAAAAGGTAAGTTATTTATGTCTGCTGATGCAACTTTATAAAAAGGTACAAGTGAATCTAAAAAATCTATAGAATCTAAGTCAAATGGAGTAGATAGGAAATCAATATCTTTATTTTTTGAATAATTATAAAGATGTATATAATCTTCCATTTCAAAATTATCGTACTTTTTAAAAAGCTCAAATTGACTTTTTGTTGTTTCTTTTTTTGTGTCCCAATATGCAGGCGAATTCTTTGATGCTAATTTTTCAGCTTTATATGTTTGAAACTTTACTGCATCAGCTCCACCCTCTTTAGCAAGATTTATCAATTCTTCTGCTTTTTTTAAAGAACCCTCATGATTTACTCCTATTTCTGCAATTATATAAGGATTTGAATTTTCGGTAACAATTCTTGAACCTAATTTTAAGGTGTTATTTTTTTTCATAGTGTATTGACCTTTCCATGTTTCTTAAAGAGTTTTTTATCATACTTATCTAAAAATTCTTTATTGTTGGTCATATTGTTTTCGTGTTTTCTATATCTATATAAAGGTAATTCTAATCTATTGATTTTGAATTTCTTTTCGAATCTGATTCTTAAATCTATTTCTTCATTGCAATGAAAACTTTCATCATAAAGTCCTATTTCTTGTAAATCCTTTTTTTTGAACATTATGCCGCAAGCAATGGGATCAAGAAAACAATTCTTTCGCTCTAAAACTTGTTCATTTTTATCCACTAAATTATAGTCACAGGCAATCGCATCCATGTAATCATTGTTATCAAGATAAGTATAAAGTAATTTTAGAAAATCATTAGATACCCAATCATCTGAGTCAATCCTTACAACATATTTTCCTTGCGCTACATTAATAGCTTTATTAAGCGATGCAGGTAATCCCAAATTTTTCTCATTATTTATGATTTTTATTAATGAATCTTTTGGACTCTTAAACAGCTCAGCTACAAATAAAGTTCTATCAGAACTACCATCATTTATAATTATTATTTCAAATTTTTTATTATTCAATGATTGATTTAACAAAGACCTTAAACATCTCGCAATATATTTCTCTTGATTATAGGCGGCAATTAAAACACTAATTTCGACTTTGTTAGCCATTTATTTTAAAAATTAGACTTTTATCATATCATTGGAAATGTTGGCTATGGTCTAATCAAAATGAATGATGAAAATAAAAAAGAAATTATTTCAATTATACAAGCAAGAATGTCTTCAAAAAGATTACCAGGTAAGGTCCTTTTACCATTGGGTAAATCAACGATATTAAATGAAGTAATTAATAAAGCAAAAGGTTTTTCTAAAAAGGTAATAGTTTGCACTTCTAAAGATAAAGCTGATAATGCAATAGAAAATTTTTGTGAAAGTAAAAATATTCTCTGTGTAAGGGGTGATTTAGAAAATGTTTTTTCTAGATATCAGAGTGTCTTTTATGATTTGAAGAATTTAGAAGATTGTAAATGGTTTGCAAGATTAACAGCAGATAATCCCTTAATAAGCGTTAATTTAGCTAAAAATCTTATAAGTAAAATTGATGAAAAACTTGATTATATTGCCTATAAAAAAAACATACCAAATGGTTCAGCAATTGAATTGATCAATAAGAGTACATTCCTTAAAATTAAAAGTGATGATTTAGATAAGGTCCAACAAGAACATGTCACGCCATTTTTTTATGAAAATAAAGACAAATTTAATATTTTGTTTTTAAATGCCCCAAAATACTACTTTTTGAGGGATTTAAGAATAACTGTTGATTATGAAGAGGACTATAAATTAGTTAAGGAATTATTTGAAATAAATCAAAATATATCTTTGGAGGAAGTGATTGAATTATTTAAAAAAGACTTAAGAATATTTCATTTAAATAAAAACTGTATTCAAAATAAAATTAGATAATCTCATCTCAAAGCCAAATATCAGGATTTTAATTATAAAACTTTTTTTAAGTTTTCTTCATAGAAAAGATCTTTTTAAGTTATAGAGTTTTTTCTTTAAATGTATAGGAAGCAAAAAAATAAAAATTCGTAAAGCTGTAATTATTATTAAGAGTAATTTTTCTTGAATATTAAAATATTTAAAGCTGAATTTTCTAAATTTCAATTCATTTAAAATATACTTTAATCCACCCCTTCTTTTCAGCATTTCTTTGCCAACTCTTGCATAAACAGTAACTATTGGAAAATTTTTAAACCTTACTCCATTATTTAATAATTTAACCCAAAGAGCATAGTCCTCAAATCCTGGAATTAAGGGATAAAATTGATTTTCATCGTAGCAATATTTCTCTATTAAATTTCTTCTGAAAACTACTGAAATGTGATTCATAGGATTAGATAGTATTAGTCTTTTTTTTATATCTTTTTGTTTTAGTGGGACGTATCTTATTTTATTTTGATCATCAACTCTATCTTCAAATTCTTTCATATAAGTACCAAATACATCAATTTCATTACTATGATTTTTAATTATTTCATTGAGATATTTGAAACGATTTATGTCACATATATCATCACTATCAAATCTTGCAATCCATTTAGTTTTTGATTGATTTAATCCAATATTAAGAGCTCTAGGAAGGCCAACATTTATTTTCAGTGTTATCTGTTTTATTTTTATAAATTTTTTAAATTTTTTTATGACTTTTTTAAGTTCTGAAGGCAAAATACCATCTTCTACAATTATTAATTCATAAAAAAAACCAGTCTGTACTTTTATAGATTCCAATGCTTTATCTAAGTATTGAGGATTATCCTCTTTGTATACGCACATTAAAATGCTGATTTCGCTTGAGTAATCTAATTGCATAAATAAAATTTATCTATTATTTAAATTTGCTATATAAATTAATTAAAATTCTTAGGAAAAATGAATTTGTCCACTCAAATTCTCCCAAGGTATTAATAACTTTTCCACCTAAACCTTTTTTAAAATTGTAAACTCCTAAACTATTTTCAGGATCTATATATGAAAGATCATATTCTTTATTACCTTTATTTATTCCTTTTTCTATTAAAGTAGCAAGTATTAAATGAGAAGCAGAAGATAATCTCCCAATGTTATTAGTTGCAGCAAAAATATCATGTAGTACTCCATTTCTAATTATTACTCCTCTTATAGAGCAAATATTGTTAAATTCGTCTTCTGCCCCTAATATCAACAATTTTTTTTTAAAGGCAAAAAAAATACTTTTGCACTCTTTTTCTGAATATATATCCTTTAGTTTTAATCCTTTATTTAATCTCATATCTTTATAAAGGTTTGCTACTGTCTCATAACTATTTATTCTAGTTATTCTTAGCTTAGAATTTGAACTTTTTTTAAGACCTCTCCTCCAATTTCGACTGAAATTTTTTCTTAATGATTCTATCGAGTTATCAAGCTTTAATAAGACTTTAAATCTACTTGTAAATGGCATCCAAGGCCTTTGCCATTTATTTTTTATCAACTCTATTTCATCTAAACAATTATAAACTTTGGTAAATCTCACTCTAATAATACAAAAACGAACTTTTAACATTTTTTTTATTTCCTCTTGCAGTCCTACGATATTACGCAAGTCCCCAATTATTCCCCCGGGTATCCAAATTACAGCGGTTGACAAAGGTAAAAATTTTATAAAAGCTTGCAATAAAGTTTTTGAATTATCAGAATTTTTAATTTTTATTAATCTTAAAGTTTTCCATCCAAAAATTTCTAAATGATTAGCCCATTCAATATCATTTAAGTATGTTGTCTCTGGAAAATCTTTTAAGTGATTTAACCATAAATCTTTTTTTTTATTCAAAACTATCCATTTACTTTCTATTTCAAGTCTCATTTCCTGCCAACCAAAATTCTCTTTTTATAACATTGTAAACTAATTTACTATTCTTATAGTTACTTATTATTCAAAAATGAACGAATAGTATTAATAATTCTTTTACAATCATCTTTATTGAGGCTTTGATGAACAGGTATGAGAATTATATTTAAATTAAAAAAATTACTGTTTTTAAATTTCTTTTTATTATTTAATACCTCTTCTGGAATCTCGTAGTTTGGCCATTTTATTGTTTCTATACCATTTTTATTGAGATAATTAAATAAAAACTTATTTTTTTCATTAAGTAATATTGGGAAAAACTGTGGAACCGAATAATCAGAAATTTTTTTAAAAACAATTTCTATATCTAATTTATTAATTTCATTTAATAAGAAATTGTAATTTTTTCTCCTTTTACTGTAAATATCATAAAGGTATTCTTCAGAGTTTATATACCTATTTAGCATATATGAAGGTTTTTTAATTCTTATGATGAAATTCCCTAGTATTTTTTTAATAAATAATGATTTGACTATTTTTACTTTTTTCTTGAAATTTTGAAAAAAATGACAATATAAATTAATTATTCCTATACGGTTTATTAATGACTCAATGAATCTAAAAACAAGAAAAATAAATTCATTTTTGTTGAAGTTAATTTTACATGAAATATTAACCTTATTAAAATTCATATTCTCGATTGCGCCTCCATCAGTAATTGGAATAATTTTTCTTAAACTGTAAATCTTTGTTGTATTCTTTATTTCACTTTCTTCAGAAAATACTCGAGTTAAAAAGCTGTGACAATAATCTTCAATTAACTCTATATTATTAGACTTACAAAAATTGTATACTTCTTTAATATCCATTAAAAATCCAAAATAATGAACTATTAATAAAGCTGATATTTTTTTATTTTCTATGGTTTTTTTTAAATATTTTACATCCACTGAAAAATTTTTATTAATATCATAAAATTCAACTTTAAAACCCTCTTTTATTATTGGTGCAATAAGAGAATTACAAATATAACCAGGTATTAGAATAGTTTTCTTTTTATCTATTTTTAACTCTTTTAGTCCGAAAAGTGTTGCTTCTCTACCTGTTTTAAAAAAGATAAAGTTTTTAAAAAAATTGTTTTTAATGTTTCTTTTTTGTAAAAGAATTCTATATCTAGGATTTGGTTTGGCACTAATATTACTCATTTAAAATCTAATCAATCTTATTTTAAGATACTTAAAAATTAGTTTCATTAATTTAATTTAGGTATTGGGTTTAATATAAAAAATTTTTTGCATTATAGTATAGTTATTAAAATGTTTTTATGATAATTTTTATATTTTGCCGCAACCTTATATTTTTTTTAAAAGAAAGTTGAATTATCTTAATGGAAATATTATGAATTGGATTATCAAAAGAAAGGTATTAATAAAAAGTTCTTTAATAGATTCATTGATTATTTTATTAATCTTCTTCTCTTCTAATAAAGTATTTTATTTAGATTTAACTCCTTTAAAATTCTCTATTATTTTTATTGAGTGGTTAATTCTTAGTTATATATTTGATAGATATTATGATTTCGTGAGATATGGCTATTTAGGTAAATTGGTTTCCTTAGGAATCAATTTTATTAAAACTTTGAGTATTTCTTTGTTTTTCATCATTACTTTGAAAATACTTAATTTTCTGAATTTTGAGTTAGGTTTTTTACATTTATACAATATTTATTTTGTCTTTTATTTATCCATAATTACTAGTATTTTAAATTCTTTACTAAGCTTTATATATTCTGGGGAAAGCCTTAAAGATGAAATTTGGTTATTTCTTGGTGGCAAAGAAAAATTTAGTAAATTTAAAAAAGAAGTAAGTGATTTAAATTTAAATATTGAGATTAAGGAATTCCCTAAGGATACTCTTTTAGATCCTTTTCAATTTCCTTATAAAGGAGTTATAGTGGGATCTCTTCTAGAATTAAATGAGGACATTATTGCTTCCCTTAAAAATATTAAAAATAAAGGGATTAATATTGTAGATTCTGAAAAATGGTGTAGTAGATATCTCGAGAGATATCCTATTGATTTAGTTGATGAAACTCTTCTTATTGAAGATTTAGGTATAAATAAGTCCTCAATGCAGTTTAGAATAAAAAGAATAGGAGATGTTTTTATAAGTCTTGTTTTAGGTTTATTTTCGATACCTATAGTAGTAATTTGTAGTTTAATTATTTTCATTGAGGATAGAGGTCCAATATTTTATAAACAGACAAGAACTGGTCAGTATGAAAAAAATTTTGAAATAATAAAGTTAAGAACAATGAAAATTAATGCTGAAGCTAAAGGACCACAATGGTCTAAAGTTGGAGATAAAAGAATAACTAAGTTTGGGAAAATGCTTCGATTAACAAGAATTGATGAATTGCCACAATTGATATCTGTTTTAAAGGGTGATATGAGTTTAATTGGGCCAAGACCAGAAAGACCGGAAATTGACAAAGAACTAAAATTGAAAATACCAAATTATTCATTACGTTACATTATTAGACCCGGCCTAAGTGGGTGGGCTCAAGTAAATTTCCCTTATGGAGCATCTATTTCAGACTCTATTAGAAAGTTTAGCTATGATATTTATTATTTAAAACATACATCTATATTGCTTGATTTTTTAATATGTTTGAGAACAATTAGAATGGTTTTTAATGCGAGAGGGGCTATCCCCAAAAATGATTGATCTCTTAAATTACTTAAAATATGATGAATAAATATAAAACAGAAATTAGAAAAGCTAATGATTTGAGATTCTATAAATATGAAGATTTCAGAGATCAAATATTTCTCATTTTAGCTAATCCTCTAGCTTATTTTTTCTATAAATTGAGAATAAAGGCTGATACTATATCCTTACTTTCAGGATTTATAGCTATTTTGGGTGGTACATTATTGACATCTCAAAATAAAATAATTATTTTTCTAGGATCTCTTTGTTTCCCAATATTTTATTTATTGGATTATGTTGATGGATTGGTGGCCAGATTAAATAAAAAAAGTTCAGTTGGAGGTCAATACTTAGATCTTGTTATGCATCAAATTGTTGGGATTGCTATATCTTTTGGGATTTTTGTGGGAGCGCTTAAGGCAGAGGGGGAATATATTATTCCTTTTGGTATTTTATCTGTAATAGCTTCATCTTTCTTTTTGAGTAGATTTTCTATTGGTTGGTTTTCAATTATTATGAAAAATTTTGAACAAAAAATGGATAAAAATGGAAATAAAATTAATATACAAAAAAAAGTAAGAAAAAATATAAAAAAAAATATAAAAAAAAATATTATTTTATCAATATTACT
>MDTC01213547.1_pt1 | contig 20720 bp, 16 predicted proteins | sample 811181 | NCBI WGS metagenome assembly MDTC01 (sample SAMN05326644, study PRJNA326480) | marine metagenome | isolation source: seawater | place: Pacific Ocean: North | collected 2011 | reverse complement strand
TTTTACGACTTTTGCGACGGCGACGACCACCCTCTTTACTCGCGCCACTACCGGGACTCTGACCCATTGCTTTCGCGCGATACCCGAGTACCCCACCATCACCTAAGAATTCCTGTCCCTTTGCTGCATTTAAAATTTTTAATGCGATATAATCATCCACAAATGGATCTAATCCAGCATCATGATATACATATAAATTACCTTTACTTAATATAGCATCTAACCCAGCTTTCCATGCTGGAGCACATGTTCCATCTTGAAATAAATTCACTAAATCAGTGTAATGGCTCCTCGGCCCAAAATCAGCGCTGCGTCCAGCTTTATCATATAGCATTTTTGCTGTAGTATATCCATCATATTCTTTTGCGCCAGGACTTCCCACATCTATTAAAGTTTCTAATATTAACTTTGTTAACGGTGTCATTAATTTTGGAGGGTCGGTCGCATTTAATGCACTACTCCACATACTATATAATGTAGTATAAACATCTTCCTTACCACCTGCCTTGTCTTCACCATAATCAGGATTTTCATTACTATCGCAATGTGATATAATAGCATCCATTTGATCCTTAATTTGATCCTTAATTTTTTGTGAAAATTTATCACTTGATTTAACTTTTTTTGCCAGCTCACGCTCAAAATTAATAATAACTCCACCTTTTCCTTCTTGGTCATGTGCCATATCTGCTAATCCAAATTGACGGTAAAAAGCACCATCTGTTCTTGATGTTAAAAACGCAGCAACAGCAACATTATGAATGTTAAGGGCTATAGGTTCATAATTGGAAAGGAGAGGTTTCCATTGATCTACAAATCTATACGTAGGACAATCTTCACTAGCTACAATAGCTACATTTTCTTCTCCGTTGTTATTCTTCAACAACTGAATACCATCATTTGAAATATTAAAATCATCTCCTTGTGCGCCTCCCATTACATAAACGCTAGAACTATTAATTTCACTTAAAAGAGGTTTGCATGCTTTATTAAAATATTTGAAACAAACTTGCCCAATAATTAATACTGTATCATTTTGATTTGTTTGAAATTTCACAATAGGCTTAATTGAATTAATATGCCTCTCCAAATCCTCTTCTTTCATCCCTGTAGCTAACAAAGCTTTTTCGACAGCCATTTTTTTGGCTCCCATCATTTCTAGGGGTGGTGGAATCCCAAGTCCCTTTTCGCGATTAAATGCCACCGCACCTCCTGTAGCTACCCTATTATCTAAATAAGGACATGTTGCCTTAGCAATACATGCTCTTAATTTTCTTGTTTCGAGATTACCAGCAACTGCTGCTGTAATAACTGAATTTTGACTTGATGATTTTGCTTCTGACATTATATAATATAGTTAGATATTAAACAAAATCTTCTAAACCACTTAAATTAATATGTTTCTCTAAAATAGTCTTACAATAATTTGTACATAAAGAACTACATTATGAATGTTTCAAATTTTATGGAACAATCAAAAAATTTGATTAAATATAAAATTATGAAAAGTCAATATTTTTTATATCAGATGTTCTATTTTTCATATAATCGAAGAATTTCCAAAATTCAATGTGTTTGCCGTCTTTACTAACAACTTCAAGAAATGTTTCACACGATTGTTTTTCAGTCATATTTTCAAGCTTTTGAATGCTATTCTGTAATCTAACATCATTTGAAATATTAGCATTATTGATTTCTTCGAGCTCTTTTTGATATGCAAATTCTAAATCTTTCTTTTCTTTTTCATTTTTAAGCCGAGCTTGGTCTAATTTATATTCCATATCCGATTGTTCGCATTTTCTAGCATTAGCTAATTCTGTTATTCTATTTTTAATATGAAGTTTAGAAATATCTTTTAACTCCATTGTATCAATAACCTGGTCTCCATTACTATCTAATCTATCATATAACTTTAAAATCATGGCAAATTTTTTCTCATCATAATCTTGTGGACATTTTAATTTTTTTGATGCTCCTGATCCCATTTGAATAATAATTCATTTTAATTATTTAAATACTTTTCATAATTAAAATTTAGCTTCTTTTTTCAATACTTTAAATAACAGATAAACCATTAATAAGCCAAAACTCATATTGAATAATTTCGCAATAGGCTTATTTTTTAAATCTAACTTAATTTTTTCATCTTTCTTATCGCCAAATAAATTTACAAATGTTTCAGATGGATGTTTTGGGCATTCTGAACTTGTTTCTCTACTAATAGGATTTTTTCCTGTATAAGATTGTACACCAAAACTACATGGGTCTAATGCAGCTACATCATCTACAGCAACATAATGAGCATCTGTTGAATAAATATGTTTCCAATCCGATGAATTCGTTTTACTATCATCAAAACGAATGGTTGACATGTTTATTTTTACACATGGGGGAACAGCTGGTGCAGTAACCGAATTCATTAAGCGAGTTGGGTCTAATGCTCCTAAATTTTCAATCATACCCGGTATTAAACCACGCATGCCTTTTAGTGTTCCTAATCCGGGTATAGTTCCAGTAGGTAGATTATCAATGTATAGATATCTTTTTTGCTTGTCTTTTTTTTCGTTAGATAAATCAGTAATATCGTTGGATCCATCACCATAATTCGTTGTTTCATCGGTCTCTGGTAGGTTTTTAGTATCGCCACCATCATCTGCTGGATTTTTAAAATATATATAATCGCATGTCTGACCTTCTTCTAAATTTTTAATATCTGATCTATTTTCACATAATGATTCTTGGTAAGTATTTGCTATATGTTTCCCATCTTCAGTATAAAATTGTGTATATGGAACACTATTATCATTAACTTTAATTGGATGGCATTCACCCAGTGTTTTCATGAAAAATTTATCACCCAATGGCTCATCCCTTGACTCACGATTTACTTTTGCATTAGCATGACCACCACCGGTAACTAAGACTTTGCCATAATTTACTAAACCCGCAATATTTTTAATTAAAGCATCAGTTGTTCCTTCGGCACTCATACCTAAATTATCTGGAGCCATGATATTTTTATGATAATAGTATGTTTGTCCTAAAAATTTATGTCCACCACCACCAATGCTATTTCCCTCATCATCTTTATATCCATGGTCAGCATCTTTATTGGTTTTTGCTGTTTCATTACTTAATCCTTCTCTAATCATAGTTTATTATATATTATAAATATTAAATATAATTATAATATCAAGTTTTATTTTATAAATATATTTCTTCATTATTTATACGAATGAGAGAATCTTTAAAAATAGATTTGGACATAACTCCAAAAATCATAACTAATAAATTCAAAAATAACAATAAACAAATAAAAAATATCAATATTAGTTTAAAAAAATTTGCAATTTTAATAATTGTATTAATTTTAAGAATTATTTATATAAAATTTAATACTGAAAAAATTATACCTGCATATCCTTTATTTTTTATACTTTTTTATACTCTAACTTATTATTTAACAAAAAAACAAAATTTAGCTTTATTTTCAAGTTTACTTTTAACATTTTTCAGAACACTTATAAGATATAATTTAAATGATGAAACCTTAAGCAATACTAATATTATTTCAACAAATAATTCTTTATTTATGATTGCCTTAATTTTTCCTTATTTTTTAAATACGTATAAAAAAAAAATTTCAAATAAATATATTAAATTATTTAATTTTGCTCTATTGATTTATGTATTTTTTAGCATTGGTGAATATATTGTTCATAAGTATGTTATGCATGGCGATATAAGCAATAGTATTAAAGAATATATAAGAAAAATACCTATTTTAGGATTTCAGTATTTCCACACATTTAATGGGCATATTGAACATCATTTAGAAACAAAGAAAGATATGTCTATAGATAATGTTAAACATGAACATACACTATATATGGGTTGGCACATAAATGTATTTCAAATTCCTGCACTAGTATTTGCAATTTTAATTAGTAGGAAAATAAGTGGATTTAAAATATCTATGAAAAAGATTGTTATTATTTCAATAATTGTTAGTATTATATGGCAATATATATGGAATAAAGTACACGTTGATATGCATCGACTAGAAAATAAATATTCAATTGTTAGAGGTGCTTATGACCACGGATTGATGAATATGAGTTTCATGACAAAACTTTTATTAAAAAATCATTCTTTACATCATGTTAGGAAGGGAAAACATAAAGGAAATTACAATGTAATTATACTTGGCGCAGATGATTGGTTCGGTAAAAATTATAAAACAGCTCAAATAAAAGAACCTGAAACAAAGGAACCTGAAATAAAGGAACCCGAAATAAAGGAACCCGAAACAAAAGAACCCGAAACAAAGGAACCTGAAATAAAAGAACCTGAAACAAAGGAACCTGAAATAAAAGAACCTGAAATAAAAAAATGATGTTTATAAAATAAATAATAATTTATCTTATAAACTATAATAAAATAATATTAAGTAATTAAATTATATGCGCTCTGTAAAATTAAATAACTATATAAATCCAATATCTAGCAGAGAAGTAGAATTTAAGGTAAATGAAATGTATGGAAGCAAAAATGAAATCATTTCACACAATGATAAAGTATGTAGAATTTGCTTAGAGCAAGATGATGACGAATATATATCACCCTGTTTATGTAAAGGAACACAAAAATATGTACATAGAAGCTGTTTAAATCAGTGGCGAAATGTTAATATGAATAATCCTGAAAAAAGAAATTCTTGTGAAATATGTAAATATAAATTTCATTTTAAAAGTAATCTTAATCTTAATTATTCTAATTATTTAATAGTGTTTGATAAATTTTTATTGATTGATGTATTATTAATATGGTTTGTCACACTGACTCTTATTTGGTTAGATGTTTTATGTAGATTTTTTATAATAAGGACAATGAATCTTTATAGTGATGATAATTCAACATTATTAGTATTTTTCAGAGAATCAGAAACAAATGAAGATGCATATTATATGACATATGTTTTATTTTATTTACCATTTTCTTTTTTTCTTTTTGAAATACGGTATTTGATAAAATTCCATTATAAATATAGCAATCTGTTAAAAGATACTCAATATAAAGAAAGAATGGGGTGTTACTTAAATAGATATTATATACAGACATTTAACTTTCTTTACTATTACTACATTTGTTTATTTATTGATCAACCCATGTTCTACTTATTTACAAATATATTAAATATATTTTTTAATTCATTTTATAGAATTGCTTTTTATAAAAAACATAACAGAATATTAACAAATATTATTAATGCAATTGAAGATACAGAAGAAATATTGTCATTTGAAGAAAATCCCATTTTAAATATTGTTTTTGGAGAAACTGAAAAAACAGAACTAGAAGTATTAGCAGAAACTGATTCTGAAGAAAGCTCCAATAGCAATGATGACTCGAGCATTTCTAGTGAGTCTGATGTAAGTATCTATAATGTTAACGATTTATTAAATTTAAATGGATAGTTAATATAAGTATGACTTGTTTTTGGGATGGTATATTAAAATCACTAAAAAAAGAGGACTTTGATTTTGTTGGTTATAACTCTTTAAAAAAACCAAAAGAATTTATTACATTTTTAAAAACACACAAAAAACCAATGAAAAATGTACAGTGGCAGAATACATTTATTAAAAATAAAGAAATGAATGAATATTTGATATGGATAGAAGAATATGATATAACTAAAATAAATAATGGTCATTTAACATCTATATGCGACCCATTCTTATTATTAATATCAGAATTATTTTGCGTTAATATTATTCATCATTATAATAATATAGAAATTCATTATAATAATATGAAAAAAAATAGAAAAACACTTATATTTTCATCAAATAATGGCCATTTTATTTGTTCAAGATGAATTAATCACAGGTAGATTTTCCGGATTTTGCTTCATCTGCTTGTTTTTCTGTTTTATCAATTGCATCCTCAATGTCCCCTTTTTCATCAGATAATTTTTTAGTTGCCCTATTACATTTTTTTTTTGCATCACCTATTTGTTTTAATAGACTTGCTTGTTGTGATTTTAGTTGTGCTATTGTTCCTTTTGCTTTTGATAAAACATCTACATCATTATCAGATAATTCATTTCCTTCTATTACTTTTTTCTTCAATAGAACATTTTCTCTCATGTGGTTGTAAAGAAATAATGTAATTATAAATATCCCAACAGCTAAACAAAATAATTTATATAAAATTTCCATCGTATAAATATTAAATATATTTTAATATTTGTAATATGAATACTTAAAAACCTTTTGAATCCATTGGTTTTCCGATATCTGGATCAGCAGATTTTCCAGCTCCAGATGGGTCATCTATTTCTCCAACGGAACTTTCATCTCGTTCTTCTCCGTCTCCGCCTCCATCTTCATTGGAAGAAGACATATCATATAACGCTGCTTTTTTTTCTTTAAATTGGTCATTTGTACTATCAAACCTATCTTCAGTTGGTTGTAAATTTTTTTCATAAGCATCACTCACTTTATTAGCATCTTTTTTAGAATATGCATCAAGCAAACCTTTAACTTCATAAATCAAATCTTTTTGACATTCCGGCTTTTTAGAATTTCTTTCATGCGCTTTCTTTTTTGTATCATAATCTGCTTGGTCTTTACACGGGCGATTAGGCATATCTTCTTCGCATTCTTGTTTATATTCATGGTCTGAATCACAAATCCCTTCAATGAGTGGAAAGAAATGATTTAAGAATAATGCTAAAAAGAAAAAAATTAAAATAATACAAATTATATCTTCCATATACTAACATGTTATTTTTTTAAAATTTTTTTTTTCTATTTTATATATAAATGTATTGGTCTAGAAAATTTAAATTATTCGATTGTAATTCGAGTAAAGAATGTAATTATATAGGAGTTGCAAGGAATGATCCACGTCATTCTATTAGATATCCATTAACTAATTGCGGTGATTGCGATAAAGTTAGAGAGCATCCTAGAAAACTAAATGATAAAGAAAATAACGAAGCATTAAGAAAAAAGGGTGCATTTAATGATGTCTATGAAAATAGATTTTCTGTGGATAAAGCTGCTGGTATTAAATGTACAAGAAGTCTTATGCATTTGTATAGAAGAAATCAACCAGCTAAACGTGGTCAATTAGGTAATGATGATAATTATAATTATTCATATAATGAATTTCTAAGAATAAAAAAAATGTCTTATTTACATAATTTACCTACTCAAAAACCGCCTAAAAATTCAATTACGAATAAAACAGGTGGATACGGTGGAATGAATTGTGAAGTAAATGAATGCAATAATGTTAACCACAGTGTCATATGGAAACCCAATAATGAGAAGTATAATGTACAAGGTGCAGTATCAAGTAGTTCGAGGTTAGACCGCTTGAAATTAGATACTATACGTGGCTCTAAAAAATGTGCTACCAGTGATAAATGCAACGGCATGTATTTTGCTGGTAAACCTAGATATTATGGTAAGGGCAAAGAATATGTATATAATGATACTCATAAGGAATCATGCAATGTTCAAGATAAAGCAAAAGGTCGAGTGCGAGGATTTTCAAAGCAAATGTCTGGAAACAATTGTTATTAAGATTATTATAAATAATTAATATATATTTATAATAATATATGTCATATGACAACAACTACAACAATGATGGAGGAAATGATGGAGGAAATGATGGAGGAAATGGAGTTCAACAAGATACAACAGCACCAATACTTACCATCGCAACACAAATTGGTTCAACAACCAATACTTCTCCATCAATTACTATAAGTTCAAGTGAAGTAGGAAGTTTATCTGGAAGTGTGTCATCATCATCATTATCTTATACATATTCTATTCCGATAACCAATTTAACAACTGGAAATAATATAATAACATTCAATAATTTACCAGTTGGGGAATATAATTCATCTTCTATAAGTGTTTCGGATAGTTATGGAAATACAAGAAATTATACCAATTTAATATCATCATTTGAAATTGAACAGCCAGTTCCAGAGTCAGAGCCAGAGCCAGAGCCAGTTCTAGAACCAGAGCCAGTTCTAGAACCAGTTTTCAGTTTTACTCCAGAAAGACAAGATAATACAGTTTACGTTGTAGATAGAAAACTAATGCAATGTAAAAGAAATCCTCGTTTAGAACTTATCAAATTATTGGATGATGGTAAAACAAGTATACCAAAAGACTTCGATGTATGTGAAAACGGAACAAGAAAATTTAAAGAATCATTTAAATTGCCTTTCAATCACATGCGAAAAATTTCTTGTCCAGTTCAAAATGATGGAACAATTTATAGACCTGAGGCAACAATTAAAGTTCTAAAAGATAATTTAGCTTTAAATTGTGCTTGTAGAACAAAACCAAATCCACCAAATCCGAATTTCATATCTTCTTATAAAACATTAAATGAAAGTAGAAATCGTACGTATGAAAATAATTTGAAATTTCCACAAAATAATTATATAAGAAATGTAAGTCATCCTACTAAGATAAACAAAACGGTTGTTAAACATAATAATCCAAGATTTAATCAAACGGGTGCTGTATCTAGTAGAAATAGAATTGCAGCACTAAAAAATGGAAATAATTTTAATAATATTTATAAAAAAAGATGCGATACATTAATGAGTGTTCATTATAAAAAAAAAGTGGAAGAAAAAAAATGTAAAGCTAGACATTTTGGAGGAAAATGGAAATACGCATTAGTTAGATGCCCACCGAAGGATTAATAACGTTCTTTAATAATAATAGGCATGACTTTTTTCAATAATCTATCTATTTTAACTTTATTTTTCTTATTATTATTTTTTATCCAACATCTTTTATTTTTATTTCTATCGTTTTTACAGTACATTTTTCCTGCTTTATCACACCAATTAGATGTATTTTTAAGAAAATCAATTGCAAAATCATTACCATATTCTAAGCAACCACTTAAAACAGTATCTAAATAATTTTGTGATATTGGACATTTTTTATTGGGTTTATTATATAATCTATCTGTTATCGTGTAAATATAAATATTACATGGATAATTTGGCATTTTTTGCCAAGATAAAGCAGTAAATGCATTTTTAATTTTTGGATTATAACGAATTTTTATACGTTTATAACCTTTTTCTCGTTTATCAAAATTTTTAATACATTTATATACGGGCATAATTATACCGTTAATATCTAAAGCATTTTTTTTATCTTTAATTAAACCTAAAAAACTGTAATTACCATAATTACTTTTTTTGCATGTCCAAACGCGATTATAACCAGTTTTTTTAGATAAAACGACAGGGATACCATTTCCAATAAATCCTTTACCCGTATATTTTCTAGAATACGAATTAATTAAACTACCATATCCAAAAATAAAATTTTTAGGTTTTGTATAAATATTACAACTCTTTGATTTATTTTTTATTGTTCTCTTTTTTATTGTTCTCTTTTTTATTGTTCTCTTTTTTGTATTTAATTTTATAACTGTTATTTTTTTTGTTTTAACCATACTTATTATATATTTATAAAATTAAATTATCAATTGTTTAAAAAAATATTTCTTGTATTAACAATATCTTTAATTTTGTTTGTTTCAATATTATTTTCATTGCACCACTTTATAGACCTTTGAATATTAAGATTTTTCATTTTCTCAATACGGTCTCTATATTGTTCTTTATTTTCAATTAGCTTAATTGTATATAAGATATTTTCAATTTGTCGTTGTCCCAGAATATGATTTATTTCTTGTATAATATTCAAAAAATACAAATTTTGTTTTAAATTTAAAATAGACGCGATATTAAAATCATTGTTATTTATATTATTTAATATTTTCAAAATACCATAAAATTTTTTCTTAACATTAATATCTAATGCATTTTTGAATGACATACAAACAATGTATTTTTCTGAATTTGCATAACGACTAGTATTTGGTTTTATAATGAATACTGTTTTGTAATAATATGATAATAGATAAACAATATCAATAGATATCTTATTAAAAATATCAAATATTTTCAAAATAAATGTTCCATCTTTCTTTTGCATAGATAATGCATAAAATACTTGAGTTAATAAAAGTCTACTAGCCATTGTTTCTTGATTATTAAAATCGTTAGAAAAATCAATACCACCATCTGCTGTTATAATTTCAAAAGAATCATTGTATTTCTGACAACAATTTTTAAAATTCTCTTCATTAAATAAATTGCCAGTTTTATCAATACCACTTTCCAATACTATATTTGGATATTTTTCAAGAAAATTTATACTTTTTTTCCAACCAGGTGTATTTTTCTTATCATCCAATAAAGTCATTCCATAATAGGTATCTTTTTTATTTTTTCTTAAAAACATTGTTGCTTCAATAAATCCTCCTGGTCCTTCTGCTAAATGAAATGTTTTAATGGGATTTTTATAATCAACAATATGAAACATATTGTATATTTCTAATAGTTTATAAAATGCTCTAGAAATAGGCTTATATTTACTGATAGATATATTGTTATTGGGTATGTTTGTATGTATAAATTCATATGGATTTGTATATATTTTCATCTGATCCCAATATTTATACACTTTATCAATTTTTTTCTTAGTGCTTTTAAGATAATTAGATAGATTATAACTACATACTTGATTTGTTTCTTCGCTATCTTTTTCTTTTAAAATTAATTTATATGTATTTTCATTTATATTTATATTCAAATTTGAAGGAATTTTAAAATATGACATAAACTAAATATAATAATGGTCTAATTTTTAAACTATTTTAAATGAAATTTAATAAATCATTTGATTCGTCATTTCTAACGTAATTTTCAATATCAATGATATCTCCTAAAATATAATTACCATCTATATAATCAAGTATAATATATTGCCATGATGGAATATGTATTAATTTTTTAACATCTATTTTTTTAACTTCTTTATCACGCTGTCTTATAAGATTTTTATTTTCAACTGTATTGATACATGTTAAAGACCTCCAAGAATTAAAAATATAATCACATTGAAATCCTCTTAATAAATCTAAAAAACAACTATTATATCTTAAATAATTTTTATTTTTAATATATTTAACACTATCATTATGTATTTTACATATACCAAGTAAAGTATCATTTGGTGTCACTGTATATGTAGCTAGTTTAATAAAATTACCCTTTTTATTTATATCTTTACATTTATGTCTTAACGAAACTACAATGCCTATTTTTAAACTTCTTCGTTGGAAATACATCATATCATGCAATAAATAAGAAACAGCAGAAGTAAATATAGAATAATTTTCTATTCGTTTTGAATTTAAATATTGATGCTTTTTAAATTCATAATTTGAAATATTTTTACTTAAAGTATATTTAAATAAATTGTTTTTAATAACATGTGCCATTAATTCACCATCATAGTTTTTATGATTAAAAATATATCTTATATTATTGTTGTCGTAATCATAATAATTAAGAGTAGTATCTCCAATAATCTTACCATAAAATTTATCTGATATTTTTTGCGGTGTATAAATAATAAATAATAAAATACAAAAAATAAAAAGAGGCATTTTTTTACTATACATGTTATATTACTATAAATTAAATACCTTTATTTAAACAAAAATATCTAAAATAACATCTAATATAAGCAAATTGAATATTATTCTTTTGCAGCAGCTGCTTCAATGGATACGTCTTCCTCACCCATATCCGGTAGTTTAATTTTTTTATTAAATTTTTTATTAACTTTCTTTGAAATTTTTTGTGCCATTATTGTTCTAATTGTTTCCCTCGATTTTTTCATATCACCTAATTCATCTGGGTCTGTTTTTGCAATCTCAATATTATAAACATTTTTTGTATTTACATTTCTGTTCTTTTTAAAGACGAAATAATTATTTAAGAAACTTATTTGCTTTTCATCTTCGCTAAGACTTAAAGCTTCACCAATATGTCTCTTTTGCAGTCTTTTTGTTTTATATTCTTCTTCCATAGATTTATATAATTCTTCAAAACTTCCCATGGAATTCGGTAAACCTAATTCTATCGCTTCTTCAACATCCAATAAATTAAAACCATAGTTTTCCATCAACATTCTAAAGTAATCAAAATTTACTAAGAATTCCTTAAAAGTTTTATTGATTGATTCTTGATAAACATCAATTGTATATCCCAAACTATCAGTACTATCTGGCATTTCTTCCTTTTGATATAATTTTGTTATTGACCAAATCTTCTTTTCACCATTCATGATAAATACATTTTCATTCGCTTGTTTACCTTTTAACATTTCAAATATTTTCTTTCCATTATAACATGTTCCTATCATATATCCCCCAACAGCGCAACATTCAGAACAATTTCTAATAAAATTGTTTAAAGATTTATTGCTTTCAAAGAAGTAATGAATTGAAAATTGATTGGAAATAATATTAAATCCATTTTTTGCAACTGCCCATTTTTTATATACACCATTGCCTAATTTATTTCTGTCTTTTGATCCAACGCCCATTATTGCATTGATTACCATTTTTCCTTTATCACTTTTTGCAGCATGTGTCTGTTTAATATTTTCAGAGCTATCGCCATGAATGAATAATGCATCAAACATATTTTTTCGTTTTCTTTTCGCTTTAATATATCTGGCACAAGCACCATCCATCTTATTTTCAATATTATCTTTTGAATAATCAATACCGAATACAAATGACAATTTTGCATTAAGCCATTTTTGTATATCTCCACCTTTTCCAACAGTCATATCTAATAATGTATTGCCGCGTGTTGCTACCGACGTAATTAATTTATTTTTAACATATTTATTATGAAAATCTCTGAGTGACCGTGTAAATGTTTCTTTTGATTTTCTATTATAATAAATGTCATCATCTAAATTATTTTCTACAATACCAACACCAGTTGTAATTATTTCATCTGTTATGGGCAAGTTAATAGAGCGCCAAACACTTTGTGCTACATGATAAGCATTACCATAATTTCTTCCACCCTTTTTGTAATCACTTGTTTTATCGTATCTCACTCTAATTGGTATCCATTGCCAATGTTCTTTTGCATCTTTATCAAATCTAAATTCGACAATCATATTATCGTTTATTTCTTCTTCGCCATTTTCAGTAAGCATTTGTTGTCTACCATCTTTATTTTTAAGCATAATATTACATAAATGAATAAGATATGTTGGCGTAGGATTTGTAGGATAAAATGGAACAGGTTTATAGTTATTTTTATCGTTATCTTTCTTAAATATATTATCTTGCATAACATCTTCACATGGATTCAAAAACCCATGTTTATTTTCATCAAATCCAACCCGCAAACTCAATGTTTTATAATAATGTATATTATCACTTTTTGACATATCCATACCATCATTATAAATATTATGTATTTTATCTGTTCCAGCCTTATTTTTCTTGGTTGATACTAAGAAATCGATGGTATTATATTTTGGAGGTTTCCATTTAAAACTTAATGGCCATGTTTTATTTTTTTCTAAAATACCAAGTTTTGTGGATCCCACCGATTTATTAATAGGTGTAAATATAAGACCGTCTGTTTCATAAACAAATCCACCCATATTCTCACTATCTATAATTTTCTTACATTGATCAAATATTGAAACGGATAAATTAGAGTAAAAAGCTTTCACTTGGATATTCATAATAGTATCTTTATTGCTAACTAACTTCAAATTAAAGTAATGTACTGTTTTTTCCAATTCAACCAATCTATATTTGGGCTCTTCAATCTTTTGGTCATATTTCATACCTTCAAAATTGGAGAAAGCATAAATACGCATATCTTCGCCATTTAACCAATAAATATCAAAACACAAATAATAATTTATATAATTTCCATTTTTATCATAAAGAACATGTTCACCATCTATAATTGTATTTAAATAATCAGTGTTTTGACAAATCATACCAGTAAACTGTATATTTAAATTAATATCAATTAAATAAACTTTTTTATTGGATGCAATAAATAATAACTTTCTTTCACCATCTGCTTTCTCAGTAACAGTATAAGGATGATTAATATTTTCAATAGAAACATAATCACTTTTCAAAGGAACTATATTATTCATTTCTAAACTAATCGTAGAAGGTCCTATAAAATTTCGGCGACTTTTCCTTTTCTTATAATTATATCCTTTATCGTCTTCTAATGATTTATATTCTTCTTCTGATTTTGTTAATGCTAAATATTCCATTAACATGTTATTAATTTCTGTATAAGATACTGGATAATTTGTACTTTGTAAACCACACAAAACATGTTGGATACCCTTTTTTACTTTAAAAATCAATTCTGATTCCAATAAACTATAAGCTTTTTCATTTATTATTTCAAGTTCTATTTCATAATGTTCTGAATTATTAAATACATTAGATTCTTGTATAGAATGTGTTGGTTTCAGCCATGATTTACCTCTTACGTTTGATGATGTTTTTACTATACTAAAATCTATTTTATATGGTGCTTCAGGATGAACAAGTGTTATTCTTTTAATTAAACGAAACGTTTTTCTTGAATCTACCCAACTATTTAAAATATTTGATAAAAGACGATGATCTTTATTTAAATGTCTTTCTTCTTTATAGTTAACTCTAAATTCAAAATCATGATAATCTATATAATCCAATCTACTATTTAAGTTTCGAATAGTTTTTCTAAATTTTTGCATAAACTTAATGTAAGCAGGTATGTTATTACTGTCAAACGTATTTGATTTACAATATTTTTGTATATTATATAAACCATGTATGGTTGTTCTAATATTTGATAGCTTTTGGCGACCTGTTTCAGCATCAATATATTCATTCTGTATATTTAAGTGATATGACTCGGAGCCACTCTTTACAAAACCTATTGACTTTAGTTTTTTTATGGTATTATTAAATGTTATTTTAGTTATTGGATTGTGATATTTTGTTCCAAATCTTATTTCTAATTCATCGTTATTATTTCTATTTTTTCCTGAAAGAAATAACCCAATATATTCTTCTAATTTTGGTTGGTCTTTCGTCTTTTTTGACATTTATAATATATATAAAAAATGATATTATTTTATATATATTTTATAACTTCAATTTAAGATAATTTTTGAACAATTTTTTCATATAATTCTTTTTTTGTATATGTTTTACCTGATGATTTATGGATGTTAATATTCAACTTTTTTGCTATATTCTTAATATCATCTGCTTTATAACCAGATATTGCTTTAATTTTTTTATCTAAAGATTCAATATTATATTTTTCATTTTTAATAACATCTATATCAATATTATCTTTCAATTCGTAAAGTTGACTCTCATTATTATAGTATATTACTATTGTTTTATCAAATATATTGTCAGTACTATAATAATATACGTCTGTATAGAAAAAAAGATTTATCTTATATAGAAATAAAATAACCATAAATGATTTAATGGAAATTTTGTTTGAATATAAAATATCTTGTTCAATGTCAGGTATTTTAATTTTTAATTTTTTTAATTCTTTTTTTTGTTTGTGTATTGTTTCTACTAAACTAGTTTTTATTTCCATTTCTTTTTTATAAATATTTTTTCCAAGCATTTCATAATTAGAAATACCAAATTGAAAAATATACCAATACCAAAAAAGTTTATCACTCCTGTTAATGGTATTATTATTATTATTTGAAACTCCCTCTTTATTTGTTTTTTTTTCTTCTCTTATGTCATTTGATATAAAACAAATATTTTTAATCAGTTGTTCTATATTTGTTTTATTTAAAAAATATTTATTCAAACATTTTAATTCCTTTGGGGTCATCATTTTTATCTAAATTCATATCAATAACTGTTTTCTTATCTTTATCTTCTTTTTTTATATTTGTAAAAAAATCTTTTTTGAATTCATTTTTAATATTTTCATAATTAGATATATTTTTTTCCTGAATTTTTACATAATTAATATACTTCTGAATTTCATCTATTATTTTATCTGGTAAATTATTTAAATTTATAAATACACCATTTCTATTTTCAGAAAATTTAATATTATTAGACTGTATTATTTCAAATATTTTTTTGTGGTGAATTTCATTTAAGTTATTAACATTTTTATTAAGTTTTTTCAATTCATCGATAGTTTTCATATAAATATTATAAAAAAAATAAGGTTTAAGTTATATTTTTCTCTTTATTTTTTCATAGTTTTATTTTTCTGTGTTTTCTTTTTTTTTTCTTTTATTTTTCTTAATAATTCGGCTATAACATAAATATTACTATCATTCAATTCAAAGCGAGTTCCAATAACTTTTACATTTATAATATCTCCTTCATCTAATTTTGAAAATAATGGATTACTTGCATAATGGTCTCTAGCTAAGAATATAGTAACAGGTGATTCCGAATGATTATAATAAGAAGCTCTAATACCTGCCTTAGTAACATTATCTATTTTACATAAAATGCGCATACCTTCAACGGGTCGGCAAATTAAACATTCAAAAGATACATCAAATAGAACATTATTTTCTTTCAAAACACCAGAGGAATAGGAAACTACTTGAATACTACCATTTTTAATATATCCTTCTTTTGAACATTTCCCTTCAATTGATGTAGACAATTTCTTCTGTATTATATTAATTAGATTTGAACCAATTAAATTAATAGGTAAAGCTATTCTACGATGTATTAAGTTTTTTGAATAAATAGATGTTTTCTTAGACATGTTATATAATAATAATAAATAAAAATATTTATATTATTATAATTTTCAATTTAAATTATAGTAAAAATTTAGAATTTCGCTGTTGTTCTTCACTTAACATTGGAATAGACTTTAGTTGATATAAGTGTTCTTCCACTACTTTAAAAAAGAATCTTTTCTTATCTTCGTTTCGTTTATTATATTCATAATCTAAATATCTAAATAATAATTCAATTTCTATACATAATTTTGTTGGATCGAGTTTATCTATTTTTTCCGCATTTCCTGTAAAGTTATTTTTTTTATTAAACTTTGGAGAATCCTTTTCTTTAAAATATCTTATTTTGTTTTCTATATCTTCTTTGTTAATAACCTTTAACATTAATTTATAAAGCGAATTAACAATATTAATTAATTCTGACTTATTCCCTCCACATTTTCTTCCTGTATTATTTTTCTTTTTTTCTAATAATTTAATTTTAAAAACATATGTTGTGCTTAACTTAAACTTGCTTAAAAATCCAAATAAACCATTTATATTTTCTTGACCAATGGAATATTTTTTCTGCATTTCTTTCAATATTCCCGATGACACCTTCACTTCTTCTACTTTACTGTCATTAAGTGTTAATACTTTAAATTTATATATAATATCCTCGTCATTTCTTACTATAAAATAATTTTTTTCATTATAAATAATTTTTTCATTATTGAAATACTTTGAAACATAATCAAAAAATAGTACTTCATCTCTGTCTTCTTTGCTTTCATCTTTTAAATTAAGTAAAAATTCCAATAACATTTTTTTTTCATTATATTTTAAAATATCAATAATATGAAAAATAATAAACTCTTTTAATTTGCCCTCTTCAAAGAAATCAACGGATGATAAACTTTTTAAAACTTTTCTTGATTCTCTGGTCCAATTATATTTTGGTAAAATAGAATCGCTGTTCCCTAAAATAAATAGAATTTGTTCTTTTAATTCTTCAATAAAATTATCATTAATATTAATTTTTATTAGTTTATCATCTTTGGAAATCACAAATACATTTTTATCAATCTTTCCAGGTGGTGGTTGTCGTATTTTATAATTGGTTAAAGCAATTGATTCGTTTATATCAATTGGATGAAATAAATAATATTGTTCTATATTTTTTAATTTTCCTATTCTATTTAACTTATCAACAATATATTCATTATTTTCTATCATATAATCCAATGCACTATTAATTTCATCGATATCATATTTTTTGGAAATATTAATTTTTTTTATTAAATCTGATTTTTCATACAAATATTGCTCTTTAAATAAATCTTTAATCTTGGATATAATAATATCATTATTAATATTCAAATAAGTCTCATTGAAAGTATGTTTATCTATTTCTCCATCTTTATTTGCACCACATGTGAAATTGCATGTATCAAAATCACATTGTATACTATTATCTTTATCCCCTAACATTATTTCTATTTCAGAGCCATCAGCAAGAACTTGAATTACCTTTTTATTAAAAGTATCTTTAATACTCATTTGCGTCTGTCCTTCATTTAATAGACAGTCAACAGCATTTTTCTTTAATATTTTACTTACCTTGCCTATCTTAATACCTTTCTTTTCAGCTAATCTATATACATATAAATCGGCGGATTCTTGGTTTTCATGGTCTTCAATATAATCATCATTAAAAAGTTCTGATGCGTATAAAAATATTTGGGTATTGCGTTTTATATATTTAAGATTACAATGACTTAAATTACGAATAGCTCTACCGATTGTTTGGCGAGTTCTATTAAAATTATACCATGGCTCTAATATATGTACTTGTCTAATATTTTTAAAATCTAATCCTTCACTACCAGCTTTTGATATAATAACAACTTTTACTATTTCTCCATTAATATTACTAGGCTCTGTACATGCTTTTAATTCTTTTCTATTTCTACCAGATACTGCTGGATCTCCAGTAATCATAATATACTTAGCTGGATATGTTGTTTCCTCATCGCTAGAATCGTTTTTAGTTCCAACTATCATTAACTGTTCGGTAGGTGGTGTTTTAAATAATGATGGTTTATCGCCATATCTTGTTATACCCATTTCTTCTAAAGCTAGTGCTATAGGTATACATCCACCATCAATATATTGTGAGTAAATAAGAACAATACCTTCGGATTTTTCAATTTTGTCCATAATAACGGATAATTTACCACTATACTTATTTAAATTTTCTTTTGCAAAAATTCTCTCAGAGTCATTATACTCAAACTCATTTTTCCTAACCTCATTATAAGACATCAAACGTTTTAATCCATCCTTACCGTACAACTCTGTTGAGATATCATTATCTTTTATTTCGCCATCTTCTGGGAAATCTGAGTGAGGATACGCCATATTTAATATCTGTAATGGACCGTCTAGTACCGTATATTGAATACCTTTTTTGCTATTCTTAAGAATAGGATATTTATTTTTTAATGCTTTCATCAAATAATTATACATTTTATTTTGTTCAATGCCAATATTAACAAGAAATAAATCTAAGAACTTAATTTGCATTTCTTCTGTTATTTCACCATCATTTAATTGTTTAGTTGGATAAGACCATTCTTGATTTGATAATTTCATTTTAATGGAGTTTGATGATTCATAGTCTGCTGGATAAACGGCATTTGGAAATGAGAAAGGATCTTCGCCGCGTACATAAGAAACATATCCTCTCATTTTTCGTTCCAATAATTCTTTACCTATTTCTTCACCGTTATTTCCTATTAATAACTCTCCATTATCATCAAATACATCATTTATTTCTAATGGGGCTCTATTATCATTGAGATTCATAAGGTTAAGTAGCCATATAATTTCTTGTGGATTATTGTACATAGGTGTTGCTGTTAATAACATTAGCTTGAGGTTTTTGGCATATTTTACTAATTCTAAGAAATTTTCGGATGATGATTTAAGTTTTTTAAGATTTCGAATATTTTGAACTTCATCAATAATGATTAGTTTACGTGAGAATTCTCTTTGAATGAGTTTTTCTTTACGCCTTTTTGTTTCTTTATCATCACTTCCTTCAGTTTTGAATTTGTTATATAATGATGTTATTCTATTGGAAAATTCCAAATAACCCATAAACTCATAAGAACGTTTAATTGTTTTTTTAATTAAATTTACTAATTTTTTTTTGGATATTTTGGAATTTATTGGATTTATTTCTTTAATAAAGGTATTTCCTGTGCATGATTGTATATCCCATTGTTCTCCCTTTTTCTTTAATTTTCTCTCATCAAATAATTGAATTTTATAATTTTCTTGAACAACTGGACTAGCTACTATAATTATTTTTTTCTTAATATTCATTTGTTTTAAATAATATCTCATTTCTTCAGCAACAGAAATACTTGAACAAGTTTTACCTGTTCCTAACCCATGAAACAATAATAAACTATTATATGGTGTCTCAAAAGATAAAAAGTTTTTGACAAAATTTTGATGAGGTGATAGTTCAAATATTTTACGATTGCATTTTTTATCTGTTATTTTTTCAATATTATCGAAGTCTTCTTTATTTATTTTATCGTATTTTGCATTATTAAACTCTTTTTTTAAAAATATTTTTTTATTGAAATTATCGTCATCCAAGTGTGGATATAGATATGCATAATTATTAAAACTATCAAACAACTTCATATTTTCTTTTTCAATACAGTTTAAATATTTTTTATACTCGGGATTATCGATATTTCTATCTTCATCATTTATGGTATCAATAAGTTTTTTACATTCACCTACTTGGATAGATTTTTCAGGCTCTTTCTTTTCTTCCCCATCTCCTTCACCCTCCTCCCCATCCTCATTCTCCTCATCCTCATTCTCCTCATCCTCATTCGCTTCTTCTTCCTCGCCCGCTTCTTCTTCCTCGCCCGCTTCTTCTTCCTCGCCCGCTTCTTCTTCCTCATCCGCTTTTTCTTCCTCTTCTTCCTCATC
>MDTC01263541.1_pt1 | contig 20723 bp, 16 predicted proteins | sample 811181 | NCBI WGS metagenome assembly MDTC01 (sample SAMN05326644, study PRJNA326480) | marine metagenome | isolation source: seawater | place: Pacific Ocean: North | collected 2011 | reverse complement strand
AATTAAGCCACCAATTTAGTTTCAAATCCTTAACCTTATTCGAAACATATCGGATCCCAAAAAAACTTATTCTTATATTTGCCATTTATCAAAAAATCCTATTAGGTAAGTACTTCCGCAACCAATTAGAAACACTATTACAGCCATGGAAATTAATGCTTATCTAAAACCACAATGTGGATGGAGTATGGGAGTAAGAGCCATCATGGGCAAATATGACCTTAAGTACAACGATCTTGATATTGTGAATAATCCAGACATTTATGCTAAAATGGTCGAAAAGTCGGGACAACCATTATCTCCATGCGTTGAAGTAGATGGAGTTATGCTTGCGGATGTAAGCGGAGAGGAAGTCGAAAACTATTTATTGGGAAACAATTTGGTTGCGCCTAATGGGGTTGACCCCTCAGTACCGACCAACTCTCCTTGTTCTGATGAGGAGCATGCCGCAAGGGCATTAGAAAATAGCGAAGGAACACCTGTTCGTTTTTTCTAGGGTTAATTTACAGAGCAAAGAGGTTTTTCGCCTCTCATACTGCTAATATTTTTTTCTAACCTGCAGATTATTATATATGGCTTATATTGTTACCGAAAAATGCGTGGATTGCGTTTTCACAAGTTGTGTATCCGTTTGTCCCGTTGATGCTTTTCACGAATTACCAGATCGCCTGTACATTAATCCAGAGACTTGCATTGATTGCAATGCATGCATGGATGAATGTCCAGTGGAAGCGATTTATCCCGACATGGATGTGCCTGAAGAAATGCAGGAATGGATAGAGCTAAACGAACAGGCAGACCAACATCCCCAGATTGTCGGACAAAAGGATCCACTTAAAGGACCTAAGTGCTCAGATCCAGACGCAGACAAGTAGATTAAGCAAAGCTTTTATTTTTTTGCAGCTAGGTAATAAATTAATTTCTAATTACCTAACTTGGCCTTTTAAGTCAGTTGAACAATTTATTATAAAACTGTTCAGCTTGCTAAAGTAACTTAGAGAAAAAAAACTCATCTAGTAAGTAAGTTTACTAGAATGATGTTATCTTCAATTCAACTTTTGATTTGTTGAATTAGCCTCCCAAATAAGTGAGCGCTCGTGGTATGGGAAGAGTATAAAAGGCTGCACGATCAAGACCAATTTCATCGATTTTCTTGGCTACAGAGTCACGCACCTTATCAACGTTGGCAGAACCGAGAGAGGTATAAACTAATGCCCATTCCTCATTCTGCGCCTGATCTCCTTCACCGGCATCTGCATCGTTCATAACGCCAAAATTAGTGCTCACTCCAGGGGCACCTGCAGCAAGGATCGCGTCATAGACATCTGAGTAATTATCTCTTGGGACAATGCAGTATAAACCAATTAAATCTTTTAAAGGATTGGTTTTAAAAGCCTTGCTCTTAGCCGATTCTGCGGCGGTGGCACGCCAATCCTTATCTCCTTTGATTTCATCGATGGCAGCAATGACTTGCTCCATGTTGGCGCCATGGGCAGCTGTTGCAGCAACACTGGAAACATTTACAATACCCGAGCTGACTGGAATGGAATACATAAATCCACGACCTGGTTCGGATATGTGACCGGCACGAGCCATATCAGCAAAAATCTCGTCAGCTTCATTCTTATCAACAACACACCATACGAATTCCTTTTCAGGTCCCTTGGTGATTCGCAGAAGAGGTATTTTGTCGCGCACGCCACCACCCTCTCCGAAGGTCACGGTAGGTCCCGGAGCACCATTTTGGAGTGCTGCTTTTGCGATGTCGTCGGCTATGCCTATTTCGCAAATGCAGCAAATGGCTTCGAGATCTGCTGTGTAAGTGCCTGAAGAATCATTCGAATCTTCACTGGATGAAGAAGGAGCCGGAAACTTTTCAGTGTGGCGGGTATCATTGCAATCTATAACGAAGACGGCGCCTGCTCCAACACGATTGAGGTTACCTGCTTGTACCGCTGCATCTGTCACAGCATCTACTTTGTCGTTTGGAACCAGTGTTTGTAGAAGTTGTTGTTCAGGTGCTGGTGGAGGGAACATCCGTTGAAGGAACCCTCCTTCGTTCAATACCGAACCTCGAGCAGAGACCTCGAAGATTCCTGATGCTCCCGCCTTGCCGATGGCCTCGGAGACTGTAACGACAGACTCTTTGGGCAGTATTAGAGAGAGAAGGGAGAAGTGTTCGCTTTGCGTGTAGTTACTCATCTTAAACAGCCTCCGTTGCGGTTATCATTTCATCTTCATCAGCCTTCGGTTTTTTTCGAACGATAAGACCTACGGTGAGAACGGTGATGATGGGCCCGATAGAGGCGAGAGCAAGCACCCCGAAGCCATCTATGGCTCCGGTCTTGGACCCGATGCCCAAGCCCATGGCGAGCACTAGCGGTACGGTAATAGGTCCAGTAGTGACACCTGCGCTGTCCCAACCGAAGTTTACGAAATCCTCGCTCGATAGGTAGGTGATGAACATCAATATTGTATAAGGAGGAATAAGCAAGTACCAGAGATCGAGATTAAAGGCGATCTTAGCAACACCTGTAGAGATGCCGATGGCAACTCCAGTTGCGACGGTCTGCATGAGCAAACTTTTCTTAAAAGCACCTACTGTGATTTTTTCCACGGTGGCGCCGAGCGCGTTAAGTGCCGGTTCGGCCAAGGTGGCCCCGTAGCCAAGAATAAAGCCGAATAGTATTGCCAAAGCTTTACCCAAGTTTGAGGAGGCGAACATCGGATCCACGAAGCCTTCCGCTGCCCAAGGTTCAATGGCGGCAAAACTAGACACGACATTTCCGCCCAATTGCTCTCCCAAAGGGGTTAGACCAAGTGCGATGCCTAGGTTAAACAGACCCATTCCTATAACCGCGCAAATGATCCCAATGAATAATTCGTCGTAGTGCTTTGGGGGTTGCCTTAGGCCAACAACAAGGACGAGCAATAAAATGGAGCAAAGGGGAACAATAGCCCAAAGAGCACCTTCGATAGCGCCGCGATCCTGATCGGGTCCGTCCAAGCCTTTCTTGGTTCCAATTACTACGGCAGGATTTACCCAACCTGGCTTGTTGTATTCAATCTCACCTTTATCATTGATGCTGTATATATCTTCTTTTTCATCTAATAATCCGTTTCCGTTAGTATCTTCATCGGGTTTGAATGTGTTTGGAAAGAAATCAAAATTATTAGTCAAAGCCTCCATGATTTTCGTTTTAGGATTCCACACTTCATCGGGTGTGGATACGCCGTCCCTAACGATTATTGAATCGGTGCCCGTTGGTTGCACAATGGAGCGAGAATTATTATCATCTGCATCCAGTGGGTTCGACTCGAGGGCACTCCCTTTAATCTGGGTTCGGAGTGAGTATCCTGATGGCAGTTCACCAGAATCTTTCAATGACGCCTTTACGATGGCTTCCTCTTCAATTGACAGAGAGTTTGCCATGTCACTTTCGGAAGCACCCCCTGCCGAAGCTAATCTTCTTTTTGCAACTATGTCTCCGAACCGTTGAAGATCTTCGTCGTAGTTTTTGCCATATTCACCAGCTTCTTTATGCCAAGTGGCTTTAGATTCGGTAGCGTAGTAATAATCGTCTCCCTTGAAAAGATATGTTGCATAACAGAGAACCGCTAGTATTGGAAAAAGCGAGGCAAGAGTAACAACGCCAAAACCAGTGTTGCTAGACCCGCCAGTTGAGACAATTCGGCAAACCCCAATACCAAGTGCTAGGACAAGCGGCACGGTAACTGGTCCTGTTGTTACTGCCCCACAGTCCCAAGCTAAGCCGAGTACATGCTGGAGTCGTGCATCCGAGAACTGAAAGTATAATGTAAATGTGGAAAGAACAATAACTCCAACATAGATGAAAGGCTTGAGAGACCAGCCTTTGTAAAACCGAAGCACACCAAGTAGAACGGCAATTCCTACTCCTGCCCCCACGGAATTCACAAGGTTTGCGGCTCCAGTATTTAGAATGGTCCAAAGCAATGGAGCGAGGGTTGGATCCACGCCGGAACCTGCTGCTCGCAACACCCCGATTGCAGGTTCGGCGAATGTCGCGAAGCAACCGAGAACAAATCCGAAAGCCAAACTTGCCGGTAGGCATGGAATGCCAAAAATCTTTTTTCGTGGAAGAGTGGACCCGAGCGTTTCCCCTAGTGGCATTAGCCCCAGCCGCAGTCCCTCCATGAAAAATGCAAGACCGATAATAACTATGCCTATACCAACCGCTATCATCAACGAGTATACGATAGGCAAACCTAGAACTAGCAATTGAAAGACGACGAGATAGAGAATAATGAACCAGACGCACTGAATCTGCTCGACCACTTTGTCCTTGGCAAAGGAACAGAGGATGCCAATTTTCTGCTTTGTCGTCAGTCGTAGTTTGTCTTGGTCAGATGATTGTTCAGTAGACATGGCAATTATTCAATGTAGGGTTGTGAGTCTTGAAAAGACTTTTAGATAAGTTATTAATTACAGAAGGTTTCGAAAGAGTGTGCAACACCTAATTTCGCTAGGTCGAACGCAATAGGAGTTAGGAGTTCAGAGGCTCCAAGACGCATTTGCAATCGTAAGAGAAACCTTATTACGCCCAGTCTCTATCTTGACTGGTAACGACCAAGTTACTCCAACCTGACCAAGGGAAGCCGTGCCTATGATGTAGTAACTGCCAGCGGCAAGATCTCTAATTGCACCCGAGTTGCCGTCAATATCCGTACGGATGCGGCGACCTGAACTTTTCTCGTCGCTAATAGAGTCAAGCAGGGCTTTTCTTATCTTCTTTTGCAGGTCAGGATAACGAAAAGGATATTTTCTACTTTGCGCCCAAAGCTCTGCATGATTTTCAATATCCTTGTATTTTGCGTTTTCTAGGGTGATGCCAGCGTTCTCTAAAATTTCGCGTAAATCGGATTTCACTATGAAAAATTCAGTATAGAATGCTTCTTTGATTTTGCCGTTTGCGGCTGTGACGACGGCATCGAAGTCGAGTGACCCTGTTGTCGGTCGAGGTGCGGTCAATGCTTTTTCGGAGCTCTTGCTCGGGGAAATTACGGGCCGGTCCAGTTTCAGCCCGTTAAGCCTGTTTTCAGGTGTTTCAATAATTGTCGACCGTCTGCCAGTGCTGACATCCGATGGAAGAGGGTCAACCAATTCTCTTTCAGCAACTGGACCTAAATAGTCGAGCCTGTTGACTAGTTGCTTGTTGTAGTTACGAAGTTCATCAAGTTCTTTAACTTTTAGCGTAAAGGTATTCTTCAATTTTAAAATTTCATCTCTCAATACCTGAATTTCTCCATTTACGGGAAGACTGCTAGTTTCTCCAGAACTCGTTTTCCTAATTCGGGTCAATTCTTCGCGCAATTGCTGATTAATTAGCTTTAGACTATTGATCGTACCATCCCGTTGCCCGACCATTTTCTTAAGTTTGTTAATTTGTTCCTCAAAGGCCAGTTTGCTGTTAGAAAGTTTAGTAAGCAATTCTTGAAGATCCTGATCTGGATTAGGTTTTGAACTTTTTTTTGCCTCCGTTTGCGTGGCTGCGGTTGTCGTGTTGGTCATTTGAGAGTGATCGCGACTTTTAGCTCCGAGGGCAGGCTCACCTTCTACAGGAGCATCCTCGCTTAACAAAGCTTCCATGGCGTCTGTAATACTGGGTGCGGTATCACCCTTTGACAAAACGGTTCCGTTTAAGTCGGAAATAGGTGCTTGAACACTTGTCTCACCTTGAGGCGAGTCGGTCCCTTCAAGCAGGGCGAGCAGGCTTTCTTGAGTCTTCTGAGCCTTTGCGGTTTGAGAGTTATTGCCTTTAGCTGAATCGGAGTGATTTTCACTAGTAAGACTATCACCGCAGGAAACAAGGCAGAAAACAAGTGCGACATAGGAACAGGCTAAGGAATTTGTATGGAGAATTTTCATTGGGCGTGGGTCTAGGGAGAGAAGCACTTGATTTTATTTAGTTAAAAAAAATGATGCCTAGGCAACCCTAAATTGAAGAGTCAATGTTAATGTTTACAAGCTTGTGTGAAAGTTCTATTTATAATTTCTTTCCCATGTGCTCTTTTAATGGCAACCCCTATTGCTGATGTCGGAGATCGAACCTACCGAAGATTTGTCGGTTAAGGAGAATCGTTTTCTCAAGCAAACGATTCTTGCTTTCCGAGGTGAATTAGAAAAAGCTGAGGCTTTTCGAGAAGAGTGTTTGCAGCAAGCAAATATGGATTCTCGTCGTGAAATCGACCAACTCAAGATCACCGCTCTTGAACTGAGAGACCAGCTGGAGCAATGTCGTATAGAATTTGACGAAGAACGACAGAAAATCGCTGCGACTGATCGTGAAGAAAATCGCCAACTTCGTGAGACTGTCAACACTTTGCGAGAGCAGGTCGAACGAACAAAATCCAAAGAACATGAAAACATTCAAAAGGCGGTGGCTTCTTCCGCAGGCGAAAGTCGCGCTTTAAAGAGCAACCTGCAAAAGCTCCGAGAGCAGTTAGACAAGGCGAGCGCAGACAAGGATGAAGCCTTGCAAAGGGCTTTCTCGTCTTCGCACAATGAAATCCTTCAACTTCGAGAGACATCCCAAGTCCTGCGAGAGCAATTAGGGCATGCCAAAATAGAGCAAGGTGAGAGAGTTCAAAAAGCGACGGCTACGGCTGGGACCGAAATTCGTTCCCTGAAGGAAAGTCTCATCTCTTTGCGAGATGAACTTGATCAATCTCATGTTCGGGAAGAAGAGTCTTCTCGCAAAGCTTCTTCCGCAGCAGAGGGAGAAATTCGACAACTGAAAAGCTCTCTTGTGGTTGTTAGAGATAGGTTGGAGCGCTTCAAGGCTGATGCCGACGATCGGATTCAGCGGGCTGTGGCGTCCGCGAACACAGAAATCAGCTCTTTAAAGGAAACCGCTACTAACTTGAGGAAGGAGCTTGACCACGCTGCTTCAAAGGAGGCGGACAATATTCAAAAAGCCGTCACTGCATCTGGGGACGAGATTCGACAATTAAAGAGCGGCTTATTGATTTCTCGTGAACATTTAGAACGGGCCAAAGCGAGAGAGGGTGACATGATACAGAGAGCGGTTGCCACCGCGGAAGCCGAAATTCGTTCGTTGAAAGAAACGGCAACTAGTCTTCGAGCCGAACTTGAGCAAGCTTCTATTAATGAGGCGCAGACCGTTCAACGTGCCGTATCCTCTCACAATAACGAGATGCGCCAACTCAAAACCTCTCTTTCTACCTTACGAGATCAGTTGGAGAAATCCAAAGCAAATGAAGAAGGTCGTATTCAGAAAGCGGTGGTCGTCGCAGAAAACGAGATACGCGCCCTAAAATCCACTTGTACCGCTTTGCGTGATGAACTCGACAATGCTCAGGCTCATGAAATGGATAGTGTGCAAAAAGCTATGGCTACTGCCCATGGAGAAGTTCGACAGTTAAAAAATTCACTTCAGGCGATCAGAGATCAGCTTGAAAAGACTCAGGCACGGCAGGATGAGAGACTACAATCTGCGGTTGCTACCTCTGAAAGAGAGGTCAAGTCCCTGAGAGAGACTGCTACTTCCCTTAGGGAGGAACTTGATGGGGCTAGTGCACGAGAAGCCACTCGGGTTCAACAAGTAGAAGCGGCAGCAGTCACTGAAATTCGCCAATTGCGGGAAAGCCTCGCTATTACGCGTGATCGTTTGGAGCGGGCGGGACAAGACAAGGATACAGCCGTTCAACAAGTCCGCGTTCAAGGTGAGAATGAAAACCGTATGCTCAAAGTCAACATTTCACAATTGCGCGAAGAATTGGAGCGCAAAGATATTGAGCGCGAAGATGCCGTTCAGAAAGTTTCCGGATCTGCAGGTAAAGAACTGGCACAGCTCAAGAGCACTGCCAGAGCATTGCGGGATCAAATTGACCGTCTGCAATCAGGACGCGAAGAAGCTGTCCAGAGTGCTATTGCTGAGACTGCTGCTGAGCTGAGAAGCCTTCGAGAGAACATCTCTTCTCTGCGTCTAGAACTTGAGCGGTCTGAAGTTATTCGGGAGGAGGCGGTGCAAAAAGCTATTGCCTCCCAGCACGGAGAGGTTACTCACTTTAAACGAATAGTTAATGCGCTTCGTGATGAGCTTGAGCTCAAAGGCAATTTACACGATGAAAAAATCCAGCAGGAAAATCAGCTTAAGACATTGGAATTCAAGCAACTACATGAGACCATTGTCGAGCTAAGAGACGAACTAGAGAAGACCCATGGAAATTAAAAGTAAGGTTGATAGAGATCTCGAGCGGAATGCTCGGGTAAAACGAACGGAGCGTTTTGCAAAAATGCTGCTTCAAGTTACTAATGATCTTGCTCAAACAAAATCGTTGGATGAAGCACTTGAGACGCTAGTCAATATAACGACTTCTTCGATCGGGGCTGAAAGAGGAACCATTTTCCTTAATGACGAGGCAACGGGTGAACTGTATTCTAGGGTGGCTCAAGGTAACTTTCGTCGAGAAATCCGAATCCTAAATACTAAGGGAGTTGCGGGTTGGGCCTTCTCACACGATCAAGGCGTGATTATCCATGATGCCTACAAGGATGAGCGGTTCAATAAAGCAGTAGACGTCAGGACTGGGTTTAGAACCAAGAGTATTCTATGTGCCCCACTTCGAACTGTCCGTGGTGATAAAATTGGGGTATCTCAAATTCTCAACAAAATTGACGGGCAATTTTCACAAGACGACCTCGACCTCCTCGAGGCGATGACGGAACAAGCTGCCATTGCCATTCAGGGAAATATAATTGTTGAGCAAATTGAAGCAGCTCGGAAGCAAGAGTTGGAATTTCTCGATGTTGTCTCTCAAGTATCTTCAGAATTGGAACTCACTCCCCTTTTGCAAAAGATAATAAGCACTATCTCCAAGATGCTTGATTGCGAAAGGGCTACACTTTTTATCAATGATGAAAAAACTAACGAGTTGTATACCGAAGTTGGTGAAGGATTGGATGAAAAGTCAGTGATTCGATTTCCGAATCATATGGGTATTGCAGGTACTGTTTTCAATTCGGCAAAACCCGTAAATATTCCACATGCTTATGCAGATTTACGTTTCAATCCGGGTTTCGACAAACAGACGGGATTCTTTACGCGCTCTATGTTGTGCATGCCTGTTCTTAACAAAGAAGGCAAAACCATAGGTGTTAGCCAAGTGCTTAATAAGCGGGGTGGATCCTTCAATTCAGAAGACGAAAAACGGTTAGCTGCTTTCACGTCTCAAATTTCCATGGGGATTGAGAACGCTAAACTGTTTGCTGATGTGCAGACTCAGCAAAATTATTCAGAGAGCATTCTTTCGAGTATGCACGATGCAGTCATCACTCTAGACGATGAAGGGGTTATCAAGACTTGTAACCTTTCTGGCATGCGCATTTTTAAGGTTCCTATCATGACCGAGGTCATAGGTAAGACTGCGGACGATTTCTTTACCGGCTCGAACCTTTGGCTCGCTGAAAAGCTGAAAGATGTAACTGAAAAAGATGAATTTCTTGATGCCGAACTAAAGGTCGAGGGCGAAACATTGTCTGTTAATGTTTCTGTAATGCCCCTTTTAGGCGAAAAGAAGGAAGTGCTCGGGGCAATGGTCATGATCGAGGACATCAGTTCCGAGAAACGAATGAAGTCGACTATGTCTCGCTACATGGACCCCGAATTGGCTGATCAGTTAATGGACGCAGGCGACAGCGACGACTTTCTCGGTGGCAAACAAAGTATTGGTTCGGTCCTCTTCTCGGACGTGCGTAGCTTTACAACCATTACCGAAGAGCTTGGAGCTCAAGGCACGGTTAAGCTCCTCAACGAGTACTTTACCATTATGGTCGACTGCATTACTGATGAAGGCGGCATGCTCGACAAGTTCATTGGCGACGCGATGATGTGTATCTTTGGAACACCCGTTGCTCACGACGACGATCCCGATCGAGCAGTGCGTGCTGCTATTCGCATGATGACCGACTTGAAGGTATATAATGACCAGCGAGTCGCCGAAGGTAAGTTGCCCATTGATCACGGCATGGGCATCAATACCGACTCTATAGTTTCTGGTAACATTGGTTCGCCTAAGCGCATGGACTACACGGTGATTGGTGATGGAGTGAACTTGGCAGCACGTATCGAAAGCGCATGCAAACAATACGGTGCCCATATCCTAATTAGTGAGTTCACGCTCAAGGCGGTCAAGGCCACTTACCGGACACGCCAGGTAGACTATGTAATAGTCAAGGGCAAGACCGAGCCAGTGGGTGTGTACGAAGTGCTCGATTACCACGACGACGAATCTTACCCAAATCTAGTAGATGCCCTCGGCACCTTCAATGATGGTCACCGCTGCTGGAACGAAGGTAAATGGGATCAGAGCACCAAGCTTTTCAAGGATGTGCTTAAGATCAACCCAGAAGACAAAGCTGCTCAACTCTATATTGACCGTTGCGCTCACATGAAGAAAACTCCCCCCAAAGGTGAATGGGACGGCGTTTGGGTAATGACCTCCAAGTAAGACTTAACCTGACTACGTCGCCTCTTAAACCCACACTTTTCCTTGATACGACGTTATGAACGCCGCCCGTGAACACTTAGAGCAAGCAATAGAGATTAATCCCGAATACGCCGAAGCTTACTACAAACTTGGTCTTCTTGAAAAAGGCGAAGGAAATATCGAAGGAGCATGGGAATATTTTCAGAAAGCCGTATCCTTGAATTCTGATTATGCCGAAGCCCAGTGCGAACTAGCTGTCGCGTTTGCTGCCAAAGGTGAATTCGAAACATCTAGAAGTCATTACCTAAATGCTCTCGAAATTAATCCCAACTATGCCGACGCTTACTTTAATTACGCTCTTCTGTTGATTGAGCTAAAAGATGTCGAAGAGGCCAAGAACAACTTGGAAAAAGTAACTGAAATCAATCAAAACTACGCTGAAGCTTATTACCATAAAGCCCGCTTACTATCCAATCCTGATGATTTTGAAGAAGCCAGAAAGAATTTTGAAACTGCCATCGATATTCGTCCGGGCTTCATCGATGCCCTCTATTACATGGGTAAACTGCTTTCAGGTGGAATCTCTACGGATAAAGAAGGAGTAATTATTGATTCCTCTGATCTGCCTGAAGCCAAAGATCATTTCATCAAGGTTCTGGAGCTTAAAAAAAACCACTCAAAGGCTCTCTATAATTTAGCCAAAATTCTCTCTACGGAAGGAGATTTCAAGCAAGCGCGGGAAAGATTGGAAAAGGCAATATCGATTGATCCACAATACTCGAAGGCGCATTTTCTACTAGCCCATATTCTCGTTGAATTAAATTTTTCGATCCAAGCCCAGAATCATTTCATCGAATCCATCAAGTTTTATGAGAAAAATGCCCCTGCCCATTTTCGGCTAGGTCTGATTCTTCGCAACAAAGGAAATGACAAAGAAGCGTTACAGAATTTCAAAAAAGCGGTGGCCTTTGATCCCGAGCACGCGGAAGCTCATTATCATCTTGCTGGGTTGCTTTCAGCGGATGAAGATCCCGCCCCTGCCAAAAAGCACTTTTACCGAGCTCTTGAAATTGATCCTGAATTCGCCTTAGCCTACTTTCACTTGGCTGGTCATCTCGAGCGCACCAACGAGCTCACTGAGGCTAAGATGCACTACCAAAAAGCATCGGATGTAGACCAGAATTATGTTGAAGCCTATTTCAACCTTGCACGCATCCTCACAACACCAGCCGAATACGATCAAGCCGTTCGCAACTACGAAACGGCAATTGAAATCGAGCCCACGCATGCTAAAAGCCACTACTGGTTGGCAAAAATATTGGCAGGCGGGGAAAGACTAACCGCCGATGGCACTTTGGTTAAAGAACCCAAATTAGATATTGCCGAACATCACTTCCGTCGTGCTATCGAAATTGACCCCAACTATGCAAAGGCACACTTCCGTTTAGGGCTATTGCTAAGCGAGTTGCAGAATTACATTGATGCCTTCAAGCACTATTCTGAAGCCTTAAGGATAAACCCCAATTACTCGGAAGCTCATTATCGCATGGCTGTCCTTCTTATGGATCCTGCGGCGTCCAAAGATTTACTTTCCAAAAAACCTAAAATCAGTCCGTCTCGCAAACCAATTATTTCGGCTAAAAAAGAAACTGCTTCTCCAAAATCAAAAACCAAGGGAAAGTCCCGGACTGTCCCTAAGAAAAAATAGTGGAGCCGGAGTTGGACCATGATTCATCCCGATGCGCTTGGCCATTTAGAAAAGGCTATCGCCCTTGACCCCAATCATCTTGCTGCTCGCCTTGCGTTAGCTGATCTTTACTGGCAAGAAAACCTCTTGGATGAGGCCAAGGCCATCCTTTCAAAAGCGATTGAGGGAGAAGCTGATGTTCCTGCCGCACACTTTGCTCTAGCGGAAATATTAATTGATGAAGGGCAGGAAGAGGAGGCAATAAAGCATCTTTTAGAAGCAAGTTCCGGAAATCTCGGTGATGCAACTTCTCGCTTTCGATTAGCAGAGCTTCTTGCGGCCAAAGGTCAGGTTAAGGCTGCGGCAGATCAACTTGAAAGTGTCGTTAGTTTAGATCACCTTAATGGTGAAGCTCACTTTCGTCTAGCAACATTTCTTGAACATCCTGATGATTTCAACAGAGTAAAGCTTTTGCTCGAAATAGCGATCGATCTCCTACCCGAGGATCCTCGTCCTTCCTATCACCTTGCACAGTTACTCGATAAGGGTGAAAAATCTGATCGCGAAGGTAATATTCTCAGAGAACCTGATTATACTTCAGCCAAGCAATATTATGAACAAACACTCCGTTTAAATCCATCTTATGGTCCCGCTAACCTGCGATTAGGTATTATGCTTGAAGGCGAAGGAGATATCCAAGCCGCAATCGATTGCTATGAAAAAGCTGCAAAAGTGAAAGGTATTGCCGGAGATGCTCTCTTTTGCCTCGCGAAACTTGCTTTTGCGGATAACGACAATATCAAAGTCGAAAACTGCCTGAATCTCGCTATTCGAGAACCAGAAGTTAAGGGAAAATCTCTTTTGAAAAGAGCGGAGCTTTTTATAAAGCAAGGTAAGGCATATGCAGCGAAAAAAGACCTAATTGAGGCTTTGAGCGCATTCGATAAAGACGAGAAAAAATTCAGGGGTGACTCGGATGTTGCTGCCAACAACGCAAATTTCATCAGAGCGCGACGCCTTTTGGAAAAGGCCGAGCACGCTCGGCGGTCTCAGTCCCCCGTATTATTTTATTTGGCAAAGATTGAATTGATGGGTGAAGATATTAAAAAAGCAATTCAGCTTCTCGGCAAAGCGGTTGGCAAGTCGCCGGTATTCGTTCCAGCTCGTTATGAATTAGCTACTCTCCTGGACGAAAGTGATAGGGAAAACGAAGCAATTAGGCACTACGAAGCTGTCGTTCAGGCTGAATGGGCTCATCCCCAAGCTCATTTTCGACTTGGGGAAATTGCTTTTGTCGAAAAAGATCTCGGTAAGGCAGAGATGCACTTCCTTATTGTCACCGATATTGAACCTTCAAATGCAAAAGCCACTGCCTATCTTTCTCAAATTACCTCAAAAAAGCCTAAAAACAAGTCATAGCGACATCATTTCCTTGGATTGTCTTTACGGTATGCAGTTATGCTGAATGGTAAGCTTAATAGATACAAGGCTCCAAGCGAAAAAAGAAATATCCAAGGTTCCTTTGAAAAAACAGCAACGCTTAATCCCACCGCTAAAAGGACAAGAATAGCCCGATTTCGAGCAACCCGAAAACGGACGTTTCGAAATGAAAAAGTGGGAACTCTGCTAATCATTAAAAGAGATATCGCAACAATCCAGCCTAGAACCCAAAGAGGGTATTCAGCGACAATGAAACCTGATTCAAACCGCTTGAGAATGAATTCCATTCCCATCGGCATCATGGCCATTCCTGCAGCGGCCGGAGCCGGCACACCTGTAAAGTAAGTTTTGTCTCTCGGTTTTCCCTCTTCGTGCATAACGTTGAAACGAGCCAAGCGCAAGGCGTTGCAGGTCGAAAATGCGAGTATCGGAATCCAAAACCACTCTAGAAGGTACTCGGAACCGCTGCCGACCAACGGTGCTCTAATCCAAAGATATATTACTACCGCGGGGGCAACTCCAAAACTGATTGTGTCGGCTAAGCTATCTAGCTCAGCTCCAAAACGAGAATGAGCTTTTAATAAACGTGCGGAGAGGCCGTCCACGGTGTCGAATGCTGCCGCAACGAGAATGAAGAAGACCGCTTTTTCCCATTCGCCTTCCATAGCGAAACGCATTCCAGTGAGTCCGGCGCATAGTCCTATTGTGGTGAAGATGTTAGGTAATAATTTCGGTAGGGTAAGTACCCTACCCTGTTCAACCGCATCGATTTTACTCATAAAACGGAAACCGTTTCTTCCACAAAACATCGCCGCGGTGGAACCAGTTCGGCTCCGTATGAGCGATTGATTATGCGATGCCAAGCTTCAGCTTTACGGATTTTGTACGGGTCGGTAATCGCGGCAATTTTACAATCGATGGTGTCTGTAAAAAAAATAAGGTAGTGGTCCAAGCCAGAATCGTCTATCGGTGCATTAATGCAATCGAGGACTGTGCCCCTTTCCGTTTCTCGGAAGAGTGCGTCATTGTAGTCGAGGTTTGCCATAGATACTTCAAGAGGTATTTCAGAGCGAGGTATCTCACTTGGACGATCTAGTGCCTCCCACAATTGTCGAAGAGGTTTCAAAAAGCGAGTAACTGTTGCAAGGCATCGGTTGTCCTGCTTTTCCAAATCAATAATGGTTTCCCGACCTTTGGCAGGTAACCTGACAAGTCTTAATAACCACCTTCCAGAAGAAGGTTCTGGAAACCGCAATGAAGCCGCGACAAGAGACGCCTGTCTCTCCAAGGCATAAGGGTAAGAGTTTTGTGCGGAATTAAAATCCACGCTGAAATAATATTTGTGGATGGTGAAGTTACAACTTTACAGCAGGTTTGATACCAAGTTTCAGTACAGGTTAGTTACTAATTACATTTGCCTTTTCAGTAAAACCATCCGTAATAATATAATACTTCATTTGATGCATATTTTTTGGATTGCTGGTTTTATGGCTTTGGCTTTAACCGCGTGTCGCAAAGGCTCATGGAACCCTGATAAGCAATTTGCTGAACAAAGACGAGTTCATGAGGAAGTTATACGGCAATCCGAAATTGAGAAGAGTAAAATTACAAGCAAGAATTTGGCTTTGATTGAGAGTGGCGCTTTAGTTCACATACAACCCGGCATTCTCATTTCTGAGTTAAATAAAGTTATGGGGTATCGTTTTGAAGTACTTGCAACTGCTATGAACCCAGGTGCTGGATCAGTTTGGGAAACGAGACGCTACAGAGTCGGGCACTTAATTGCATCTCGTTTTGGACATAATTCAAAAGAATTCGAGATTTGCGATCAAGAGAGAGTGCTATTTAAATTAACTCTTGCAAATGATGTAGTCAGGACAGTCGAATACTAGCCAACTTATTTCTCGAATGAATAGTTATTTTAATCCTTTACTGAAGAAACGTTCTGAGACTTTTTACGAAAAGTAAGTAATAATTTTGCAACAGATCCACCGTTTATTAAAGTAGGGGTTACGGCTGTTAGTCGCCACCCGCTTTTACCCAATTCATTACTTTCTTTTTCAAGCTTTTCGGCAAGTTTAGCAGATTGATCATCACCACTAACGCGGAGACCTTTAGGATAAATTATACAAGTTTTGTATTCATATTGCATATTTTAACTCTTTTAATAGTATAATTTCTAATACCCAATGAGATATCTGCAAAGTCAACTTGGACTCGGTTTCAGATTGGCAGAGAATGGAAGTGCATAAGTAATTTAAGGGAACCAATTGCGATAGAAGCTTTTTTTATAAAAAGTCTCTTGCATAATAACTTTATTGGAATCTATTTTTTACGTTTTAATGTTGGTATACTTCAAAACTATCTGATTCTGATTTGGTTTCCCTTTTTTTTATTTGTCTGAAGAAGAGATTAAGTCTTAGTTCAGGACAGAGTGTAAATTTTCTAAATTTAACTGAGCTTTGCGTTTTTACCTTGAGCTTTCTCAGCACCTTGTTTCCCGTAATATTTGTTGTAGTACTTATATCGGAAATAACCATAACCATAGTATCCCGAATAGTAGTATCCTGGAGTCTTCTTTTCAGGTAAATCATTTAGTACAACGCCTAGCATATTTGCACCCGTTTCCTCCAGACTCTCGATTAGGTTTTTCGCTACTTTACGAGCCACCTTGCCATAACGAGTCACAAAAATCACTTCATCCACCTTCCTTGCCATTGCAAGTGAGTCGGGGAATAGTCCAATGGGAGGACTATCGATAATAATGATTTCAGCGTTTTGTCTGAGGCTGAAGAGCATTTTATCGAACTCTGGCTTTTCAAGCATTTCAGTGGCAGCTCGGGTTTTTCCGCCAGATGGCAAAATTAAAAGATTTGGATAAATTTCTACAAGTGTACCGCTGTCCCAAAAGTTATAATTTGGAGTAGGGTTTGCAACAGTCTCATTTATCAGCGTGAGTAACCCTCTGTCATTATTAACTCCACAAAATTTATGAAGTCCAGGTCGCCTTAAATCAAAATCTACAAGTATAGTTTTGCGCCCGTGATTGGCGCAACTGTAAGCCAAGTTAGCTGCAAGTAGGCTTTTCCCTTCACTTGGTATCGCACTAGTAATCAAAATAGTTTTTGGGTAATCCGTCTTGGAGTTCATTTGTATGCGACTGTACATACTCCGAAAGGCTTCGGTGAGGCCGTCGTCTAGTTCGTTTCCGACGATAAGTGGTCTGTCGACCTCTTTTACCTCTGATATCTTTGGAATTCCAGCAATTAAATCCTGACCTAGGAAAACTTCTATATCCCAAGGGGATTTTATCCGATTATCTATAAACTCAAAACCAAAAGGGATCAGAACAAATAGTGCTGCAAATATCATAAATCCCGTCTTATGAATTTCAGGCAAGTTCGGACTTATCTGGATTCCTGGATAAGCAATGTTTCCTTTATGAAGGGGGTCGTCTTGCTCTTGGGGAAGTTCTATCTGAATCACAACATCTTGCAGGCGCCTTTGAATCGTGTCCGTGGAACCTCTTTGAATCTGAAGTTTTCGATCCAGTACTTCTAGGTCTTTTTCCATTTCACTAAGTTCAACTGCTTCGACCTGTACTTTATCCATTTCGTTAGCGTATTCTTGTTCTTGAGCCTCCAGTTGATGGTATGAGTTTTTTAGATCTTCAATCGAAGCTTTGACCTCCAGTTGCAGAATCCTTTCCACATCCTTTATTTGCCGGGCAGTCTCGATCATCTTTGGATGATTAGCCAGATACTTTTGACCGTAAAGCTTGTGACTTTGTTCCAGATCGAAAAGTCTTTTCTGTAAGGCGGGAACATTTCCAAAACTTTCTATGGCATCAATTTTAAAATATTCCTTGATGGCATCAATGTTTGCATTCACATCTTTAGAAGCTCCATCATTTTGAATACGAGAGCTTATGCTGGCCTGTATTTGAATGATTTGACGAAGGAGTGAATTTATTCGTACTTTCTCCACCTTAGCCTTAGTGATTTCCGAATGATAGCTACTTTTTCGAGCGGCATTATCCAATCTTTCGTCCTCAACAAATGGAAGCTCTCTTTCTCCTTTGTATTTGGTCATTTCTTCAAGAATGCTGTCTTCCCGAGATTGGCTCTTTTCTAAAAGGGACTCAAGAACACTGCGAGCACCTCTGACTATTTCACCAGCTCCCTTCTTGTGAGACTCGTCGTAATATTGTTGAACAAGATCTGCAACTAGTTGCACGGATTCGGGACTACGCCCAGTTGCTGTTATTGTGAAGACAGGTCTTCCCTCTCCGCCTACCGAAACGGAATAGTTTATGATTGATGCGATTTCCGGCAACTGCTGATCATGTACGTATGGTGCAAGCATTGTACTTTTTTTAAAGCTGTTGTCTTTAATTGCTTCGAGAACACGAGCTCTCAACTCTTGACTGTTAAGCCCTTCTGTATGCTTTCGAACCAGATCCACTAATTGATTAGCTTGTTCGACGGGCTGTAGATTCAAAATTGCTGGCGGAGGGATGAGGCGAAAAGAAGAGGAAGATTGGTAGATACTTGGTTGTTGATATTCCTTGTAAACAAAACCCAAAGCAATCGGAAGTGAGAGCGCCGTGGCAAGCAACCAGCGGTCACGTATAATTAGAAAATAATCGAATACACCCCTGAGCCTACTTCGAGAAGCAGGTTGTATAATTTCCTGAGATGGGTCAGGATTGGAGTAGGAGTCCATTTTTTTTATGACGAGCGAGCGTCGGTTGGGCAGTAGTTTATACCAAACGTTCTTTTACAAAAATTTGATCACCAGGATAAATCATGAAGGTGGAGTACTCTCTCTCATCAGAAGACCCACTGCTTAGGGCTTCGACATTAACCTCGTATGTCATTGAGTTTTTGACTTTTCCTGACTCATCGTAGAATGTTCTAGTTACCTTAACTTTTGTCTTGTTGGCGATATCGGTGAACCCCCCAGCGCGTGCGATAACCTGAACTAAATTCATCGCTTCGGCTTCAGGAGGAAAGGCATAGGCACCTTGTTTGTTGACTGAACCTGAAAGGAAAACGAAACGTTCAACATATTTTGAGATTGTCACGGTCACTTTGGGATCCCTAAAGATCTGTTGCCTACGATACTCTTGTGCAATGTATGTTTCCGCTTGTTTTGTGTTCATTTTGGCCAAGAGCAACTCCCCAATATAAGCCAAGCGCACACTTTCATCATTGCTAATCGTTGCTTCGATATTACAATCAACTTCTCCCAGCACGGATACTTTAATACGATCTCCGGATCTTAGTTTGTATCCAGTCGGGTCACGCAGTATGGAGGGGTCTTCGTTGCGGGCAGATAATAGCGAGATGGCTAAAACCAAAAAACAGTACAAAGGTAAGTTTGGAAAAACTCTCACAATCAACCCATCATCTCAAAATCGGCCGTTCAGGTCAACTCGGACTAAATGCCTTCCATAAGATTCGGTATCGCGGGCAATGTGTGAAAAACTGTACCCGCCACTTGTAGAAAAATGCTTGTTGAGAGTCCTTTTTATGTTGGTTCCAAAGCCAATGTTATCCAGAGAATTCGAACTGCGTGAAGTTGTTTCTCCCTTTCTGAATGTGTAATCGGTCATCCCATAAGAGATGAAAGCGGTTCCTGCAACATCATCAGTGAATCGATGATTTAATGAAAGTCGACCTGTGGTGTTTAGCATCGTGTAACCTTGAGCAGATGGCGTGAAGCCTCTGTTCAAATCAAAACCCATGGAGGTTTTACGATTTAAACTCCACTGCAATCCTGAAGATAGTGAAAGGGTGCCTTGTCCTGAGAAATTGGCATTGTCATAAACTTGACGAACATAACCGATTGCAGCGTTGCCAGATAGCTTTGGAGATAAATCACCCTGAGCACCAAAATTTATTCCATGAGTAGCCCCGTTGTTTAGATTGGGTCCACTGTTCCCAGACATATCTCGACTCTTTGAAAAGTTGTATTCAGTATAGAAGTCGAGTTTTTCAGAATAAATATAAAAAGCTCTGGCATAAATCGGAATTGTCGCAAGATCTTTGTATGCGGAATTAATTTGTCCGCCAGTTGTCCAATCTTGATAATCGCGATAGAGGTATGAAGTGCCAGCCCCAAGTCCAAATTTTGAACTGTGATTGTACCTTACATTTGCTGCGACCAGAAAGTAAGAGTAACTCACGAGATCCTGTTCTAAAACACTAGTCTCAACTTTTTGACCGAGATCAAAATTCATATCAAAGCGAATCTTGGCATTATTTGAAATTCTTTTTTTCAAGGATTCATCAAAGTCGATGTTGAAAGTGCTGGTTGGCTGAACATAACTTTTTTTGTCGTTCTTCACATATTGGGCAAGTCGGACGCCCGCAGACCCATTAAAAGAAAACCACCGTAGTTTCTTCGTGTAGTGAATCGCTGGAGTAAACGTCAGGAGTAAGTCGTCTTCGCTTTCGACCTCGTCGGACATGTTCGAAGCTTTGACCTTTTTTAGCGTTAGAGAAGAAATACCAAATACGCGAGAGTCGTATTCCGCTGAGAGGGAGGCGCTAAGGTCGATCCGGCCTAAAGCGCTTTCCTTCAAGGCAAATGTATTGCAATTAAGAACAATGCTTATGAAAAAAATATAAAGAAATAACTCTTTGTTAATTTCAAAAAATCGGGCAGGCATTTAAACGGGAGATTTGTTAAAGGGTATTTAAAAAGTCTATTTTCTTATTTTTGACTACCTTATTCAACACGGCAACTCTAAAATCGAAGTGTTGCCGAGTCCAAACTTTCAATATTTAGATGCCTCTTAGAATATGTTACGCATGAATTCAAGCATAGTAGTTTGAGAACACACGAAATTTTTCTTTTTGGGCAAACAACTGTTTTGGTTGTCGTCATTTCTTGGGCGAAAGCCGGCCTCTTGTCGCCATGGACGGAATGGTTTACCGTGGCAATTGTCTTGGGTGGACTCTTGGGAGTACTGTTGCTGAGGAAAGGAGAGGGTCTGCCGTTTGCCTTCCCTTGGAGACCGATTTTCCCACTCGCCCTTTTCTTGGTGCTTGCAGGTGTAAGCATGATCAACCCTTCTCACAATCCTCCAAGCCATATT
>MDTC01080208.1_pt1 | contig 20723 bp, 16 predicted proteins | sample 811181 | NCBI WGS metagenome assembly MDTC01 (sample SAMN05326644, study PRJNA326480) | marine metagenome | isolation source: seawater | place: Pacific Ocean: North | collected 2011 | reverse complement strand
CTCAGTTCAGGGTTAGGGTAAGGGAATGGTGGGGATGTACTGTAAGTTCATGGTCTCCAATAATTTCAGTTCCGATTAATTTAATTAATACTCCTTTAATAAGTCATAACTAAATAAAAAAAAATGAAAAAAAATTATTCAAATCTTAATAACAGTATTATCTTTTTGCTTAGCTTTTTCAGTCTAAGTCTTTTAGGTCAAACTAATACATCTCCCACTCAAACTGTTTGTATTGGATCTTCTGAACCTTACTTGTTAAATCCTTCAAACAGCTCATCAACATATCAATGGACGATAAGTGGAGGAGGAGTTATTTCTTCTGGACAGGGGACCGGTTCAATACAGGTTGATTGGGGAAATATTTCAGGAGGACCATATTTATTATCCGTTGTAGAAACAGATATGAATGGATGTGTTGGACCAACTAAAACTGTAGATGTTACTATAAGTGAATTTGAAGATGCAACATTTAATGTAAGTGATTTTTGTGAAGGAGCACCAAACTCAGCTTCTTCAATAGTTACAAGTGGAGGAGTTTTTTCTTTTAATCCAATGCCTTCATTTGGTGAGATAATTGATCCTTCGACTGGTGAAATTACTGGAGGAATTGCAGGAAATACTTACCACATTGAATACATAACAAGTGGTCAATGTTTTTCTCAACATATTGAATCTTTAAATGTAAACCCCCTTGATGATCCTTCTTTTGTTATTAATGATTTTTGTGAAGGAGCACCAAACTCAGCTTCTTCAATAGTTACAAGTGGAGGAGTTTTTTCTTTTAATCCAATGCCTTCATCAGGTGAGATAATTGATCCATTAACTGGTGAAATTACAGGAGGAATAGCAGGCACATCTTATATAGTACAATATGTCACAAATGGTATTTGTCCAAGTCAAAGTTTAGAAAGTTTAAATGTTAACTTACTTGATGATCCTTCTTTTGTAGTTAATGATTTTTGTGAGGGAGCTCCAAACTCAGCTTCTTCTATAGTAACAAGCGGAGGAGTTTTTTCTTTTAATCCTATACCTACATCTGGAGAAATTATTAATCCTTCGACTGGAGAAATTACTGGAGGAATCGCAGGTCTTACATATTCAATTGAATACGCTACATCTGGAATCTGTTCTTCTTCTAGTTTACAAAGTCTAATTGTTAATTCACAGGACGATGCTTCATTTATTGTAAATAATTTTTGTGAGAACTCACTTAATTCTGCTTCTTCAATAGTTACAAGTGGAGGAGTTTTTTCTTTTAATCCTATACCTACATCTGGAGAGGTGATTGATCCTTTAACAGGAGAAATTTCAGGAGGTCTTGCTGGAAATTCTTATACTATTCAATATTCTACTTTAGGAGTTTGTCCAGATACCCAATTTCAAAATGTTTTAATTTATTCAACTCCAGTAACTGGTCCAATTTTTCACAATTAATTGAAATACTTAGTTAAAATATTACTTGTTTTAGCAATAACTAATTTAAATGCTCAAAATGTTGCGCATTTTTGTATTGGTTCAGTGCATAACTTTGGAGTTCCTGAAAATGCAGGTTCTATTTATGATTGGAAGTTGAACGACCTCTCAATTGCTGAAATTACTTCAGGTAATGGGACTAATTTAATTAATATTCAATTTAATAATACAGGCCAAGTCAAGCTTTTTGTTGAAGAAACTGATGTCAATGGATGTAGAGGGAATGACAGTATTTTAATAGAGGTACATAATCTCCCTCAACCTTTTATTTATTCAACTAATACCGAAATATGTAAAGGAGATAGTCTTTTGTTACAATTAGACTCATCTTATGTTTCAGTACTTTGGAATACAAATGACATAGAAGATTATATTTATGTTTATGAGACTGGAACTTATCAAGTTGAAGTTACTGATTCTTTTGGATGCAAAAGCCTAAGTAATGTTGTGTCTATTACTAGCTATGATAGTTTAGAAGCTGATTTTATCGCTAAAGAAATTTGTTTGCAAAATCCAACAATTTTACTTGATAATACAACTGTTTTTGACGATCAAGTAGAGACTTGTACTTGGTTTTTTGAAAACGGAATAATTTTAGAAGGGGATAGTATTAGTTTTAATTTTTCACGTGTTGGTGAGCATGAGATTGGACTCCAAGTTATTACCTCTAATGGATGTTCAGATTCAATTTCTAAGAGTATTCAAATTAAGAATCCTTTAAAAGCTGATTTTGGTTACACCCCTAACACATTATCAACTTACTCAAATGAGATTAATTTTTATAACAATACAGAGAATTCTTTGCCTCTTTTATGGGATTTTGGAGATTCAAATTTTTCTTATGATTTAAGTCCAACTCATATTTATGATTCTCCTGGTATTTACAATGTTTTAATGATTATTGAAGATTTAAATAATTGCACTGATTCAATTACCAAGCAAATAATTATGTACTATGATTTTGTTTTACATGTCCCTAATTCATTTACCCCAAATAATGATGGTGTAAACGATATATTCTCACCATCAGGCTTTCGAATGAATAAATACCAATCTTATGCTTTAAAAATTTATAATAGTTGGGGAGAAAAGATTTTTGAGTCTGATTCAATTGAAGATGGTTGGGATGGTAAAAATGCAACAAAAGGAATATATAATTGGGTTATTTTTATAAGGGATGAGCTTGGAGAATTGAGAAAAAGATACGGAACAGTTACTTTAGTTAAATAATTATCTTAAATCTATTACTTGAACATTCGGATATTTTTTCTTGTCAAAAGAAAAACTTTCTTGAACATCAGTTTTAAATGATTTAATTTTATAACAATAGGTTCCGCCATTTTTGTCATATACTACTAACTCTTTTATTTGACTGAGATCTTTAATAACTGTTACATTTATTTTAATAAATTCACTAGATTTTTTTGGATAAAGGTCAATATTATAGACTACTTGTTTATTAATTGTCTTAGTATCAATTAATTCGTGTTTAAACTCTTCAATAGCAATATTGAAAATTTTTGAGGGATTCATTAGTTCATCTTCAATATCATTATTAAAAATTTGAACCTCATTTAGATCAATAAAGTAAATCCATTGAGTTTTTCCATTGTTAATTATGAGTTGGTCACCAATTTTTAACTTGAATTTTTTATCCTCGATTGTAATTTCTCCTTTTTGATTTTCTTTAATTTCTAAAGATTTGTTTTCCCATGTAAAATCAAATTCAATTTTATAATTTTTAAATGATTTTGTTTTATTGTTTATATCGTTTAAAATTTTTTTAGAATCAATTTTTTGAGCATCTGTTGATAAACTCATAATCGAAAAAGCAATTAATAAAAATATCTTATTCATTTGACTTAATTTTATTTAGGATTTCATCTAATGTAACTTCGTCTTTTATCAAGACTTTTCGAGCCTTACTTCCTTCAAAAGGACCAACAATTTCTGCAGCTTCTAGTTGATCAATTATTCTACCTGCTCTGTTGTACCCAAGTCTTAACTTTCTCTGAATTAGAGAGGTTGACCCAGATTGATGTTTTACAACTAAAAGAGCGGCTTGATCAAACATATCATCTCTATCATCTAAATCTGCTTTTGTTCCAGACCCTTCAGTTTCACCTTCAAATTCAGGCAATATATGTGCATCTGGGTAAGCTCTTTGTGATCCAATGAACTCGCAAATTTTTTCAACTTCTGGAGTATCTATAAATGCACACTGTAATCTTGTTATTTCATTACCAGTAGAAATTAACATATCTCCCATTCCAATTAACTGCTCAGCTCCTTTTGTATCCATTATTGTTCGAGAGTCTACAGAAGATGTTACTCTAAAAGCTACTCTGGCTGGGAAGTTTGCTTTGATTAATCCAGTTATTACGTTTACTGACGGCCTTTGTGTTGCTACAATTAAGTGAATTCCAATTGCTCTTGCAAGTTGTGCTAATCTTGCGATTGGAGTTTCGATTTCTTTTCCAGCAGTCATAATTAAATCTGCAAATTCATCAATAACTAAGACAATATATGGCATGAATCGGTGTCCGTCATTTGGATTTAACCTTCTTGAGATAAATTTTTTATTATATTCTTTTATATTTCTGCAATTAGCTAATTTACATAGCTCATATCTTTGATCCATTTCTATACAAAGTGAGTTTACTGTATTTACTACTTTTTTTGTATCTGTAATAATTGCATCTTCAGCGTCTGGTAACTTAGCTAGAAAATGACGCTCTATTTTATTATACAATGTTAATTCTACTTTTTTAGGATCTACTAAAACAAATTTAATTTGTGAAGGATGTTTTTTATATAATAGTGAAACAAGCATAGCATTTAGTCCTACAGATTTCCCTTGTCCTGTTGCTCCAGCCATTAATAAATGTGGCATTTTTGCTAAGTCAATTACAAATGTTTCGTTGGAAATAGTTTTTCCAAATGCAATTGGTAGTTCCATTTCAGAATTTTGAAATTTCTCTGATTTCAAAACCTCTAGCATAGATACCGTATTCTTATTTACATTAGGAACTTCTATGCCTATTGTTCCTCTTCCTGGAATGGGAGCGATAATTCTGATTCCTTCTGCAGCAAGACTTAATGAAATATCATCTTCAAGATTTTTAATTTTAGATATCCTGACTCCAGCATCAGGAACAATTTCATACAGTGTTATTGTAGGGCCTATTGTTGCAGAAATTGATGTGATACCAATTTTGTAGTGGCCTAAAGTTTCAACAATTTTATTTTTATTTTTTTCTAACTCATTTTTATCAATTTCTATCTTACTGTTACCGTAATCTTTTAATAGTAATGGCTTAGGCATCTCATATTTTGATAATTCAAGAGTTGGGTCAAAATCTCCAAGCTCTTTAAGCTTCTTATTAATGTCATTATCATCTAAAATATTTTCTTCGTCATTTTCTATTGTTTTTAGCTCAATATTTTTAGAATCAACTTTCTTGTCAGAAATATTATTTTCAGACATCTCATCAATTTGAAGTGATGAATCAACCTTGTTATCTGTTAATATTTCATTTTTTTCATTTGATAAATCTTCTGTTGGTTCTTGAATAGTATTTTTCCCTTCTATTGTATTAGTTTCCAAATCATCCTTTTTTGGAATAATTTTTTTAAAAAAAGCACTTATACTTTTATTAGTGATTTTAAAAGATAAAACAATGAACAGAATAAAAGTTGTAACTAAAAGAAGACTAGTCCCAACAGAACCTATCAGATTTGTTAGATATATTTTACAAAATATTCCAGTTCCACCAGCCAATATCTCAAATTTGAAGAAATGATTTAATGTGATTGGAATGAAAATTAGTGCTAACATACTATTATATACTAATTTAGAAATATTTAGTAGTTTATAGCCTAGTATTCTTAGACTAACAATTAAAGATACAAATGGAATAATTAATGCAGATATTCCAAAAAGATCTTTTACTAGTCTGTTAGAAAATTTTGCCCCAATTCCTCCAATTAAATTTTGTGTTTTATCTTCAATTGGATTAAATGAATTACTTGAAACGATACTATCATCTGTTTGCCAGTCAAGTAGGTATGAAACAAACGCAATAATAGACATTATTGAGAATAATGCTAGAAAGGTGCCAAAAATTTTTTTATTTTTACTACTAGCAAAATTTTTTAAAATACTTCCTATTTTTTTGTCTTTCATATATTTCAAAAATACAAATGAAATGTATACTCATAGAAATTAAATTTATAGATTTTACAAGTTAATTGTTAATAATTGTTAATATAAAAATTCAGTTAAATTCTATTATAAAAGTTTAAATTTGTTGATTAATAATTATGGATTTTAACATTAAAGACGAAACATCTAAACTAAACGTAGTTATGTTGGGTATTGCAACAGACATGGGAAAAAAACCTGTGCTCCAAAAATGTTATGATCCAAAGTCAATAGAAAACATCTTAAATGGAACTTATCCAAAAGAAAAAGATTGTATTCAAGAGTTAAACTTATTAAAAAACATTTTTGAAAAATATGGAGTTAAAGTAATCCAACCTAAGAATATAGTTGGTGTTAACCAAATATTTACTCGTGACATTTCTTTTGTTATCGAAGATAAATTAATAATACCAAATATTATTGATGATAGGATGCAAGAAATTAATGGAATGAATGATTTTTTATTTAGTGTAGATAAAAAAAATATCATCAATGTTCCAGATAACATTTTTATAGAAGGAGGAGATGTCATACTGCACAATGATTATATTTTTATTGGCTATTCAGATGATTATGATTTTAAGAAATATAAAGTTGCAAGAACCAATAAGAAAGGTGTAGATTACATACAAGAACTTTTTCCTCATAAAAAAATTATTAGTTTCCAATTAAACAAGTCTGACGATGATCCATATAAAAATGCGTTACATTTAGATTGTTGTTTTCAGCCAATAGGTAATGATATGGCAATATTGTGTCCAGATGGATTCAAAAAAGATAAAGATGTTAGGTTTGTTTTTGATTTTTTTGGAAAAGAAAACATTATTACTATCAATAGAAATCAAATGTATCAAATGTATAGTAATGTTTTTTCAATTTCTAATGATCTCATAATTTCCGAAGAAAATTTCAGTAGCTTAAATCATGAGTTATCTAAAAGAGGTTTTAAAGTTGAGACAGTTAAATACTCCGAAATTAGTAAGATGTCAGGACTGTTAAGATGTTCTACTATGCCATTAAAAAGAGAGGGATGAATCAGATAACTAATAATATATTAATGATTAGACCTGTTGCATTCAAGTATAATGATCAGACGGCAAAGAATAATTATTATCAAAAAAACACACTTAACTTAAGTTTATTTGACACTCAAAATAAAGCTTTGTATGAGTTTGATAATTTAGTTGATAAGTTGAAGTCCATTGGAGTAAATGTTATCGTTATTGAAGATACACTTTTACCACAAACACCTGATTCGATTTTTCCAAATAATTGGATTTCTTTTCATCAAAATGGAACTATTTGTATGTATCCTATGTTTGCAGAAAATAGAAGATTAGAACGTAGAACAGATATAGTAGATCAGCTTATAAATCAACATAATTTTATTATTGATAATACTATTGATTATACAAAGTATGAATTGAATAATAGGTATCTTGAAGGAACTGGAAGTATGGTTCTAGATAGAGAAAATAAGTTATGTTATGCTGCAGTATCAGTTAGGACAGATAAGAGATTAGTTATGAAATTCTGTAAAGATTTTGATTACACTCCTATTTTGTTTACGGCGAATCAAAATTTTAAGAATAAAAGACTTCCAATTTATCATACAAATGTAATGATGTGTATTGCAGATAGTTTTGCTATTATTTGTCTTGATTCAATTGATGATAAAAGAGAAAGACTAAAATTAGAGTCTTTATTGAACGAAACAAATAAACATGTTATAAATATAAGTGAGGAACAAAAAAGTAAATTTGCAGGCAATATGTTACAAGTTAAAGGCTTAGATTCTCATATTGTAATGTCTGAATCAGCATATCGGTCTTTAAATAAAGACCAAATTGATGTTATTAATAGTTATTGCTCGATTACATATAGCGATCTAAAAACAATTGAAAATTGTGGAGGAGGAAGTGCAAGATGTATGATGGCTGAAATTTTTTTAAATTCTAAAGTATGTTAAATAAGATACTACAAAATGATATATTTACTGCAATTGAGTCTATATATTCAGTTAGTTTAGAAAATATTCAATTGCAAAAAACTCGTAAAGAGTTTAAGGGAGACATTACTTTAGTTGTATTTCCATTCACAAGATTTTCCAAAAAAAGTCCTGAAGAAACAGGTTATGAAATTGGAAATTTTTTAAAAAAAAATATAAAAAAAGTTGAAGATTTTAATGTTGTAAAAGGGTTTTTAAATCTCTGCATGTGTGATAGTTTTTGGACAAGTAAATTTTATGATATATATGAAATAGAAAATTTTGGAATAGCCAATGTAGATAAAGATTCTCCCACTTTTTTAGTTGAATACTCATCACCTAACACAAATAAACCTATCCATTTGGGGCACTTACGAAATAATTTTCTTGGCTATTCTTTAGCTAAGATTCTTTCTGCAAATGGAAAAAATGTAAAAAAAGTTCAAATAATTAATGATAGAGGAATACATATTTGTAAATCTATGGTAGCTTGGTTAAAATTTGGAAATGGAGAGACACCTAGAATTTCAGGAATTAAAGGGGATCATTTAGTTGGAAAATATTATGTCAAGTTTGATGAACAGTATAGAAAAGAAGTTTCAGAGCTAATTAATCAAGGCCTTTCTGAGAAGGAAGCAAAAAAAGAGTCAGCTATTTTTAAGACGGCTCAGAAGATGTTGCTAAAATGGGAGCGAAGTGATAAAGAAGTGATAGAGCTATGGAAAACTATGAATAATTGGGTTTATGAAGGTTTTGATATCACTTATAAAAATATAGGTGTTGATTTTGATAAAAATTATTATGAAAGCGACACATATTTACTTGGAAAACAAGTAGTAGAAATTGGTCTTGAAAAAAATGTATTTTATAGAAAAGAAGATGGTTCTGTCTGGATTGATTTATCAGAAGAAGGTTTAGATGAAAAGGTAATTTTACGAGCTGATGGCACTACAGTGTACATGACTCAGGACATTGGTACAGCACTACAAAGACAACAAGATTTTTCTTTTTCAAATATGATTTATACTGTTGCAAATGAGCAAGATTACCATTTCAAAGTTTTGTTTCTTATTTTGAAAAAATTAGGTTATTCTTGGGCTGATAATTGTTATCATTTGTCTTACGGAATGGTTGATTTACCAACTGGAAGAATGAAATCTAGGGAAGGAACAGTGGTTGACGCAGACGAATTTTTAAATGAAATGATTAGCACTGCAAAGTCAATTTCAAAAGAACTTGGAAAATTAGAAGACATGTCAACTGAAAAAGCAGAGGAATTATATTCGACTATTGGATTAGGAGCTTTAAAATATTTCATGCTAAAAGTTGATCCAAAAAAACGAATGTTATTTGACCCTAAAGAGTCAGTTGATTTTAATGGAAATACTGGTCCTTTTATTCAATATACTTATGCAAGAATACAGTCATTAATTAGAAATTATTCTACGACATTTACATTACCACAAAATATATCTATAACATCTAAAGAAAAAGATATTTTAAAGTATTTACTTGATTTTCCAAATATTATTGATGAAGCTGCGACAACTTATAGTCCTGCTGTCATTGCCAACTATGTATATGATCTTGTTAAAAGCTTTAATCATTATTATCAGCATACTCCTATTTTAAAAGCACCTGATGAAGATTTAATTAGATTTAGACTTGCTCTTTCAAAAAAAGTTGGAGAGGTTATTAAAAACTCTATGGATTTATTAGGTATTTCTGTTCCTGATAGAATGTAATTAAATATTACTTTTTTTTATTGTTATTTAATTTAATAAAATCATATATTTTAATGCATTCAATAGCTTCTTTTGCGTCATGAACTCTTAAAATTTTTGCTCCTTTTTGTAGTGCAATTGTATTTAAAATACTCGTTCCATTAAGAGCATCTTTTGCCGAGATATTTAGTAGATTATAAATCATAGATTTACGGGAAATGCCAATTAAGATTGGCATCTGAAATTTTTGTAATTCATCCAACTGGGTTATTAACTTATAGTTGTCTTCTATTGTTTTGCCAAAACCAAAGCCGGGATCTAGAATTATTTTATTAAATCCTAAGCTTTTTAATTGTTGTATTTTATTTTTAAAAAACTCTGTTATTTCTTCAATTAAGTTACCATACGAAGGATTAATTTGCATATTTTTTGGTTGTCCTTTCATATGCATCAAAACATAAGGTTTGTTGAGTTTTGCTATAGTGGGTATCATCTTTTTATCTATACTTCCAGCTGAAATATCGTTGATCATATCTGCCCCTAAATCAATACAATGAACTGCTGTTTTAGACCAAAAAGTGTCAATTGATAAAGTGATATTTGGAAATGTTTTTTTTAACAATTTTACTGTAGGAATTAAAATTTTTAATTCTTTTTCAGATGAAATTTGATTTGCGCCAGGTCTTGATGACTGAGCTCCTATATCAATAATTGTTGCTCCTTCATCTAGCATTTTTTTTGTTTGGCTAATTATTTGTTCATCAGTGGTATATCTTCCTCCATCGAAAAATGAATCATTTGTGATATTTAGTATTCCCATGACAAATTTTTTTTCTGTTGAAAAAATAGATGAATAGATATTTTTTTTATTTTTATTTAGCTTCATAATTAACGTATATTTATGCAATAATAAACAGATAAATTTACATGCAACAAACAGTATTAGAATATGATTCAATTATAGCTAATTGTAGGGAGATTTTTGCTAAAAAAATGAAAGACTATGGAAGTGCATGGAGAATTTTACGAATTAGTTCATTAACTGATCAAATTTTTATAAAAGCACAGCGTATCCGATCTATTGAACAAAAGGGATTTCAAAAGGTTAACGAAGGGGCAGCAAACGAATTTATAGGAATAGTTAATTACGCAATTATTGGTCTTATTCAATTAGATATGGGTGTTAGTGAACAAGCTGAAGAACTGCACTTCGAAGATGCTATGAAAAAATTTGATAAGCAAGTCAAAATTGCAAAGGAACTAATGTTAGCTAAAAATCATGATTACGGCGAAGCATGGAGAGATATGAGGGTAAGTTCTTTGACGGATTTAATTTTACAAAAATTACTTCGTGTCAAGCAAATTGAAGATAATAGAGGTTCTACACTAATTTCTGAAGGAGTCGATGCTAATTATCTAGATATGCTAAATTATGCTGTTTTTGCATTAATTAAATTTGAATTATAAAAAAAATGCTATGAAAAATAAGTTGTCTTTGGTTTTTAGAGTTTTAATTTCTATATTATTTTTAGTATCAGCTATCGCAAAATTGTGGACGCCTGGAAGTGATTTTCTAACACCTTTATATGCGCTTTCTAGAGGCTTTGAAGAAGGTCAATTAATACCAATGGGTTTTTCAGAAAATTTTGTTCCTTATTTATCTAGATTTATTATTGCATTAGAATTTTTTATTGCTTTAGCAATTTTACAAAATAACTATTTAAAAAAAATAGTTATTCCTCTTTCAGTAATTCTTTTAACTATATTTAGTTTGCATTTGTCCTATTCAATTTTTACAGGAGATAGTGAAAATTGTGGTTGTTTTGGAGATTTAATTCCTATGACACCATTAGAAGCATTAATCAAAAATATATTAACAATAGGTGCGTTGATTTTTGTTTATAGGTATGTTAAAAAATCAATGCAGACGAATTTATCTATCTTAAGTATTCAGTTTCTTTGTTTGATGCTTTTAGTATTTACATTTTTACCAGTTCAATCAAATAGTAGTAATAATAAGACTATTTCTTCTTTCTCTGAGTATGTTGATAAAGATATCAAAATAAATGATGGAAGTAAAATTTTATGTTTTTTTGAGCCAGGATGTTCAAAATGTGAGGAAGTTGCAGTTTCACTAAAAAAACTTTCCGAAACAATAGATGAATTTCCAGAAGTACATATAATTTTTAGTCAGAATGAATCTGAAAAAATTCCAAATTTTTTTAAAAATGTAGGTAAAAAATTCTCTTATCAAACTGTTGAGTTTTACAATGAAGACGAAGAAGTTAACTCGTTTATTGAAATTCTAGGATTTGATTATTCTTCACCAGCTGTTATATATTTAAAAGATGGTAATCAGCTTAGATTTTTTGATTATACGGAAGGAAATAAATATAGTGAAAAGGAGATGAAAAGAATTTTTGAAAACAAATAATTTTGTTGATCAATATTTATAAAAAAATTGGATATTCATTATTAGTGCTTTTTGGCGTTGCCACATTGGTTTTCTTTTTATTTAATATTCTGCCAGGAGATCCTGCGAGGATGATGCTAGACAAAAATGAGGATAAGAAACAGCTAGCTAACATAAATAAAAAATATGCTTTTGACCGCCCTTTGTCAGAACAGTATATTTTATACTTAAATGATATTTCTCCAATTTCAATTCATTCAAAAAGTGATAAGGCATTTACATATCTTAGCCCAAACAAGTACAAGTATCTTTCTTTATTTTCAAATAGTAACTGGGAAGTTGTGATAAAATATCCTTATTTAAGAGAATCATTTGTTAAAAAAGATGTGCAAGTTTCGAATATTATCTTTCATACTTTTAAAAATACATTCATTTTAGCTTTGTCCTCTATTACTTTAGCATTAATATTAGGTATTTTTTTATCAGTTATTTCTACTATTTTTAAAGATTTATTTATTGATAAGTTTATCTTATTTATATCTGCGCTAGGAATGTCACTTCCTTCTTTTTTTTCCTCAGTAATAATTGCATGGATTTTTGGTTTTTTACTACATAATTATACTGGTCTAAATATGACTGGTAGTTTATATGAAGTTGACGATTATGGCAGAGGTTCTTACATACAACTTAAAAACTTAATTTTACCCGCTATCACACTTGGAATTAGACCGCTTTCTGTTATAATTCAGTTATGTAGAAGTTCTCTTATTGAAGTTATCTCAATGGATTATATTCGCACAGCTAGATCTAAAGGACTAAGTAGAGCTTCAGTTTTTTTAAAACATGCTTTACGAAATGCAATGAATCCAGTCGTGACAGCTATATCAGGGTGGTTTGCTTCCATGCTTGCAGGTGCTGTTTTTGTTGAATATATTTTTGGATGGAATGGTATAGGAAAAGAAATTGTAGATGCTTTAAATAATATGGATCTTCCTCTAGTTATGGGATCTGTTTTATTTATTGCATTTATTTTCGTTATAATTAATATTATTGTTGATTTAGTTTATATTTGGCTTGATCCTAGAATTAGAATAAAATAAATATGAGAAAAAATATAATTGCTGCAAACTGGAAAATGAACTTATCTAAAGATGAAGCACTAAATCTTATTAAAGAAATCATTAGTGGTTATAATTTCGACACTAATACTGATGTTATTGTGTCTCCTCCTTATGTTTATTTAGATCAAATATTTCAAGTTTGTAAATCTTCGAAAAATTTTTATGTTTCTGCTCAAGATTGTAGTTTTAATGACAATGGAGCTTTTACTGGAGAAATATCTACTAAAATTCTCAAGTCTTGTGGATCAGATTTTGTTATCATAGGTCATTCAGAAAGACGAATTAATTTTAAAGAAGATGATGAAATTTTGAAACTTAAAATTCAAAAGTTGTTAGCTGACGGATTAAGGCCAATTTTTTGTTGTGGTGAGACATTCAATGATAGAAATGAAGATCTGCATTTTAAAACTATTATGCAGCAAATTTCTTCTGTTTTGTTTTCTTTAGATGCCAATGATTTTTCCAAAGTTGTTATTGCTTATGAACCGGTATGGGCAATCGGAACTGGCAAAACTGCAACTAAGGAACAAGCGCAGAATATGCATGCTTTTATAAGAAAAATTATTGCTCAACATTTTGGAGATAATGTAGCTGATAAAATTTCAATTTTATATGGAGGTAGTTGCAAGCCTTCTAACGCACATGAAATTTTTTCTCAAAAAGATATAGATGGAGGATTAATTGGAGGAGCATCGTTAAAAAGTGATAGTTTTTTAGAATTAATTAATATAATAAATGAAGTATCAAGAAGTTGATATATTGATTCCAAATCAAAGTCCTTTTAGGGAGATAATTGTTGCCAAGTTTAATGAAGTTGGTTTTGAGTCATTTTCTGAAGATGAACATAATTTAAAAGCATATATTCAAGAAGATAAGTTAGTTTTGAAAGACGTTGAAGCAATTTTAAATAGCATCAAGAAGTTGACAAAAATTAGCTATAAAATCAAAAAAATAAAGCAAGAAAATTGGAATGAAAAATGGGAGAGTAATTATTTTCCTGTTATCATAAATGATATATGTGCCATTAGAGCTCCGTTTCATAAAAAAATTAATTGTAAGTATGAACTAATTATAATGCCAAAAATGTCGTTTGGTACTGGCCATCATGAAACAACTGAATTAATGATTAAACAAATACTTAATCTTAATTTTAAGAACAAAAATGTTCTCGACGTTGGATGTGGTACAGGAGTTCTTTCAATTTTAGCTTCTAAATTATCTGCGAATCAGGTTACTGGTATTGATACAGACGATTGGGCATTTCAAAATTCTATTGATAATTCAAAGTTAAATAATGTTGATCATATTCATTTTTTTCATGGTGATGTTCACTCTATAACTAAAAATAAGTATGATTATATATTTGCTAACATTAATTTAAATACTATTATTGATCAACTATTAATATATATTAATTTGATTACTTCTAAGGGAAGTATACTTATTAGTGGTTTTTATGAAGAAAATGAAGATATAATTTTAACTTTAGTTAAAAAGTTAAAATTAAAAGTTGTTACAAAAAAAAATAAAAATAAATGGTTAATGCTTCACCTTTCAAAATAATTTTCATAATCATATTTTGGTTATTTTTTTCTGTTTTTGGATTTGCTCAGAAAAAACAAAAAATGACTCAATTTTCATCTGAATTTTCTAGTTATTTGTCAGAAATGAAGACTTATAATAAAGTTTATCAAAATAAAGAAATAGAAAATATTATTAATGATTTCGAAAAGAAATCTGAAAATTTTTCTGATGACCAAAAAGCTCATATAATAAATATTTCAAATATATTTTTGAAGCGAAAGCTAAAGACTAATCCTTACTATATGAAATTTTTAAATTCATGTAACATTTTTAGTTTAGATTTAAATAATAGTCAGAGCAAGTTTAGTGATTGGTTGGATGTTGTTTCTAAAATTTTAGAGGGGACATCAAACAAGAATTTAATTTTGTTTTTTGATTTTACAGAGCGATTGTATAATCAAAGTATTTTAAGAACAAGTAAAGCTGCTGAATGGAAAATTTTATATACACAATATAATTTTTCTTTTGAAGAACAAGAGCCTATCATAATATGTGATTCGTATTTTGATTTAACATGTTTTTCAAACAACAACTCATATAGTATAGAAAAAGTTAAAGGGAAGTATTTTATTTTTTCTAATCGATTTGAATGTGCAGAAGGTATAGTGAATTGGACAAAATATGGTTTTTCAAAAGATTCTGTTTTTGCTAAATTAGGAGATTTTAGTATCGATACTAGAAAAAATAGTATAAACATAGATAGTGTGATTTTTGTAAATCACTATGACCTTAAACAAGAGCTCTACGGTAAGTTGGAATGTAAATTAACTAGAGGAAGAAAGTCAAGTTTGTTTCCTAGATTTACCTCTTTTAGCAAGGACGTAGAATTTAAAAATATTTTTGATAATATTGATTATCGAGGAGGTTACATTCTTCAAGGAAATGAATTCGTTGCAGATGGAGGTAAAAATGCCGAAGCTCGAATTGTTTTCAGAAGGGATGCAAAAGATATATTTGTTGTTAACTCATCTAAATTTAATATAACAGATGATGGAATTATTTCAAAGAAATCCGGCGTTAAAATCTTTTTTAAAGATGACTCTATATACCACAATAATTTAGATTTTAAGTATGTAAATAGTCAAAGAAAATTACAGCTTTATAAAAACCCTAATGGATCTTCAGTCTCTCCAATGCTAAGTTCTTATCATAATTTATCAATTGACTCAGAATTTATTGAATGGATAGTTGATTCTAATTTAATTAAATTTGGTTCATTACCTGGAACTGCAAATTCAAATGTTGAATTTGAATCAATAGATCGATTTAAGAAATCAATGTATGAGTCAATGCAAGGTATAGACGCGAGACATCCACTTTTACTAATTAAAAATTACTCTCAAATATATAATAAAAGACATTTTAGTGTTAAAGATTTTGCATCATTTGTCAAGTTTCCTTTAGATGCTGTTAAAACCTTTTTGATTCATTTGTCAAATGATGGATTTATTTATTACAATTTAAATAATAATAGAGTTTCAATACTTTCTAAGCTTGATAATTACGTTAATGCTGCAAATAATAGTTCAGACTACGATGTTATCTCATTTAATTCAAATATTCAATCTGGTCAGTATCAAACATCGGACAATTTTTTAGTAAATGCTGCTTTAAATCTTGATAATGGTGATTTAAGTATGATTGGAATACGTAATGTAAATGTAAGCGATAATAGAGGAGTTTATATATATCCAAGTAAAGGAGTAATTATTGTTAAAAAAAATAGGAACTTTATGTTTAATGGTCAAATAATTGCAGGTAAGGGTCGATTGAATTTATTTGGTCGTGGATTTGTTTTTAATTATGATGACTTTAAATTGGATCTATATCAGATTGATTCAGTAAGATTTTCTATTCCAGTTAAACCTCAAATTAAGGATGAATATGGAAATTTAGTTTTAACACCTCTTAAGACTGTTATTGAAGCTGTTAGAGGAGATTTGAAAATTGATCATCCTCTAAATAAATCTGGTATAAAAAGTGATAGTTTTCCTCAATACCCTATCTTTAGTTCATTTGATGATTCATATACTTTTTATGATAAAGCTAACATTTATGATGGTGTTTACAATAGATCAAATTTTTATTTTCATCTGAAGCCATTTAGGATAGATAGTTTAGACAGTTATAGTGGAGAGGGACTAAGTTTTCCTGGAAAATTTGTTTCTGCTGGTATTTTACCTGATTTTATTGATACTTTAAAATTACAAGATGATTATTCATTAGGTTTTAAAAAGATTTTTGATTTGGATGGAACTGAGATATATTCTAACAGAGCAAAATTTTATAATGAAATATCCTTATCAAATAAAGGGCTGAAAGGAAATGGTGATTTTGTTTATTTGAACTCTAAAGCTAATTCTGATGAGGTAATATTTTTTCCTGATTCATTGAACTTGATAACTAATAATATTCTTGTTACTGAGCAAAGCACCGGAGTTGAATTTCCACAAATTAAAAATTCCGTTACGGATGCACATTATGAACCTTACAATGATAAATTTTTTATAAATCATGTTGAAAATGATTTTTCCTTCTTTAATAATCAAGCAATTTTCAATGGTAATTTATTAATGCGGCCAAGTGGAATTACAGGTAATGGATTAGTTACTATGGATAATGTAGTTGTTAATTCAAGTTTTTTTAATTTTAATGCTAATTGGTTTGGATCTGATACTGCAAACTTTAAGTTATTTGATGAGGATAAAAAATTAGCATTTCAGGCAAATGATCTTAAAACAGATATAGATCTTAAATTAAGAACTGGCTCTTTTTATTCAAATGGTCGTGATTCCTATGTTGATTTTCCAGTCAATAAATATATTTCATATATAGATAAAGTTATGTGGGATATTGATAAACAAAGTTTAGCTTTAGGAAATTCAGATAATACACTTTCTGAATTTGAGTTTGTTTCTACTCATTCTACTCAAGACTCTTTAAGCTTTTTTGCAAAGTCTGCTTCTTATTCATTTAAAGATAAAATTATTCAAGCATTTGGTGTGAATAATATCTTAATTGCTGATGCAGAAATTTACCCGGACTCAGGATCAGTGATTATTTCTGATAATGCTAAATTTCAAACTTTATATAATTCTAAGATCATTGCAAACAATTTAACAAAGTTACATGTCTTTAATAATTCTACAGTTAATATTCTATCGGCATATAACTATTCTGCTAAAGGAGAATATACATATATTGATCAAACAAAAAAAACTCATAACTTGTACTTTGATAATATTTTTGTAAACTCTGATACTGTAACATCAGCCTCAGCTTCAGTAATGGAAAATGACTCGTTTCAAATTAATAGTAAATTTAAATTTAATGGAAATGTAGAGTTAATTGCTAAAAATAAAAATCTATTTTTTGATGGATATTTTTTGATTAATCAAAATTGTAATCCTAAATATTCCGAGTGGTTTAGATCAGCATCTGAAATAAATCCTATTGATCCAATAATTGATCTTCAAGATTCAATTTTGAATAAATCAAAAGAATCCTTGTTTACCGGTTCTTTTTATTCTGATTTTAATCAATCTAATGATTCACTTATTTTTTATTCGTCATTTTTATCTAAAAAATATAATTACAATGATCAAACTGTTTTAAAAGCTACTTCTAGTAGTTTAAAATATAATACTGAAAAAAGTTCGTTTGTAGTTAGTGATAATAATTTCTTGAATTATTATTTGTTAAATGATAAAACTTGCGAGTTTCAAGGAGCTGGTGATATAGATTTAAATATGAATTTAGGTGCTATAGAATCTAACTTTACAGGTATTAAGCAACATAAGAAGAATGATATCTTATTATCAGGTATTTTTTCTTTAGACTTTTATTTTTCATCTGATGCAATGAAAGCAATGTCTGAAGACCTTATGACTGCTCCGGGAGACGAATTTTTTGATTACGATAATGAATTTAATGACAACTTATCTAGAATTTTTGGTGTAGATCAATCAGATCTATTTATAACTGATTTAGAAGAAGATGATTCATTTGAAAATTTTCCTGAAGAATTAAATCATTCAATTGTTTTTGCAAAATCTAGTTTTAAGTGGAATAAAGAACATAGTGCATTTGTTTCTAAAGGAAAAAATGCTGTGTTTAGTATTTTTGACAACACAGTCTTATCTTTTGTCGATGGGTATATTATTTTACAGAAAGGACCAAATTCTGATATTTTAACAATTTATTTTGAAACAGAGTTTGGAGATATTTATTGCTTCCAATATAAAAATGGAATTATGTCTGCATGGTCTACAAATTATGACTTTAATGATGCTATAAGTCAAGAAAATGAATCTGAAAAGATTGCTCCAAAAAAAGATGGTGTGCCAGCATTTAAATATCGCTTATCTAATGAAACAGAAGTTGAAAAAATAAGAAAAGAACTAAGAAAAAAATATTGATTAACTAATGCTTACTAACGAAATATTTTTCATCATTTTTTTGGCTTACCTTACAGGATCAATACCTTCAGCTGTTTGGATAGGTAAGTTATTTTATAAAATTGATGTAAGAGAATATGGAAGTGGAAATGCAGGAGCAACTAATACCTTTAGAGTTTTAGGAAAAGCTGCAGGTATACCTGTTTTGTTGCTTGATATTACTAAAGGATGGTTGTCCGTTCAATATGTATACTTGATAGGTAATGTAGAATTTTTAATAGCTGAAAATCCTGATTTATTTTTTGAAAATCAATTAGTTTTCGGTATTGCTGCAGTTGTTGGTCATTTGTTTCCAGTTTTTACCGGATTTCGTGGAGGAAAAGGAATTGCAACTCTACTTGGCTTATTAATTGGTTTAAATTATGTAGCTGCTTTTTGTTCATTATTTGTATTTATTATATCTTTTTCTATTTTTAAATATGTTTCATTAGCTTCTATTTTATCCTCCCTGTTTTATCCGTTTTTTGTTATGTTTTTTTTAGTTTCAACAAATGAATCACAAAATCTCTTTGCAATATTTGTACCAATATTATCGTTAATAACTCATCAAAAAAATATTGAAAGATTATTAAGAGGAGAGGAAACTAAAGTTAAATTTGGAAAAAAAAGTAATTATGAATAAAGCTAGTAAATACCCGCTTAAATCTGAAGCTAATGATTTAATCAAAAAATCACTTTATTTAATTAATGATCAATATAATACTTTTGAACATGTAATAGATTGTTTAGTTGTTATATGTGAGCTAAAACCGCTTCAAGCTGAACAATGTACCCTGATTACACACTATAATGGTATATGTGAGATTGCAAGTGGAAGTTTTGAGGAACTATCAGATTTACAAGAAGATCTATCAATCTATGGATTAAATGTTGAAATTATTTAATAATTTTTGTTTTAGGACTTGTAGCATAACTGGATAGTGCACTAGATTACGGCTCTAGAGGTTGGGGGTTCGAATCCCTCCAAGTTCACTTTTTTTCAATATTCAACAAGTGAGGTTTTATCTTCTTCAATTAATTAGTTTTATAGTTACAGTTTTTTCATATTGCATTTTGTTATGATTTTATATTTATAATGATCATAATATTTATAAGTCTACATATTAAAATATTTGTGACAGTTTAATATTATTAAAGTTTCCAGAACTCATCATTAATAAATTTTTGTCAGCCCATTTAATTTTTTTCAGTTCTTTTTCTAATTTACTTGAATCAGTAAAAAATTTGATATCTTTTCTGTTAAATGATATTTCTAATTGTTCTTTAGTAATCGGTTTTAATCTTTTATTTACAACATTTTTTGGATTTACATATATTACTGCTATATCTGCATTTTGCATAGTATCTTTATATTCTGATAAAAAGTTTAAATTTAAACTGCTAAATGTATGTAATTCTAAACATGCAATTAATTTTCTATTTGTAAACTGTTTTTTAAGTGCACTGATAGTTGCTTTAAGTTTAGATGGGGAGTGTGCAAAATCTTTATAAATTGCTCTATTATTATTGCTTTTTAATAACTCCATTCTCTTAGAAGCTCCTTCAAAAGATGAAATATTTTTAAAAAACACCTTATCTGATATTCCTAAATCATTACATACAAGTCTTGCGGCATTTAGATTTTGAAGATTATGATCACCAAAAACTTTAAGTTTAGTTTTATTAATTATAGTAACTCCATTTTTTACTGTGTGTGGTGGTGTGCTGTAACCAACTTTTTCACAATTTATTTTTTCATTCATTAATTTCTGTAATTCTAT
>MDTC01122464.1_pt1 | contig 20726 bp, 25 predicted proteins | sample 811181 | NCBI WGS metagenome assembly MDTC01 (sample SAMN05326644, study PRJNA326480) | marine metagenome | isolation source: seawater | place: Pacific Ocean: North | collected 2011 | reverse complement strand
TGAATTTGTATCATACAATGTTCTTGATGAAGATTATGTGAAAGATAAATACAATGGAAATAAAAATAATCGTTTAGAAGATATTACGGATCTAGAAGATCTAGAAGATAAAGAATTTTCAGATGTTTGTGAAGAAGAGGAAGTTAAAGAAGAAGAGATTATTCCGATTGTGAATTAGGAGGTTCTTCATTGCCAATTCTTCTTGTGTTATATCCACCACACGATTGACATTTTAAACCGATAATATGGAAAATTACATTTGATTCATTATGACAATCCGAGCATAAAATTTTAACAGACCAATTTTGATATTCTTCTGGCATGGTTGTTTCTTGAATCATTTGATCCATTTGTTTCCAATGATCATCCATATCGAACATACTAGTATTACAGAGGGGACATTTTGTAGTTCCTGAATTAATAAGTTGTTGTTGACAGCTACTATGGATTGAATGACCACATTTTAGGATAGTTGAAGGTGTTGTACTGTCCATTAGATATTCAAGACAGACTGGACAATTAACTTTTAATGTTTCATTGAGACATTGATGAGAATCTTTCATAGAGATGGGTAAGCATGCGACACATTTATCGCAATGGAAAAAGTTATCTTTACCACCTTGACGACAGATACCACAACCCTCGCAGTGAAATTGACCTTTGTCGGTATTGTCGTAGAAGCGGCAAATTTCACAGTAATAGTTCCCAAATTGTAATTCACACTTGATACATTTATTTGAGACGGGTTGTTTTTGATTACATTTTCCACAGATAATTTCATTTACTTTTTCTCTTTCTAATTTGTGAGCTTTTTTCGGGTCTAAAACATTATCATAATTTTCAGCATTATGACAATGACGACACCAATAATCTTTATTACAGGTGGGACAGATTAATTTACAACCTCTGTTGTAGTGTTCGCAACCTAGTTCTTCCATATATAATAAATAGTATAATTTAGCTTTAAAATAATACGTAAATTTGATATAAAATTAGTATTAATAATAAAATGGGTATTACAACCTCATTCAAAACATTTACAAAAAATTATCATAAAAACAATGGTACGATTTTACCTGATGAAAAATCAACAATTTATATTGTAAGAATATCTCATAAAGAAGCAGTAAAAGATTACAACATTATGAAACGATCGAAAAGAATGTTATGGGATAAAGATTCAAAAAATAGAATCAAAAAAGAAGATTGGTTAGGTTTTATTGTGAACAGAGGTGATAAAATAATGATAGAACTTTATTATATTGAAAAAGAATTATCTATCACAGAACGTCCAAAACATTGGAAAAGTAGTAAATATACTGATCAAAGAATAAAAAATCATAGTTTTCATAGAGAAGTAATTGAATTTAAGAATCAACCAATATTATATTATACTTGGGATGAATGGAAAAAACATATTAATTATTCACCAAAGTATATGCCTCGAGGAACATCTCGTAGTAAAAATCCATTTAAAAGTCTTGATTATGTATTTGTTTAAATTGATAACAATTCAAATATTTTTATTTTTAATCCGCAACACTTGCTAAATTTTGGAATAAATTGAGAATATTGAAAAACATATCAATCATATTTTCAAGATAATCTGGTTTCCCTGTTTTCGCGCATTCTTTTCCAGTTTTTAATACTCTGTCTGTATCATAGACAACAAAACCTGAAAAGATGAATATCGCAGCATAGCTTATGTAATCATCATATTTTCTTTTAAGAAAGACGACATCGATAATTCTGAATATGATTACAAATAATAGACCTACAAATAATGCGAAACCCATTGATGGTTTTATGTATTGAGGAAACATTACAGCAAAAGATACACAAACCATAAGAATTACCATTAATTTTTTAAGAATATCTTGTATTAATTCATCATCCATATTTTTGATTTTGGAGAATTTTCCAACAATACCGAGAGTGATTAAAATTAATAACCAGATAATATGTTTGGTGGCTTGATTTTTCGCATAGAATAACGCAATAACCATAAACAATGTTGAAATCGACAATAAAATCGCATGGCTTGGTTTAATATCAATATTGTCTTTACTGTAATGATAGGAAGATATATAGATTGAGAAACTAGTAATTAAGTAAAGTAAACAATTCACTAAATAACGTTTACAAATAGGTTTTCCATCTTTAAAAGCTGAAAGATAAGTCATAACAACTAATACAGGAGTTAACATATAATAGTAGTTTGTGGGTATGTCCATTTTATAATAAATAATATAAAAATTTGATATGAATATTAAAATAGAATCAAAAAAAGAATGGAGAATTTGTTTGTATTGGATTTTGAAACGACAGGATTGAATCCATATTTGAATGATGTGATTGAGATAGCTGTAAAAAAGATTGGAGAAAATGATTCTTATCAAACATTGGTCAAGCCAGAAGAACTACCACCTGGATTGGTGAAGTATGTGCCACCATTCATTACAAAACTGACAGGTATTAATGATCAAATGATCATTGAAAATTCAATGAATCCAGATAATGCGATTACAAAAACAGTTGAGTATATCAATGAAAGGTCAAGTCGTGGGCCAATTTATATTATTTCACACAATGGAACAACTTTTGATTTTATCATTTTGAGACGATTAATGAAAAAGTATCAAATTTCAGAAAGATTTATAAAGCGTTTGAAGTATGTGGATACATTACTCTTTTCAAAGATGTTTATTAAGGACGGGAGATTTAGACAGCAAGATTTATGTAAGCGGTACAATATTGTTAATGATAGTGAACATCGCGCAATGGGAGATATTCTCGCATTGGAGAAATTGTATCTATCATTGTATGATGAATATTCATTGATTAATGATAGAGAAATTAAGGTAAACGAAATTATTGAAGAAATATATATCTAAAATATATATATATATATATATATATGAAAGATTTGATTCATTTAGTAAAAATTATATTCTGTTTATACATTTTTTATTTTGCGATACAATATTTATGTCAGTCAATCGAGGGATTTACAGATACTACTTGTACAGAAGAGGAATCAAAAGAATATATTATGAATATATTAAATCATGGTTTTCGTGGTTTTAAAAAACCAATGAAGGCGGAACCTGAAATACGGGACGATTGTTTTAAAGGAAATATTAAGATGAATACTTCTCAATCAATGAGTTCTTCTCTTAATCAACCAGTGAGAATTTCAGAACAAACAGCATCAAGTGGTCTTAATCAAGAAGTGAGTATTTCAGAACAAACAGCATCAAGTGGTCTTAATCAAGAAGTGAGTATTTCAGGACAAACACCTTCTTTCAATGATATTTATTTTGTGGGGAAAATTCCCGAGGGATTACCTACAAATCACGCTGGAAAAAGTTGTCAAGGTGCATATACAATCATATACTACAGTACTAAGGATATGCAAAAAACATTGGACTGGTTCACTAAATTCAATGGAAGTAATCATGGGGGAAAATGTATCAAGAAGAAAAAGGTTTATGTGAAAAAGGTGGATCCATATTTCGAATGTAGGGAAGCCGCGTATTTGTGGAAACGGTATTATAGTGGAAAGATATTCGGTATGTTCTATTCTCGTATGGCATTTTTTTCGGGAGGTTCTTACCTCAAGATTCCTGGATTTGATTATAAAGAACCAATCGATGATACTATGGTTGAAATATATACTGATACTAATAAATTATATGATTACTTTAAGGGACAAGATAATCAATTATTAAAAGACATTACAAAAATATGTGCCTACGGGCGGGGGAGGATTGAAGGTATTATAAAATACGGGAAACATTTTCTTAAAGAAATGTTTCCATCCCAGAATGATAAATTTAATTTGACATTACTTATTAAAGAAATAATCAAAGATAAAGAATTCTTAACAAATAGTATTATAAATGGTATCATTTGTTTGTTACTATCAATTGGTGTATTTAAAGGACAACCATCTGAAAAGGCAAAGGATTTAATCAATCATATAAGAAGTGTTTTTTCAAAATTAAATGATGTAAATATGGTAGGATATTTCTTTTCCTATAAATTTTTGAATAAATTTTCGTCGAAGATAGGATATAATGGAAGACAACTTACAAAAGATGAAATAAAAATTGAAGAAGAAAAAATATGTAATATTCTTAAAGATAGTGGAATCGTAGACCTTACATATAATGGCGATACATTTAAAATTACTATTGGTGGAAAGGTATTTAAATTACAAGTTGATAAAAATTTACATAAATATGCAAATATCGAACGTAAAAAACTGAACCTTAATGCGAATATAAGTGAAAAAGATTTTAATACTGCGAAATCATTTCTGATTGCGATTATTTATTCCGAGTATGGTAAACAAAAGATGAAAATGGAAAAATTAAAAATTGATGGTGGAAACACCGATTTTATCGAACTTACGATGAGATTATCGGAATTATTTTTTTGCGCACGATGTTCAAAAAATAATCCCGATAATCTCTGTGGAGAAGATACTGAATGGAATGAACAAACACAAAAATGTGAATTTAAGCTTGATGGAGAAGTGTGTGGAGAAGATACTGAATGGAATGAACAAACACAAAAATGTGAATCAAATCCATCAGATGATATGTGTGGAGAAAATACCAAATGGAGTGCTATTAAAGATGAATGTGTTGTAAGTAAAAAAGTATGTGGTAGCGGGACGAAACTAAATAGCAAAACAGATCAATGTGAAAAAGATGGAATGTGTGCGATTATGTAACTTAAGGATTGCGAGGAGATTTCGACCTTGATTTATCAAGAATATTATGAGCATTCACGCGATCGAGTTCATTCAATAGTTTTTTCCATGTTTGTTGTATTTCATCCTTTTTCCCGTGATCTGTATCTCCGCTAAAATTCCATGCTAGATCAATGAATTGACTAGGAAGAACTGTATAATCGTTAATTTTCGCAACTCTTTGAATAAAGTTAACCATTTCACCATTATTTTTCATATCTTGAACTTTTTCAAAACCAAATTCTGTGAGCGATACAACATCGCCCGCAATATTTCCTAAATGTAATATAGTTGATAAACCTTCTTTACAATAATTTCTAACTTTTGGTGAAATTAGTGGTACTAAATAACCAACCAAAAGAGTATATAGATAATTGTTTGTAATTTCATCGCAAACAGTTGTATTTGTTCCATCAGAATCCCAAGAAGAGTCAGTAATATTCATTTTATTTCTATTTTTTAATTTTGTTCTTAAATAATAAGGATGTAATCATCATCAATATTTTTTGTTTGAAAATATTTATCAGTGATTTGTTGATTCGGGGATTTTAGAAATGAAAATGCCCATAAAAATGATGAATATGTATAGGATAATATCCATCGAAGGAAATAGTAAGAAACATATACACCATGTGTAAAACGTATTAGATAGTATATTTTTAGTATGTTTGTTAAATAAACGAAATACATATATAATACTAAATTTATAAATTTGAATGATATTTATTTTTTTAAAAAAAAGTTGAAATGGGTGATAATTACGACGATTCTGATGATGTGGAATTTTTCAAATCAAAAGAAGAATATAATTTGACATTTTTATATATGATGTCAGTTATCTATGATACAGTAAAAATCTATTATTCATACCAGGTGTTTTTGGATAATAATAAGGTATTGATAATGTTTCTTTTCGCATTTTACGGACTTGAGGGTTATATTGCGATAACAAAAGAAGAATCAAAGAAGATCGTGGTTGTATTTACATCGATGATGTTGATTAATGATGTATTTAAAAGTGGTAATCAGTGTTTAATTTAGATTGAATATATTAAAAATAGTTTTAAATTTTTTTTTAAAATTTGATTTAAAACTAATAGTAGAATAATAAATAGATAAAATAAAAATAGATAAAAATAGATAAAATAGATAAAATGGAAGCAGAAACATTTGTACCTCGTGATTTCTACTGTCCAATTACTGGAGAATTAATGAATAACCCTGTATCAGAACAAAGTGGTCATTCATATGAAAGAGATTCAATCATAGAATGGTTGTCTAGAAGTCAAACATCACCGATTACACGTTTACCATTAACAGAAGGAGATTTAACTGAAAATCTCGCATTGAAACGAAGTATTGATTCGATACGTGATAAGATTAATTCCGACCAATTGAAGATAAATTCACAGATAAGTGAAATTGAACAAAAACCATTTATTGATGTCCTTTCTGACATTGAAGTAAAACCCTATTATATGAATGATAAATTGTTTGTCAATGTAAAGACACCAGATGTTGAAGTGAGACCTCCAATTGATGTTGTCTTATGTATTGATATATCTGGTTCAATGGGTACTGAAGCGACAATCAAAGGAGATCAAAATGAGAGAGTTAGTCATGGATTGTCAATATTATCATTGACTGTAAATGCTGCGAAGACAGTCTTGCGAAGCCTTAATGAAAATGATAATATTTCAATCGTAACATATAGTGATGAAGCAACTACGATTGTTGATTATTTGGATTGTTCATCTGAAAATAAAGCACTTATTGAAGTACAGTTGGATAATTTAGTTCCAACATCTACGACAAATCTTTGGAGTGGAATTGATCAATCATTGAATATATTAAAAGATAAATCTCCGCAATCGAGAATGAAAGGAATTTTGCTATTAACCGATGGTATTCCTAATATTGAACCACCTCGAGGACACGAAGCAATGATTGAAAAGTATATCCGAGATACTGGATTTAAGTGTGGAATATCTTGTTATGGATTTGGATATCAGTTAAAGTCTGAGTTATTAATGAATATATCGAACCTTACAGGAGGGGATGGATATTCATTTATTCCGGATGCTTCCTTATTGGGAAATGTATTTATTCATGGAATAAGTAATATGTTGAGTACTGCTGCGACGTATTCATTGATGAATATTCGATTGGAAAAGAGTGTAAAATTTGTAGATGGTTCAACTGAAATGAATTTTGAGATAGAATCATTGAAGTATGGTTCTGAAAAGAATTTTGTATTTGATTTAGATACAAGAGATTGTTCATCTCGATCATTGGACCATTTTAGAGATTGTGCTGATATTCGACTGACAGTTAGTGGAAAAGAATTTCGAGTAAATACGTTAGTGATACCACCACCACATTATTTTAATGAGCAAGTAATACGGAAGAATATGGTCAATCTAATAATGAATTGTATAAGGAAAGCTCAATACAATGATAGAAGTTTTGAAGGAGATATTTCTACAATGATTACAGAGATGGAATTAACGCCTTGTGATTATATCTCAAATCTGTTATTTGATTTAAATGGGCAGGTGAAAGAATCATTAAATATGACAGTGGTTGGGAAGAGGGAAGATTGGTTTAATCGTTGGGGAATTCATTATTTGCGATCATTAGCAAATGCTTATCAAAATGAGAATTGTAATAATTTTAAGGATAAGGGAGTATCTAATTTTGCGAGTGGACTATTCTTAAGATTAAGGGATGAAATATCAGATATCTTTGATAGTATTCCTCCACCTAAGAGGACACATCAAACAAGAGGAGGTGGATCAATGAGATGTAGAGGAAGAACGAGTTCCCCAACATCGGCTCCATTGGTGAGTATGAGTACTTATAATACAGCTGCTGGGGGGTGTTGTGCGGGGGATTGTCGAGTGTTAATGGCAGATCGAAGTTATAAAATGGCGAATGAAATAAAAAAGGGAGATAAAGTCGTAACATTTAAGGTCGATCGAGTTTCTGAAGGATATTCGGAATCCGAGATTGAATGTGTGATTAAAACAAATTGTTCCGATGAAAAAATTGAAATGGTAACACTTGAGAATTTAAAAATTACACCTTATCATCCAATCTTACTATTGAATGAAATAAATGTAAATAAGAATTGGCAATTTCCTAATATGATACAAAAATCAGAATTGATTCATTGTGATAGTTTATATACCTTTGTTGTAAAGAATCGTGAATCGATGTTAATTGAAAAAAGTATTTATGCTACACTCGGACATAATATGAATCAAGAAATTGTAAAGCATGAATATTTAGGAACAGAAAAAGTAATCCATGATTTAAAAATGATCGATGGTTATAATGATGGTTTGATTGAATTAACGAGTGATTGTTATCGAAGAGATAATGATACAAATAAGATTGTAAAGATTATTAAAGAATAAACTACAATGATGATAATTTATAATAAATTAGTAAAGTAACTCACTTTGATGATTATATGTATTTTTTAAGAGATTATTCATATAATAAATTTCACCTTGTTGGTCATAGATTAATTTTTTACAAAATTCAATCAGATAAGTATGGTTTGTATGTAATAATAATCTTTTACTCATATCAACTGCTACTTGGTGATGTGGAATCATATGATCAAGGTAGCTTTTGTCTGTGATTTCCATATGTTCCATATGTTTGGAATGATCATTTGGTTTAAAAAAAAGAGGATTACACGAACCATCTTTTGATTTTGAATCTTTAGGATAATAGATATCTAATTTTGTATTTGTGTTTTCTTTTAAAGAAGGATTATCTGCGACAATTGTCTCAGATAATTTATCTTTCATCATAGACATTTCCCAAATTTCATAATTTTGTTTTCTGATAATATCCCGGCAAAGGTGTTGAATTAAAGGATTTTTTGATTTTGGTATTAATAAATTACTCATATCAATCGCTACTTGATGATGTGGTATCATATGTTCAAGGTATTCTAGATCTGTCAATACATCAGTACACGGATTTGAACCCATATATATATATATATAAATTATAATTTTGGTGTGAGATTGTATTTTAGTAGTTGAAAAAAGATTAATTCCATATATTTTTTACATTCATCAATTAATTTTTGATCAACTTTTCCTTCAATTGATTTGAAAAAAAGATAATGTTTTCTTATCCTAGATAAAATTTCATCATTGTCCATTTTTATTATTAGAAATGTTTATTTTACAATTACAGAACGGATATTTTTCATAATCTTCTTCAATATTTTTCAATTAAAATTTTTCCAAATTTCATAATATTATTAAATAATTATATAATAATATGAAAGATTGTTGTAATCATAAAAAAACAGCAAAACGATGTAGAAGAAAAGATGGTAAAACATTTAAATTACCAAGAAGATTCAGCAAAAAAAGATGTTTAGAAGGTGTGAAGGGTTTTACAATGAAAAGTAGTTGTGCGCCTTACAATGATTGTAAGAAAGGTAGTGGAGATAAAAAATCAATCAAACGTAAAAACATATTAAATAAAGAATTAAAAATATGTTCAACCACTCCAATGACAGGTTATTATAGAAATGGTTATTGTATGACAGGTAAAGATGATAAAGGTACACATACCGTTTGTGCGAAAATGAATAAACAATTTTTAGAATTTACTAAAAAAAAAGGAAATAATTTATATTCAGTTGTAAGTCCTGGTGATAAATGGTGTTTATGTGAAAATAGATGGGAAGAAGCTTATGATAATAATAAAGCACCAAAAGTTATACAATCAGCTACAAACATGAGAACTAAAAATAAAATCATTAAAAAAATAAAAAATAAAAAGGGGGGTTCTAAAACAAAGAAGCAATTTTTTTTTAATCCTCAAGACTCTAAAAATTCATATGATGTGTATATTGATAAGAATCCTAAAGATACAATACCAATTAAATTTAAGTTAGTAAAAGATGTAAAAAATACAATTAAAAAATTAGAACGATTATATAAATCTGGGAAATACTCACATAAAAGAATATGGCAAGTGGGTATGATAATGTATGTTCGTTTGAAAGTTTTAAAAGATAAAAAAAAGAAACAATTTCAATTATCACAAAAATATTTTAAATTTTTAGGAAAAAGAACAAAAATAAAAAGTGAAAAAGATAGAAAAAAGTTTATTTTTAAAATGTAAAATTATTTATTTCATCTATTTCATCTATGGGGAATCATACAACCTACTACAAAACCTATAATCACAATCCTAAATAAAATACACCACCCATCACATGAATCTTCTGGATCGGGATAATAATGTTCATATTTATCGATAAAGTGATTAATACCTGATAGGAAACCATCATGATTCCAACAATTCGAACCAAACTCATCAATTTTGGGAACATTAATTGAGATTGTACTTGTGTTATTTTTAAAATGATCAATTAGTTCTGGACCATTTCCGTATTTTAGGATGTTATGAAGTGTGTCATCGCAATTAATAGTATTAAAATCATCACAACAACCAAAATTTCCACAATCATCGGAACCATATTTTTGATTGTATTTATTAATCATATAGCGGAGACTAGGACAGTTTGATTTAAGTGTATCGTGTGCGGTCACTCTATAAAGATCAATATTATTCGATTTAAAATCGATATGTGGATTGATAGAATTGACGATTCTACAGTTGTAGTAAATCTTACAACAGCCATAATCAGTATCATCACACGTTTTCCTCGAAATTGAGTGACGGATGATTCTTGCTGTAAGTTGTTCGTTTGTTGAATTTGTGTTGTCATACGCATGGATTGTGTAATTAAAAGATAATAGATAGTATGTGATGATAATAATTACTAGAAGTAAACATCTTATCCATCGAGGAGTTCTTGTGAATGATTCCCATTGACGAACACAACAATTTTTAGGACGAATAATCAAATTTCCATCGCCAACTTCAAGTCCTGTATTGACGAGTTCATCTTTTTCTCCTGAAAGTGAGTCTCCCCTTTCAAGGCCATTATGGGAAGATGACATCTTTTTTTAGTTGTATTGTTTTAATATTTTCGAATTGTAGTATCAAATTTTGCTTAAAGATAATACAATCATATTAATCAAAATGGATATTCATCATATTGCTTCATTCATATCAATGATGGGAACAGGATTTGGACTTTTTTCAAGAGTTCCTCAAGTATACAGGACATATACAACAAAATCTGCGAATGATATTTCAAGTCAAACACTGGCGATGAATATTACAGCAAATTCGTGTTTTTTATTTTATGCGATTGTAAATGGCCAATATCCTATTATGGGAAATTGTTTATCAGTGATAACATTGGAGGGTGCTTTATTATATATGAAAAGTAAATTTAAGGTGATGAAAAAAAGTTCAAGTGGGATTGATTTATTGGCAATGGAAAATGAATTAAATAATTAAAGTAATTATACTGGTAATAAAAAAAAATATGTAATATATTATAAATGGATGGTTTTTTAGACAAGATTACAGGATTTTTTGGCGGTGATGATGTTGAAGAAATTGTGGAAGATGCTGGAGAAGATGTTGAAGAAGTTGCTGGAAATGTTGCTGAAAGTGTTGTTGAGGATGTTATTGAAACGCAATCAAACTTGGGAGAATATAAAGAAATAGTTAGTATTTTTGTGATCGTATTAGTATTTACTTGTCCTCTAGTATATACGATCGTTGGAGGAACCCTTACAAAATTAACAAAATTAATTAAGGTTCCAATTGAATTTGGAGCAAGTCCTTTAACTGAAAGAAGTTGGAAGTTATGGATTGTTCATTCTGTAGTAATTGCTTCAGTGATTGCGGGTTTAAAATATCACAAAATAATTTAACTGAATAGTAAATGTTGTATAGTTTTTATAAAGATGAATTACCTTTTTATGGTAATACAAGGAGAAAAGATGAAAAGAAAAATAAGGTATTTGATTGTTTGGTAATAAGTGGTATAATAGGTTTCTTTTTTGGTATAGGTTATTTTTGTGGAAATTTAGAAGAAATATAATATTTAAATAATATAATGAATTATTTAAAATCTTTTATTTTTGGGTTGATATTTTCAATCATTGGTGGAGGAATTTTATACGTTGCGAAAGACAAATATGATTGGTTGGATTTTGATTCTAAATATGTCTTTGCGATTTTTTTGGTAGGATATTTAATACAAACATTATTAAGTATATTTGGTATGGAAGATTGGTATTGTTTTACAGGATTGTGTAATCAACAAGTAAATAATATAAATATTGAAAGTGATATTCAAGATTTAATTAATACAGATGAATTAATTGATTTAGATGATATAAATATGGATGAGGTAAATATGGATATCAGTAGTAGTATGAATAATATGGTTGATATTAAAAATACAATGGAGATCATTGAAGGGAATGAAAATATTAATCAATTTGTACCCTCTGATACATTTAATGGAGCTATGAAAGGATATGTTTTTAAAAAGGATGAGAAAGGATTAGGATATTACATTGATCAATAAATTATCTATGTAAATATAAATGGACGGAGATAAGTTGATCAAATGTAAAAAAGTTTGTCAAGAATTAGGATTAATATCGCACAATACACAAAATCGTGTAATTACACTTATGTGTGAAAAAGAAAATTGTAAATATTTAGGAGATTATTTACAAGGATTACGTGTAATGGAGTCATTATGTAATTATATGTGTTTATGTTGTTGTGAAATGGAAAAAATAAGTCCATCAACTGTAAGTGAATTTAAGAGTCGTTGTTCTATGTTAACAAAGATGTGTGGAGTGTTAGAAAAGAAGTTATCAACTGAAGAATTAAAAAAATTAAGGTGTTCTGAAGTGAAAGTATTATGTGGAAATGAATTTTCAAAAAAAGCTAAAAAGACAAAAAAACGCTAAATGTTTAAGAAATAAATAATATGAATTATATTATGGACTATAAAAAAAAGATAATTTGTCGTATGATGGATGTTTTAAAAAAATCAAAAGTATCACGAGATGATTTTAATACATCAAATCAACCATTTTTAAAAAATGATAATCAATCTTCTGAATTTAAGATTGATTTCACTGTAATTGAAAATGTTCCTGAAGGATTAAATAGGAATGTTAAATTGATGTATGATATACTCGGAAATTCAAAAAAAGAAATTTATATCAATGATTGGACAATTATGTCATTAGAAAATGCGATGGAAATATACAGTGAATATTGTAATAATGGACGTAAAGATGTATTTGATATTGGATATATTTATTTAGGAATGGGACATATTGGTATAGTTGCTTGTGATTTAAATACACATTTATTATTTTATCATCGAGGAGGAGGGAGTAATGGTTATGATAGAGAAGGTAATTTTCAATCAATTATAAAAAACGGACCTAAAAAAGAACAGATATATTTTACAAAGTGGTTTTATGAGGATATTAAAAGTGATCCATTTTTAATTTTCAAGTAGTTGTTTTGCGTCATTTGCTTTTTGAATGATAAAATCGAGATAATTTTTCTTTTCTTCATCGGATAGAGTGGTAATATTACAAGTTGTTTTTCTTTGATGACAGTTAACACAGAGAGGTTGTCCATTTTCAACTTCTGTCAATCCACCTTCAGAGAAAGGAGTGATATGGTCATATTGGATTCTGAGGTAGTTATCATCAAGAAACATATTACAGATACCACAACAGCTGTTATAATTCGTTTGAATTTCCCTTTTTTGTTGTTTTGAAAATTCCCTTTTCCTTTCATCGGGTGGTGGCGGAACTCCTTCAGTATGTTGAGTTACATTGCCTCGACCGTCTTGACACAAACCTCTACAATAGTAATTATAATTTTGAAGAATCTCATTATTGAGACACATCCTTGTAAGGGTGTTATTGATAAATTTCATTCTACCCGAGCTTGCTTCAACATGGAGCATATCATCGGGAGTTTTCTTTGCTTCGAGAAGTTCCTTTTTTACGTAGGGCATATTTGTGAAAATACATTCCGCGCGCATTGTAAGATGAGTATAATTTTGATGACCTCTACATTGTGAAAATTTGTTTCTTTGAAGGATTCGATTCCCTTGAAACGAGTATTGAATCCTTTTTTCATCTCGATTTGCTTTTTCAGCAATGTAAAAGTTGAAGGTTGCGATTTCTATAATGGGTTCTTTTGTAATAATTTTTTCATCACTCGTACCTTGTTGATTTTCTTCATATTGAAGTTCATATTCTGGCACAATGATAATATGACGAGGATTATCGGTGTTGATGTATAGTCTTGTAGAAAATACGAGAGTATCATCTGGTTTGATAAAGTTATCCGCAATACATTGGATTCCATTATAAGAGATATTAAGGCCATTATCAATTAGCGGTGACCAAAGCTTACAAAGTTCATTCAGAGTCATAACATTTTCTTTTTGAACCGCTTTTTCAATACCATCGCCGTGCCCTTCTTGGAGAAGATAGTAATTGTAATCTTCATTTAGTTGAGAGATATTATCTTGATTCTTTTCATCCCAAGATTGAAAGAAACTACAAAATCTTTCAATGATATCGTATTCTTCATTATCATTATCAATAAATGGATTATTAATCACAAAGAGAAGAGTTCCATTATGAGGAATGATCGTTTTAATAATATTTTCTGCGAATTGATTTGGTGGATTATGAGGATTTGAAATTTGTAGGCAACCATTAGAACCGATTGTGATTGAAAAGAGACAATACGTTGGACCATGCCTTGTTTCACAGGAACTAATCATAAAACCATACGAATTAGAATCTTTAAGCTTGTAATGGAGGGTTGACTTGAGTCCAATACCATAATGGGAAAGACTTTCACCGTTTGAATCACTACGTCTAAATTGTGTCATAATATTTTCAGCATCTTTGATTTTGAATCCACAACCGTTATCAAGGACAGCGAATATGGTATCAGTATCAATGATTTTGATTTGTTTTTCATTATTTTCTCCCATTGCTTTGATACAGTTGTCTAAAATTTCAAACAATGATGTTGTTTTTGTGAGTTTCTTATCATCTCGAAGAGCAGCAGCAAGTCCTTCCTCATCCGTCTGGACTGTGTGATACTGAATACCACTCATTATTCTTTCTTATTGATGTATTTATTTAAGTATTGAATGAATGATCGTTTTAAACACTTTCTAATTGAAATAAGTTAAAAAATAAGTAAATAGTAAATCAAATTTTGTAATCAAATTATCTAGCAAAACTATTTTCAAATGTATTTAGTCCTGGTTCAGGTTCAGGTTCAGGTTCTGAGAAACTCGAAAGTAGTTGAGAGTGGATACTTCCATACCATGGTTGGATGATCTTTTTGAATTGTTGATAGATTTGAGTTTCTTGAGATGTCAGAGGTTTTTTCTTTTGTGAATATGCTTGAATAATTACGAGAATTGTGAAAGCATCATCGATATCATTTGCGGAATAATCGGACCATCGTTGATAATGGTTTACACGATTGAAATGCTCCCTTACCATTTCTTTTACACCATTATCTTCTGATGATAATAGTTCAAAGAATTGATGATAAATTTTTTGAATTGTTCCATCTTTCGGAAGTTTAAATCTTTGGCTTACAGATTGATCAAAATTACCTGTATAGTAAAGATAATCAAATTTATTTTTTGGATTCCATTTCTTTCCATCAATGGTGATATTTTTGAGTCTTTGATCTGTCGAATGGAGGATTTCGGGAGTGAGAATTACATCCTCAAACATTTCTGGGAAGGTAAAATAATCGATTTTCAAAATCAGTGCGAGAACATCGGCCATATATGTATTAAATTTCGCTCCTTCTGAAGACAAACGAATAATATTCATCATTTCAGGACGAATCGATTGATCGATTAGAAATTGATTCATAATTTGTTGTTCGTGATCCATTGGTTTTCCAGTAAGATTATTTGTAATAATGATTGAACCATCTTCGGGTAATTTAAATGTAATGTATCGTTGCGTCCGAGGATAAGCTGTTATGACAATTGGATGATCATTTAGGCTTTTGTACATTTTGAAAATAGTAAATACATTTTGAACGACTGTATTATTTGTCGTAACATCTAGTTTGAAACGTAAGTTCGATGCTGGATCTCCTTCACCTGGCTTTTTTATTTCTGCCTCTAGAAACAAGATATCATCTTCCGAAGCAAATAATCCATCAACTGTTCCTGTAATCAAGGGAGCAGCGATTTCAAACAATGAGCGATCGCCATTTGATGTGATTCGATCAAGTTGATAGCACGGATTAAGTCGTGTAAAGGACATAATTTATATTTTTAATTGTAAAAGCATACTTGATTCAAATTTGGGTCAAGAATAAAATTTTAAATATTGAGTAAAATATACTATGGCGAATCAATACATTGACAAGATAATTCAACGAATTATGGAAAATACAAACACGACAACAAACCCTGGTATTATCATTGCGAGCCCTTCTGAAAGTCCTCCTTATAAATATCATTGGATACGAGATTCGGCTTTGGTGATGAGGACAATAATGGATATGTATGAAACTACAAAAGATCCAATATATTTTCAGTATATTATCAATTATATTGAAAATGAGAGTAAATTACAAGAATTAAAAACAAAGTCTGGATTAGGAGAACCAAAATATAATATTAATTGTACAGCATTTAATGGTGAATGGGGAAGACCACAAAATGATGGTCCAGCATTACGAGGTATTATCTTATTTAAATTGATCAATTTATTGAATTATAAGTATGATAATTTGATTGATAAATTGATTATTCCTGTGATAAAAAAAGATTTAGATTATATCATCTCAAATTATGATAAAACATCTTATGATATATGGGAAGAGAAAAAGGGATGGCATTTTTATACAAGAATGGTTCAGGCAAAATTTATTAAAGATTCAATGAATTATCATAAAAAACTTGGTATCAAAGTAGAAATACTAGAAAATGTATTTGATCATTTAATGAATGGATTAAAAGATCATTTATGTGATAAACATATTATATCGTCCTTTGATGAAAATGGTAAAATTATTAAATATGAAGATGCTGCGAATATATTAGCTTATTGTCACATTGATTATGATAAAAAAATATTGGAATATATACCATTGGAATATATTAATCATACTTGTGATCAATTAATATTGGGGTTTCGAAAAAAGTATAAGAATGATGAATTAAATTTAATCGGGAGATATAATAATGATAAATATTATGATGGTCAAATATGGGTTTTATGTTCATTAGCATTGGGACAGATCTATATTGAATTATACAAAAGTCGAAATATAGTGAAATATGATTCACCGATGCACAGGTCAAAATCAAATCCGAACAATAATTATATTGAAATCGCAAATGAGATATTGGAACGGGTCCTTACATTGGATCCCAATTTAATATTAGCAGAACAATTTAATCCAAATACAAATGAGATGTTATCGGCGAATAAATTAACATGGAATTATTCAGAATTGTATAAATTGTATAAATTATTAAACTAAATTTGAAAGGTATTTAAAAAAAATTAACAGATAAGGAAGTATACGATGTTTAATTTCACATTTCAGATGTTTTCTTTCATTGAGAAAATATTCAGTATCTTTACAATGGTCTACCATAACATATTTGGAAATTTGTATTCTCCAAATTTATATGATCAATTTATCAAAAATATTATGAGACGAACATGGTTTCGAGGAATTCCTTTTGAAGAAGAGAAGAACTACGAACTTAACACAAAGATAAAAGTAGGACTACTTACAAACGAGATACCTCCGATTGTCTATGGGGGTGTTGCGACTTGGATTGTTAATTTTATTAAGATGTTTGAAAATGATGAAAATGTTGAGGTTATTCCAATCTTTCTCGCATACAATGACAAACTACCTGAATCTTGTTTGACCAAGTATAAAAACATACGAGTGATTAATACGGAAGAAGATATTAAAGGATGTTTCGATGATATTGATGTATGTGTGAATAATCTTTGGATTGCGTTGGAGACAATTCAGAAGATTAAAGAATTATTTCCTGATATGAATATTGTATCTGTATGTCATTCATTGATTCGTATGGAAAACATAACAAACTTGGGATCTTGTTATACGAATAATTTTAATCAACAGGAAGTGACATTTCAAAATTCGGATTATGTTGTATTGATTAGTCAAGCGGAAGAAGACTATTACAATATCTTTGGATACAATCTATTTGACACTAAGACACGTGTAATTTACAATAGTTATGAACCTAAGTATGATGATGAAACATTGGAAGTAGATTATACATCAAATACACTTGGATATATTGGACGCCATGTTCCTAGGAAGAGGCCTGAAATTCCGATCGTATCTGTAAACAAGAATAAGATTGAAGGAGTGAATGTTGTAAATATGGGTGTAGATTATGATAAATATGATAATGCTTATTGGAGAGTTCTAGAAAAGAAATATTCAGAAAATTTGCGTATTGTTCCATTTACTTGTGATAAAAATGTAAAGGAGAAGTATTGGAGGGATATAGGGATTAATTGTATTACGGGTATCTATGAACCCTTTGGATATACAATTTGTGAATGTTTGGATCGTCGTGTTCCTGTGATCGTATCAAATATCGATGGTCCAAAAGAGATTATCGAAGAGGTTATCAATAATGTTTATACGTATGAGGTAGATGTGGATGATTATCCAAAGGATATAGATAATTTCACAAACGCATTAAAGAAGGTGATGAATACATCATCTGCGGTTAGAAAGGAAAATGCCGAAAAGGCGAGGAAAGCCTTGGATAAGTTGCGTCCCGAAAACATTAAGAAAGAATGGATTGTTCTATTTAATGAATTCTTTTAAATTTTGAATAAACTGTTTAAAATTATTTTTTTTATAATAGTAATATGGGTGATTTTAGTTTAATTGAAAGAGTTGCGAATGATATTATTTCGAAAATGATGAAAGAAACAAAACATGGACATCTCTTACGATACAAAGATAAAGATATGAAAAATGATAATTTTGAAAATTTGGAATACATTTCAATTCAAGATTTTTTTTCAGAGAAAGATAATTTGGATAATGTAGATTGGAAATGGGGATTACAAAAAGACGAGATCGATTTTGTAATAGAATATTTTGAATATTTTACAGTGAAAAAAAGATACGTTTAAATTTAATATATTGATAATATATATATGGAACCAATTGAATCTACTGAAGGAATCGATGATGGTGAACTTCTAGAGAAGAGGTTAGATAGTCCAATCCCTTCTGTTCGAGAAAGTGCGCAACGGTTAAAGAAATTACAAGAAGAAATGAAAGGTTTTGAACAAACACCTAGTAAACCAGAAATAGATGCTGAATTACAGGCAAAAAATGATGAATTAAAAAGGCAAGAAGATGTCATGATACAAACATTCAATGAAAAAAATAGTGAAACTCCACAATGGAAAAAAGAGGAAGCATTACTAAAAGCACTCACACCAAATACATACATTAAGTTAGAATATAGGGGATTAAAAGGATATTCGGATACAACAAATCCGGAAGGAGCACCATTTAAATATACATTACCAAATGCGGTTGAAGCGAACCAGGTATTTGTGATTGCTCCTGATGATCCAAATTTAAAAGACACACTACCAGCAAATGTAGCAAGGGATCCTAAAGTCGTATTTACTGAAGGAATATCTGTAGCATTACCAAATCCAGGAGAAAGTGGAAGCGAACTCTTAATTCGACAATCAAGTATGAAAGATATTGTTCGATTTATAAGAATGGATGATAAAGATAAATCGGGTGAAGAAACCGTAGTAGTAAGATACATACATAAACCGGATGAAGATGTTTCATTTAAAATCAATGATTTATTAAGTTATAATAATGTAAGTCTGGTTAAAGGAAATCAAGAAAAATATGATGAAATATTTAAAATCACAACCGAGAAACGGAAAATTCTCGATGTTGGAAGTGTGATTGCTGCGAAGGGTGTGGCAAGTAAATTAGCATCAAAGGCCGCAACAGCAAAGGAAGCAAAGGAAACAAAAACATCTGTAGAGGCCGAAACGTTTACACAAGAAGAAAAAGAAAAAATAATGAAAGCTGCTGAAATGGTTGAAATTATTGGAGCGAAAATTAATAATGCAATCATTGAAGATGAACGATCAATTGGAGAAACTGTTGTTGCGGTCGGGGATGAGGCATTAGCCGGTGCGCAAAAGGCTTTAGATGAAACTGTGGATCAAATTGGTAATATTCCCGATGCAGTAAAAGCAGCGGCGGATGTGCTTGAGGGCGAAAAACCAGCAGAAGCAGTACCAGTTGCCCTAGTACCAGAAGCAGTACCAGCTACCTCAGCATCGGCAGCACCAGTTGCTCCAGCACCAGTTGCCCTAGTACCAGAAGCAGTACCAGCTACCTCAGCATCGGCAACACCAGTTGCTCCAGCACCAGTTGCTCCAGCACCAGTTTCTCCAGCTGTCCCACCAGTTGAAAATCAGGAGACCAAATTTCAAAACGTAGAAGATGCTGTAGCGTTGATGATGGAGCTCGACCAGGACCTCTTCCCCAAAGTAGATTTCGCGACCTTGCCGATGGCGGCCTCACTATCGGAAATCCCGTACTCGCTTGATGAAGTGCAAAAGGTTCTCGATGGAGAAGGAAAAGTGGCGGAGAAGGGTGGTGATGGAGACTGGGTGGTGAAAGAAACAGGAAAAACGGAACTGGTAGGGGGTAAACCAATTAAAAAATCAAGAAGAAAATCAAGAAAGAAGCAAAGAAGAAAATCAAGAAAGAAGTCTAGAAAGAAACAAAGAAAATCATTGAAAAAAACAAGAAAGAAACAAAGAAAATCCAGAAAAAATCCACTAAATTCAAGAAAGAAATCAAATAAGAAATCAAGGAAGTAAATAATTAATCGTATTTTAAATTATATTTAATTTTGTATTTTTCTTTTTTTAAATGATAATCATTTTTGTAAATG
>MDTC01195329.1_pt1 | contig 20738 bp, 15 predicted proteins | sample 811181 | NCBI WGS metagenome assembly MDTC01 (sample SAMN05326644, study PRJNA326480) | marine metagenome | isolation source: seawater | place: Pacific Ocean: North | collected 2011 | reverse complement strand
TTTTCCAATGCTTTGTCCGATTGGCGCTCGTCGAGTTCATCGAAAGCTTCGTCGGATAGGCGAACGTTTTCCAGCATAATGGCTTCCTCTTCTCTGGCGATTTCAGAAACTTGGGCTAGAATTTCCTCCATCCGTCGACGAACGGCTTCTGCATGTTCCTCAGGACCTACGACGTTAAGGATGATTTCTCTGGAGACGGAGGGTTCTCTGTCAGGGGCTCTGTCAACCGCCGTGGCAGTCAGGATTGCAACGTCTCCACCCTTGAGTCCGAGAAAAGATGGATCGAATGGGAAGGCAAGATCCAGCGTCTTGGCGTCGGTGGACTTTTCCTCCCTTTTTGAAAGTCTGTCGGGGTCGTGGCTTTGTCCATTGCTTGCATGAACCCCGAGATGAAGCTCCAGTTTTGTGATGCCGAAGTCGTCTTTTGCGATAACTCGAAGATCCAAGGTTTCAGTTTCAAGAATCGCGCTTTCGCCCGGCAAGTTTTCGAAATCAACTTGTGGCGCATCGTCCGGGATGGAGGACACCGAAAGCGTTGTCGACGTTGCGGCGGAAAGACCGAAAACGTCCGTGAATCTAATTTGGGAGTCAAAGGACTCTTCGACAATCCCGAACTCGATCTCGAAAGTTTTCTTGTCTGTGGTAACGTCGAAATGGGCTCTTTTAGAACGAACGCCAACTTGATCGAGGAGTCTCTTTGAAAAACCTTTCACATATAGGCGAGTGCCCTCTACCACCTTGATTCGCGTTCCTTCAATGGCCTTTCGCTCTTTCGGGTAATCTAAATAGCTCGGGAGGTCTACGACGGCTTCCAGTCGTTCGATGCGCGGGCGTTCCAATGGCGTAACTTTAAGAATAGCCCTCGCGTCTCCCACTTCCAGCACCCAGTCTTTGGGCTCGAATTGTCCGGGGAGAACAAACTCGTAAATAAGACCATTCCTATTTGCGATAAACTCTTGGCCGGTAGGTGAGATGAGGACAGCTTTTTCCGGTTTCCTGCGAGAATTCCTTGAAAGAATGCAACGCAACGGCACTGGTTCGCCTCGGGCGCAGAATGTTTGAGCAGGAAACCATTCCGGTGTGGTCAAGGTAAGGCGAGGGGAGTTGTGCCACGGCGTGACCCATCTCTCCCATGCATTTTGAGCGACTTCCGGGAGCATCAAACTTATTATTCCCGCAATAAGAGTTGCTCCTGCGCAGAATGTTAGGGCGCGCCTTGCCGGCCTGACGTCGACCGCTTCATCAAGTTCCAGTCTACTGATTTCTTGCTCCACTTTTGTCGCGGCAGCCTCGAATAGTGCCTCGGAATGACGTGTTTCCTCAGGGGAGCGACTAGCAAGTTCGAGGACTCCTAGGAAACGATCGCCTGGTCCGCCGAATTTGCTCCGAAGTAATTTTGCTAAATGGATTTCCGATCGAGGGAGGAGAATGCCGCCACGATACCATGCCAAAAACATTAAGGCCGCCCCCGCCCAACCGGCTACTGCTAGAAAAATGCGAACGATGCCGGGCGTATCCCATAATCGATCACTGGCAAACAAAACGAGCCAAGATGCCAGCAGGCAACCAGCACAAGCACTAAAGCCACGCGTATGGGCTAGCTTGCTAACCCTTTTCCCCAAGTGAATGGTGGCTCGCCGAAGGCTTTCAGGCAAGGGTGCGTGTCTTTGGCTTATTTGCTTCATGGTTAAATCATTCCTGCGAATTTACGGCCAGTCCAGTAAATTGCGAGTAATGCGCAAAGGAATAATCCCCAGTAAAGATCAGTCCTTAGGCGATGAATTCTTTCAAGAGGCCCCGGAGCTGGTAGGGCGGCTATGGCTTGAACGATGCTTTCTAGGTTTTCTGCAAGGCCGTATTTTCCGCCGGTGAGTCTTGCAAGTTCGCGAAGGTCTCCTGTTCGAGCCGGTCGACCAAGTCGTTCCAGGCCATTACTTTCTGCTTGCAAGTTGGTTTCCAGAAAACGATCGGCTTTTGTGACTTCCGTTTTGATTTTGATCGGACCGGATTGACGCGTCCGAAAGGTTGCGAGAAAGACGCCTTCTCCTTCAGGAGCAGGTTCGTAAAAGATTCTTTCGTTTTCTCCTCCAGGATGCTCAATCATGCTTTCTACAGGGCCATCTTTGAGGGGAAAACCGTCTTTGTCCAAGACGATGCAACGCAGGTAGACGTTTTCACCTGTCTTTGGCCTTTCCGGGCTATGGATGACTTTCATACCGTCTCCTTCCGAAAGATGCCGGCCATGTGCCATCCAGCGGGCTATCTGGCTCCAGAAGCGATAGTGGTATTTGTCTTCGACTCCTCGACGCCATCGCCATGCCGAGTCGCTTCCTAGGTAGAGGGTTTTGCCGGCTCCGACGTAGCGAATGGCAAGCACCGGCATTCGTCCCCATTCGTTTCTAAATATCGAGTGTACTGCAAGGACTTCGGAACCGGGTCGGCTCTTGAGGGCCGCGGCGGACCAATGAAATCCCGGGAGTCGTTCCCAGAATCGGACATCAGGTTCGCCCGCTCCTCTAAGAGTTGTGAGCCAGTGATTGCGGCCTTTTTTTGTAAGTGTGATAGCCGAAGAGTTGGAGGTGCCCACTCCTCTCGGTTTAGTCGGATCGAAGGTAACGGGAATAAGGTCCCCCAAGGGGCTTTCGGCAAGACTGGTTTGACGCCCTCGCCGGCCGGGAAGAAAAATGACCCCGGATGCTTGAAGGCGGACAAGGTTGGCCAATGCCTCGCAGTCATCTTCACTCAATTCTCCTTCTTCCAGTCCAATGTCTCCAATGAATACCACATCGTAAGGGGCTAGTTCTTCAGGTGAGCCCGGGAATTCTCTAAGGTATCCCCGTCCGTTGCCGGGATTCATTCCGGGGTGGAGAAGAATGCAGTTCATGTCGACTCTTGGGTCTCGTTCAAGAGCGTTGCGTAGAAATCGATATTCCCATCTTGGAAACGAATCTACGATGAGGGCTTTGAGTACCTTGCTTTCAATTCGAGTTTCGAGCTTTCTGGTATTGTTTTCGAGAATACTTTCTCCCGTATGTTCTTTAACCACTGCCCGTAACCTCATATCGCCTTTCATCGTAGGCAGCCAGGACATGGTTCCGCTTACTTCCTCGCCTCCTGGTATTATGATCGGTTTTATGGCCACTTGTTCATCGTTTCCCATCAGCTCTAAAGTAGTTTCTATTCGCTCGGGAAAGGCGTTTGAAATACGGTAACTAATCGTTAACCTTTCATCGAGGAGAGCAAAAGAAGGTGCAGTGAAGTCTTCCAGAACGAGATCGGGTAGAGGTTTGTCTTTGCCGACTCGAACAACATAAGTGGGGACTCCGGCAGTTCGGCAGCGACCCGCGAGAGATAGTGGAGAGGGACCGGTGTTTAAATCTCCGTCGGTAAAGTATAAAGCAGCCTTTAGATTTGAAACTCGGTCAAGTCCTTCCTTCAAGGGAAGCGAGAGGTCAGTGGCCTCGCTGCCGCTTGCTGAAGAAAAAGGTAGTTCAGAAACAATAGCCGTCTTTTCGAGTTCGGTTCGCCAAGGTTGAGCAAATGAGCTTTTCACCCAATCCGAACGGGTGATTATCGTTCCGTTGGAGTCTTTTACGTCGCGTGTATTCATGCTCCCGGAAGCGTCCGCCAGTAGGAGTATTTCGGGTTCGGAATCCCTTTCTATGAGTTCGATGCGCTCAGGGTTCGCCAGCGTAAACAGAATCAAACCTACGATAATAAACCTTAGGGCTTCCAGCCATGCGATGGATTTTTTTCTTCCTGAACGTATCCAAGTAAGAATACAAAGGCGTAGGCAGATGACCATAACGGCAATCACTACCAGGAGCACCGGCCAAGACCAGCCAAGCCGCCATTCCGAAAAATCGATCAAGATGATTTCCCTTTCATTTTTTTGATGGATCCGGGTAATCCCAAGAGGGATTCGCCAAGTAGTAAAAGGAGAACTAGGTAAAGGAACATGGACCAGATCTCAGCGCGAGAGGATTGATTGCTCAAAGCCTCTGTTCTTTGATAACTCACGTAATCATTGCCAAGAGAATCCACAGCTTGCTTTTGTTTTAAAAGAGCAGGTGAATTTTCTTCTTGCGGGCGATTTACAGCTACTATGTTTCCGTCGATAAGGTAGACTCCTGGGTGCAACGCCGGTTTTTTTCTCTCCCGGGAGTCAAGGCATTCTATTTCGTTTGCTTCAGCAAGTTCGGAAGAACCGCAAGCCAGCGAACGCGCCGGCGAGTGAGTGGCTGTGCTTTCTTCCAATAAGCGTTGAATCGCCGGGACGAGAATGTAACCGTTTGCCAAACCGGACCATTTTTCTGTAGGTAGAGTGGAAAATAAGTATATGATTCCCTTGCCTATGATTTTGCGAGACAGGAATGGCTTGCCGTCTGAAAAATAAGCCAAAGGTTCGGAGCCAATTGGAATCCTGCGAGTAGTGGTTGATAATTCATTTAGGGGGAGGCGAGTGCCGTCGGAAGCATTTGCGAGAATGCCGCCGTTTTCATTCCAGGCATTGACGCGAAATGAAGATTCGGAGTCAGGAGCTTTTTCTACCGGTTGCCATTGTATTGTGTCGATTGCAGCACCTTCATTTGAATTGGGAGGAAAGCACAGTAGAGTTCCTCCTTCATTGACGAAGGATTTCAATAGTTCGGCTTCTTGTGGAGTCCGAGGGTTTCCTTGGATGACGATCAGAGTTCTGCCGGCGAAATCGTCTTTGTTTAAGTTGGATGAGGGTAGGACATCGGCAGACACTCCTTTTTCGTTGGCTGCAGCTGCTCGCAAAATTCGCCCTGCAATGGGTAAGTCGGCTCTTACTGCGGCATGTGGGCGATTTGCGGATCCGTATGCAAAATACCAAGAGTTGTCGGCGAGGTACAGGTCGGGTGGAAGATTTAGAGAAAGCCAGCCTTGGTTTTTCTGTTCCGGCAAAGGTATGGCGGAACGCCAAAGAAATCTCTCTCCTTTGAACTCGGCCGTAAGTTCACGCTTCATACCATCCAGATTGGCCGTGATTCGCAAGGGAAGATCACCAGTCGGTCTGCGCTGAAGGTCTGCGAGAAGATTGAGCTTGTCGTCCCGTCGCATGAGGTTTTCACCGATTATGGAGGAGTTTGTGGAAACTTCTCCTTCAAGGGCTAGAATTCTTGTGCGCCATGAACCTTCCTTTACCGATAGAACTTTCTTTAATCGCCGAAAGACGTCCTCGCTTCCCTCAGGTTTCCAGTTGCTTTCCTGCATGTCGGAGGCAATGACTATTTCGGCAGTGGCCACGCCGTTTTCTTCTAGCCAGTCTAGAGTGGTTGCTAGAGTGGCAGGTATGTCGGCCGCAGTTCCGGTATAGCCGAGGTATCGTTGCATGGCAGGATCGGCGAGGGTGGACAAATCGGACAGTATGACGGGTTCTCGCAAGGCGGTATCGACCAAGACGATTCTGCTTTCTGTCCAAGGTTTTGCAAAATTTTCCAGAGCTTTCAAGGCGAGTTCCCTTTTGCTTGATGCCCCTTCTCCTGTTTTCGTTTCCATACTCGCGGATCGGTCTAATATTAAGGCTATCGCTTCAGGTGCTCCGGAGGAAAAGGAAAATATTGAATCTCCACCCGTCATCGGCCGAGACAGAGCAAAAGCCAAACCCATCAAGGCTAATACTCGCAGTAATAAGGTAAGCCAACGCTTTAAACGCGAAAGTTTAGATGAACTTCGCCTTGCCTGTAGAAGAAAGCGAGTGGCAGCCCATGGTTGCGATCGGTGCCGGAGTAGGTTCAGCAGATGGATGATTACCGGCAGCAAAGCCAGGGGCAACCCAAACAAGGCTAGAGGTTGAAGGAATGTCATGTTCCTAATGTAAACTTAAATTGAACGGGCTTCGGTTTTACAACTTGATCATGCGGCTTTGCCTGCAGAGCGTTCGCCTAGAAACTTGTCCAATGCTTCCGCCACTGGCAAGTCTGTGCGAATTATGCGATGGTCAGCCTCGGAAGCAAGGCAACCTTGAGCAATTGATTCTAGATGAATCCGCATACTTTCAAGATATTGCTCTCTGATTACTGCAGGTTCTGTAATCAGCGAACCCGCTCCTTCCAAGTCAACGAAGCGAGTCGGGCGTTCAAAAGGGAAATCCTCTTCTTGGGGATCGATGAGGTGAAATAAAACGACGTCGTGCCGACGGTCGCGCAAATGGTGTATGGCATCTAACAAGTCTTTTGGTTCATCTAGAAAATCCGATATCACGACCGTCATTCCTCGAGGACGTACTCTCTCCGCTAGATCATGGAGACCATCTACCAAGGAAGGGGAGCCCTTCGGCTTGAGAGGCCCCATCGTTTCTAGTATTTCTTGGACCTGAGCCGGGTTGCGTTTCGCGGGTAATTCGAAAGATTTCTTGTCTCGAATGGCCAAGAGACCGGCAGCATCACCTTGCCCGATAATTAAATATGCGAAAGTGGCGGCCAGTCGTTTTGCATATTCCAATTTACTTTCAGTCGCTCCAAAGCCCATGGAGCCACTGCAATCCAGGGCAAGGTAGCAGCGCAGATTGGTTTCTGCTTCGAATTCCTTGAGGTAGTAACGGTCAGAACGGGCATATACTCGCCAATCCATTCTACGGGGGTCTTCTCCGGCCACATATTCTCGGTATTCTGCAAATTCGACGCTTGAACCCTTGTGGGGACTTCTGTGATGCCCGGATACGCTCCCTTCCATTGGGAAAGGAGTGAGCAAGGGTTCCGAGGTTATGCGGGAAATAGCCTCCTTGTCCAAGTACTTGAGGTAGGACTTGCGTCGTCTGCTCATCGTTTCTCCTTGCGAGCCTCGGAGATGAGTCGTTTCACTACTTCCGAGCTTGTCATTCCTTCCGAACGAGCATGGAAGTTGGTTAGAATGCGGTGAAATAAAACGGGTTCGGCCACAGCTTCGACATCCTCCGTGCTTGCCATGTAGTTCCCATGCAACACGGCTCGAGCCTTGGCTCCACGGATCAGAAATTGTACTGCTCTTGGTCCAGCTCCCCACTGTACCCACTTTCGCAACCAAGCAGGGGATTCATCGGATTTCGGTCGGGTTCTGCGTACTAAGTCCACGGCCAGTTCATGCACATGGTCAGGTACCGGAACTCGCTCCACTAATTCTTGGAATTCGCGAAGTTTCTTTCCAGTAATTACCTTTTTCAATTTCGGAATATTCCCCGTCGTCGTTTCTTGGGATATCCGGATTTCCTCATCTCGAGAGGGATATTCCACCTGAATGAGAAACATAAAGCGGTCGAGCTGTGCTTCAGGCAAGGGATAGGTCCCTTCTTGTTCGATTGGGTTTTGCGTAGCCAAAACAAAAAACGGTTCGGGCAAAGTATGGTGTTTACCGGCAACAGTCACCCTTTTTTCCTGCATGGCTTCCAATAATGCCGACTGAGTCTTAGGTGGTGTTCTATTGATTTCATCAGCCAGAATTACATTAGCGAAGAGAGGTCCTTTAGCAAAAACGAACTCACGCTCTAGACCTTCACCTGTGGATTGAAGGATTTCGGTTCCTGTGACGTCCGAGGGCATCAAGTCGGGCGTGAACTGGATGCGACCGAAACTAAGTGAGGTCGTTTGAGCAAGAGAGTTCACCAACAAGGTTTTCGCCAATCCGGGAACGCCCATGAGCAGGGCATGTCCGCGTGATAACATGCAGGTTAGCATTCGCTCGATGACTGCATCCTGACCGATAATGATCTTGCCCACTTCCGAGGTGATATCCTCGTAGGAAACTCGCAGGTCCTCGATAGCTTTGACGTCGCCCCCGGTAAGTTCCTTCTGGGTCTTGCTTTTTTCAGTGGTTTTAGTAGCCATATAGGTTTGAGTTTTCGTCGTTAATCGAATTTTGGATTCAAAAAAAGTCTCTAAGGTTGTTGAATGGAAATTTAAAGAAGTGCAAGGCGGGAGTCCCGAAAAGAATAGCTATGCTTGTTATCTAGTAGGCTAAATGCTTTCACTGCCAATTTCGATGAAAACTATCTTTTCGCAATAACTCAACTTTTTACTATGGACTGCTCATTACTTTCTCAATCAACGTTGCGGCATGAGATTGATTCAGCGAAAATATAAGATTATCCGTGCTTCAAGCTTAAGGGAATTATGTGTTGAGGTGAACGATTTGCTTGAACGCGAGTACAAAGACACTGAGGGATATCTTTTTGTTTCATCAGGCCGTTGGCAGTGTCTTGGATCTCCTTTCCAGGAAGAAGATCGTTGGTTGCAAGCTGTTGTCTTTGTTCAGGCTGAAGAATAGTGCATTTACAAGTCCATGAAGCGGAGTTACTTATGGGGGTCGGGTTGTTTTTTTACGGGAAAACCTAATGTAACCTATTATGTTGTGCTAGGTGGTATTAAAAGTGAAATAAGTCAAGGTTTTCATTGAATTGAGAATTTCTTGAGTCCATTCTAATAGTGCACGGAAATAAGCAGTCCCGACTATTGTTGTCGGTACTTGCTACAATTAGGAAACCTATCCTATCTGCCGTCGGCTTGGGCAAGCCGACGGCTTTTTTATGTCCATTGACCAACTGTGGTTTGTCGATTCCACCGGAAATGCGCTCTAGGAAGGACTCACTTTCGACTCGAATGCATTCCTCACTCGAGATCTTATGAAAAAGATTCGAACGCCTGAAGTATTCGCTGTTTCTTTCAGTACTTCTTTTTTCACCAGGCGTGTAAGAAGACTTTGGATCGTATTGTCCGACCAATTCTTTTTTGATCGGAGGGACTGAGGCACTTCTTGCAAAATTTGCGGTGCTAAATCTCAAAAAACTCTCCTCACTAGTAACTCAGATTCAGAAATATTGCTTTTACTCATGACAACATTAACAACAACGGTGGCGCATGAGAGCCAACCGCAACTGTATTGATTTATGCTAATGTCGCTCTAATCGCAGATCCGTAAGAAGGTTAGATCGTCATCGCGGAATATCCACCGTCAACGATTAACTCGTGACCGGTTATGAAACTCCCCGCCTTTTCGGATGCCAAAAGTAGGGTCGCCCCAATAAGTTCATCCTTGTTGCCGAAACGGTCGATCGGAGTGTGCCTCATTATTGATTCGACTCGGTCTGGAGTCAGCACCCTTTTATTTTGTTCGGCGGGAAAGAATCCAGGGACCAGGACATTAACTCGTACCTTTTGCGTCGCCCATTCTCTTGCCAAGTTTTTGGAGAGGTTGTGCACGGCTCCCTTTGTTGCGGAATATGTAAAGACACGGGACAGAGGGTTGAGTCCTGAGATTGAACCAATGTTTATTATGCTTCCCCCTTCTCCACGTTCCACCATGTGTTTACCGAAGGTTTGGCAGGCAAGAAATACGGCTTTCAGATTTACTTCGAAAATCCTTTGAAATTCATCTGCGGGAATGTCGAAAAAAGGTGTCGGTGAATTTATTCCGGCCCCGTTTACCAATATGTCAACCTTGCCTGACCTCTCCACCACTTGGTCGAGAAGGTCTTGTAAACTTTCGGTTTTTCCCACATCGCAAGGCACAAAGTAAGCCGACCCTCCTGCTTCCTCGATCTCATTGGTTTTTTGCTGTGCCTTGTCCTTGTTGCGGCCAACTACAACGACTTCGGCCCCTGCTTTTGCCAGTCCCGTGGCCATCGCCCCGCACAATTCACCGGTACCTCCAATTACGACCGCAGTTTTCCCCGAGAGGCTAAAAAGTTCTTCTAGATAATTCATGTTTTTGGTTTAAGTGTGCTCTTCAACTAGCGTACGACTCGGGCTCCGCCTCCACCTTTAAGTTTCTCGACTTCATCCAAAGTTGCCATCGAAGTATCTCCCGGAGTGGTCATGGCAAGAGCTCCGTGAGCGGCCCCGTATTCCACCGCTTCTTGTGGGCTTCCCGTGGCGAGAAACCCGTAGATGAGGCCAGATGCAAAACTGTCTCCGCCTCCCACGCGGTCTAGGATTTCAAGATTCTTCCGGTGGGTGGCTTCGTGAAATTTTCCGTCCGCCCAGCAGATAGCCCCCCAGTCGTTTATTCCGGCTGACTTGACTGTTCTCAAGGTGGTAGCGGTAGCCTTGAAGTTGGGAAAAGCGGTAACGGCCTGCTCGATCATTGTTTTAAACTTGTCGACCTCGATATTGGATATGTTTTCGTCCAAACCTTCTACCTCGAATCCGAGGCAAGCGGTAAAGTCTTCCTCGTTGCCGATCATTACGTCGACGTATTCAGCGATGCGACGATTGACTTCTCTAGCTTTATTTTGCCCACCAATTGACTTCCACAGTGAGGGTCGGTAATTTAAATCATAAGAGACGATGACTCCATGTTTCTGTGCCGTCCGAACTGCTTCGATGACGACCTCGGCGGAATTTTCGGAAAGGGCTGCAAAGATACCTCCAGTGTGTAGCCAGCGCACACCTTGCTTCCCGAAAATCTCTTCCCAGTCGACATCCCCGGGTTTCATTTGAGAGGCGGCTGTATTTCCTCTATCCGACGTGCCTGCAGCACCCCGGAGTCCGTATCCGCGTTCGGTAAAATTGATGCCATTGCGCACATCCCGTCCAATGCCATCGAAAGGCGCCCAGCGTATGAGGTCAGTATCTACTCCTCCTTGCAGTATGAAATCTTCGATCAGGCGGCCAATGTCGTTGTCTGCGAATGCTGTTGCGATGGCGGTATTTAAACCAAAACAACGCCGTAGACCTCGCGCCACGTTATATTCTCCGCCACCTTCCCATACTTTAAAGGCGCGAGTTGTCCGGACTCGACCTTCTCCCGGATCGAGGCGAAGCATGATTTCGCCGAGGGAAACAAGATCCCATCGGCATTCTTCTAAAGGACGTATATCTAAAACTGACATTTTGGAGTTTGTTTGGCTGAATATGGAATAGATTTAACTGGATTTCAAATTTTAGTCTTAGCTTCAAGAAGCCACTAAAAATTTTTTGCGGTCCCAATTTTTCAAGCCGCATTGTTCCGCGACTTCGTCGAACTCATCGAGCTCTTTTTCGCTGAACAATAGTCCGCCGTTTCGTTCCGAGCGTTCGGCGAATCGAGCTTCGAGTTGACCTGGCATCAGGCAGTTTTCGTTTCCTTCTTTGAGAATATCGTCAAGAACCGCCTTGAGGTTTTCGTTTTGAGTACGTTGGTGAGCGAAGGACCCGGCGTCGAAGGCATCCGGGTGAATCACTTGAAAAAAGAAATTGCAGCAATATTTTTCACCCTGATCGTTTCCCGGAATGCCGCGAATAGTCGAGAGAGAACCCCCGGTCATGGCACCAAGGATTTCGTTGAGTAGTCCTAGTCCGTATCCCTTGTGCGCGGCGAAAGGAAGTAGTGCGGTGGCTGCATTCGGGTCGGTGGTAGGTTGTCCATTTTCGTCTACTGCAGCGTTGGGAGGAAGTTGTTGGTTTTCCCTTTTGAGCTGTTGAACTCTACCCATGGCAATGACTGAGGTCGCCCAGTCGACGACTACTGGGAAACCTATCGCTTCTGTCGTCGGCAAGCCCCATGAGTGAGGGTTTGTTCCCAAAGTTGGCGTTTTACCTCCGAATGGAACGACTTCGGCGAGAGTGGAGGTGCAGTTTGTATAGGCATAATATCCTTTTCGGGCGGCATCCATTACGTAACCACCTCCCCAAAGGTAATGAAAAGCATTGTCAATCGCCACGGTACCTGAACCATGTTTATCCGCCATTTCGATGCATGTTTCTATAGCTTGATAGGCAACGGCTTGGCCGAGCTTTTTGTTGGCATTCCAAGTTTGGCAGGCGTCGAATCGGCTTTCCTTTACGTCAATGGTTGCGCCAGGAGTACATCCCCCCACGGTCGATCCGAATAATTCGTCCAGATGGAGAGCCTTTAACGCATTGTGCGTACGAATGCCGTGCTTAGTGGCATAAGCGGCAAAGGTTGCGGCTGCTGATGATTCCTCTGGGTGAAAGCCCCTGTGTTCAAAAACGCTTCGAACGAGGGAATCGTGAGATTCTTGGGGAACGACGTAAAAAGTGTCTTCCATGAGAAAAGGGAAAATTAGTTGTGATCGCTTTAGGTTGTAAGAGAAGGAATGGGGGCGTCGTTTGCCTGAGCCAATGGCTGTTCGCCTTTCATCACATGGATGAGATTCCGAACGGCCATGCCTGCTTGACGTTGTATCGACTCATAGGTGCGAGAGCCGATGTGAGGAGTGATTAGGGTGTTTGGGGCGGATAAAAGCGGGTGATCTGGCGCGGGAGGTTCTTCTTCCAAAACATCGGTTCCGTAGCCTCCTAGCTTTCCCGATTCCAGAGCATTAAGCATTGCGAATGAGTCCACCAACTCACCTCTTGCGCAGTTGAGAACGATGGCCCCATCCTTAAGGGATGCGATACTCTCGGCGTTCAGCATGTAACGAGTTTCAGAGGTTAGGTTGACGTGTAGAGAAACTACTTCCGCACCTGCCATCGTTTCACCAAGCGAGGAACAGCGTTTTACCTCGTAAGCATCTGCAAACTCCTCGTCCCAGTAAAGGTCGAAGGCCTTTACTTCCATACCGAAGGCTTTTGCTCTTATGGCGACTTCCTTTCCTATTCTGCCCAGACCCACGATAGCGATGGTTTTGCCCATGATCTCGTTCCCCGTCAGACGTATCCATTCTCCATTTCGGGTTACGTTGGCTTCCTCCACCAAGTTTCGAACTAGTGCCAGAAGAAGGGCGAAAGTATGTTCTGCTACCGTCGTATGGTTGACTCCAGGGCAGAAAGTGACGGGAATTCCTTTTGTCGTAGCGTGCTCCATATCGATCTTGTCTATGCCTATGCCGTACTTGGCGATTACCTTGAGTCGCGGAAGTGCTTTGTCTATTACGGCGGCGGTGATTGAGTCGTCTCCACACAGGAAGGCATCGAGGTCGCCGGCCAGTTCGAGCATTCGTTCTTCCGGTAGCGGACCACGTTCACAGACTAGTTCATAGCCTTCGTCGGCAAGCAATTGATGATGTTCGCCTGGCGTATCTTGGAAAGACGTGGTGGATACGAGTACTCGGAGCATGGGAAAAAGCTTAAAATAGTTAGGGTCGATCAACTGTTCTCGCAAGGCAAAAAGCCAGTTGCCATAGGTGCTTGGGTCTTTTGGTATATTGCCGACAGAATCTGTCTTCTCATTAACTCAATAATCTAAATAACTATGAGCAAAGGAACCAAGATTTTCACCTTTTTCGGAATGGCTTTAGGAGCATGGCTAGTCGCCCATGCTCAGCTTTCGCAACCACCGTCCGGAGGACCGCCATCTACACCGCCAAAATTACCGACTCGTATACCCCCTCCTCCGAGCTTTGCTATGCCTGGTAACGATAACGGTAAATTTCAAATCGTTAGCGCAGAGTATTATTCCCAAGATGCAAAGCCTTTTCTATATAAGCGCCTAGTGAAAGTCGATACCGAGACCGGTGAAGCTTGGGTTCTCCACTCCGCTAGAGGCGAACGCGGCGAAATTCGCAAGTGGTTGCCTATGCTTGGTCAGTGAGATCCACGCGATGCGTTCTCAACTAGAGACTTTTAAAATATCTGGTTAAAGTTCTTAGTGCTCGCAAATACAGGCGTATTCCTTGAAGTCACAGTCATTACAGGGACTGAGGTTCAAATTGAATTTTTCTGTTATTGGGTCGGATTCTTGAGTACTTTTAATTGTAACGATGACAGGAAGGGCTTCGCCCTTTGGGAGAGATTTATTTGAGGTTAGAGAGTCGCCGTCTTTTGAGAATTCGAGGTAGGTGGGGTTTGATCGGTTTCCACCAATTAAGGTGACGATTTGATCGGCGATGGAGATGACCTTTCCGTCCGTCACTGCCGATATGCGAATTGTTAGATCTTCTTTGACCAAGAATTCGAGGTGAGGCGTTACCGAGGTGATGAGCCGTCCGCCATTGGAACCACTTTCTTTTTGGGATTTTGCGTGGTCGTGGGGTTGTGAGTGATGGTGGTCACCTTGCTCATTGTGAAGGTGACCATGCCCATCGTCATGCGGGTGTCCATGGTCATCATTGCAAGATGACCATAGAATGGTAGCCAGTGTCGCCGTGAGCATGAAAATTTTCCGTGTTATTTGCTTCATTCCTAAATTCTTCTAATTTTGTTCGTCGTTCTTCTTTTTTATTAAATCAAGTGTCTGGATTTAAATCCTTTGCAAGTATCGATTCAACTGGTTTGCGACAGAATGCATAGAATAGAGCCGGCGTGACCGCGAGACCGAGGAGAGTGGACGTGATCAAGCCTCCCACGATGGCGGTGGAAACGGGCCCAAGAATTTCTCTTCCCGGTTCATCGATGGCCATAAGTATTGGGACAAGTGCTATCCCGGCTGACAGAGCCGTCATTAGTATGGGAGCCAATCGTTCCATTGTACCTCTTTCCACCATTTTTCGAGTAAAGCCTTCCCCTTCGTGACGCATTAGGTGTAAGTAGTGGGTGAGTAGCATAATGTTGTTGCGAGCGGCAATCCCACTTACTGCGATAAATCCGACTAAGGTGGCAATACTTACGTTGTCTAATGAGTATTTTGTGTAGAGCACGGCGCCGACAAGAGAAATAGGAATGATTCCAAGAGTAAGAAATACCAAGGGGAAGCTTCGGTAGTGACCATGGAGGAGAAATATAACGATTATGAGGAGAATCGTTGAAGCATACAATATTGCGGAGGTGGCTTCTCGTTGAGCTAGGTATTCTCCTTCAAGCGCTATCGAGTAACCTTTGGGCAAGTTAACTTTTTCCTTAAGCTCTCTTTGGAGGCGCTCGACTACAGCGTTGAGGTCTTCTGTCGTTGGATTGATGGAGACGACGAAGCGTCGGCGGGAATTTTCTCGGAGAATCATGTTCGGTCCTGTTGCTTCTCGTATGTCGGCTACACGTTCGAGAGGTATCCTTTGCCCGCTTAGAGTATCTACATACGTTTGTTTGAGGAGTTCCGGGTTTTCTCTCCATTGCCTTGGAAGTCGCATCACAAGATCGTATTTTCGAGTGCCTTCGTAGATCTCGGCGACTTTTTCTCCCGCCATTAGGGTGGCGAGCTCTTCGTTTAGGTCCCCGGGTGCGACACCATAGGCAAGGGCTCGTTTCCAGTTCGGCTCAATGCGCAACTGAGGCACGGAAGCTTGTTGTTCCGCTCTAGCTTCTTCAAGTCCGGGAATACTGCGTGCGATATCTGTTATTTGGGAACCGATGCTACGTAGTTCGCTTAGTTCCGGACCGAATATCTTAATTGCAACTTTTGCGGAAACACCACTTAGCATATGTCCCACACGATCTGCTAGTGGTCCGCTGATAGCGCTAAATGTTCCGGGAATGCTACGCATTGCAGTTCTAATTTTTTCAATCAGTTCCTTTTGCTTCCACTCCAATGATTTGTCGAATTCGATATCGAATTCGACGGTTGAAACCGGTACGACATGATCTCCGCGTTCCGCTCGCCCCGCTCGGAATCCCACGGTTTTTATGCCCGATATGTTTAGGAGGAGTTCTTGTGCTACATGCGCTAGTTCGGTTGTGGTCTCGAGCGAAGTGCCAGGTGCTGTTGTCATCGCGACCAAGGTAGAAGGTTCTTGGAAGGGTGGAAGAAAGTTACCGCCCATTTCCCTGAAGGAATTATAGCTGAAACAAAGAAGCCCAAAGATCAATGCAACGACTACGAATGGCTGCGAAAGCGAGAATCTTAGCCAAGTTGCGGCAAAAGCCCGTTTAATCGATCGGCTGAGAAAACTTTCTTCGGTTCGAGCTTTGCAGAGTTTTTCTGGTAGTATGTAGTAACAAAGCACTGGAATGACCGTTAGAGATACTAGGAAAGATGCCGTCATGCTTACGATTGTTGCAATGGCAATGGGAGTGAACAATCTTCCTTCCACTCCGCTCAATGCGAAGAGAGGTAGGAATACCAGCACAATCAAAAGTGTAGCATAGAATATGGATGATCGGACTTCGCTAGAAGCGTTTGCAATGACTTTTATTTTTGGTGCGGGGTTTGAACGATTGGAGTTTTCTCGCAGCCGTCGAAAAATGTTTTCAACGTCCACTATTGCGTCGTCCACTACCATCCCAATGGCAACTGCCAAACCGCCAAGGGTCATCGAGTTTACTCCAACATCGAGAACGTCAAAAACCAATGCAGTGATCGCAAGTGAAAGAGGAATGGCGGCCAAAGTGATTAGGGTGATGCGCAAGTTGAGTAGAAACAAAAAAAGAACAATGCTGACTAGCAAAGCTCCGTCCCAAAGAGCCTGTTCAAGATTTCCGACGGCGAGGTCGATGTAGTCGCCCTGCTTGTAAAGAGGAATGATCTCGGTGCCTATCGGTAGTGAAGGCATTAATTCATTCAAGGCTTCTTCTAATTTTGAAGTTAGGTCCAGAGTGTCGAAACCTGGAGATTTTCTAACGCTCATAATCACTCCGGGGTCACCTTTCCGGGCTTGGCTGCGATTGACAGTGTCTGTAAAAACGCCCATGCCTGCATCACCTCGCATAGGTTCGACGCCCCAAGAAACTTCTGCTACGTCTCGAATGCAAATGGGGCGATCGTTACGATAAGTAACCACTACGTCTCCGATGGCATCAAGATTTTTGGTCATTGCTAGATTGCGAACCATGATTTCTCGACTTCCTTCCGTAAGAAAGCCACCCGTAGTGTTCTTTACCGAAGCAGCTGCCGCGAAACGCAGTTCTTCAAAGTTTATTCCGTGCCTGAGCATTTTTTTTGGGTTTGGGCTCACCTGTATCTGTTTTACCCCTCCTCCCATGGTTTGAATCTCAGCTATTCCGGGTATGGCTTGAAGACGCCTTGTCACCACCCAGTCAGCTATGGTTCGCAGTTCTTGTGGTTCTGTGATGCCAGTTGCGTCTCTCAATCCCACTAGCATTATTTCCCCCATTAGTGAGGTGACTGGAGTTAGGTGGGGGCGTATCCCCGCAGGTAGCTCGGATGCCGCGCTTGCAAGGCGTTCCTGAACAAATCTCCGGGCATCATAAATATCCATGTCCCAACTAAACTCTATGAATATTAGAGAAAGCGAGACATCGCTGGTTGAACGAATGCGATCCATCCCAGTTACTCCCATGAGTGCATTTTCGAGTGGTATAGTCACTAGCTGCTCTACTTCTTCAGGAGCGTATCCCGGAACTTCGGTAAGCAGTGTAACGGTCGGTTTTGTTAGGTCGGGGAGTACGTCTACGGGCAATTCCAAAGCCTTTTTCGACCCAAGAAACAACGAGGTGGTCGCCAGTGCGAGAACCAGTGTTCTTTGGGAGAGAGAAAAACCTATTAGTTTGTCGAGCATTGTCTTCAGACGATAATCGAATCTTTTCTTTTGCTCCACAGGCGCTGTGCCAAGAGTGCCGTTAGTAAAGTCATTGCTGCTGCATAGATCATAATTACGAGAGCGAATGTGTCTTTTAACTGATGATGGCTATGAGAGTGATGCTCGTTACTTCCCCCTCCTTCTTTTTCTCCTGGAATCAAGTCCGAACCGTCCTCGTTGTGTTCGTGCCCGTGAGCTGCGTCCAAGGCTTCCTTGAGTGACAGTCCATTTTCACTACCCGCGAATGCAAGCGGGTAAGAACCATGAGTAACAATCTCATCGCCGGGGAATAGCCCACTCACGATTTCGGTATACCCGTCATTAGTTTCGCCAAGAACTACCGGCACCGGCAAAAAAACATTTGGCAATTCGAAGTCCTTGACGAAAACGATCCGGTTGGTCGGGTCTCCTTGCACGGCCGAGTTTGGAACGCTCAAGACATTTTTCCGAGAACTTGTGACTATGGAGAATTCGATTCGCATTCCGGGTCTTAATTCTCCATCCGGATCGTTGATTTCAAAAATACCTTCGAGAGCTCCCGCACTACGATCCACTTCGAGGTTGAAGCGAATCATGTGAGCCTCGATAGCCCTCTGGCCAAGAGCAGGCACTCGAATTCGGGCCAATGCCCCGATGTTAACTGCAGCGGCTTGGGACTCGGGGATTTTTGCTATTGCCCATAAGGTGGAGCGATCCGCTACGTCCAACAGTTCTAGCTCAGGTTCCACAGGTTCGCCCATTCGCACATGGGATCTCACGACTATGCCGCTCCTAGGAGACCGAAGTTCAATTGTCGGTGGCGGACTACCAGGTTGCCGGCTTTCCACCTTTAAAAGGGTTTGGTTGGCTTCGACCCAGTCTCCTTCGTACGCACTAAGGCTGATGACTCGTCCTGCAATCCTTGTAGAGAGAACGGAACGATTGGCGGGAATTTCTTCTATCCGGCCAATCGCAAAGACTGTACTTTCGAAGACGCGTTTCTTTGCCACTTCTGTCTCGATGCGCAAATTACGCATACCTGTTTCGTTTAGAGTCACGGCCCGACTTACCTGATTTGTAGGGTCGCTGGTTTCACTGAATAACCAGATTGACGACAAGAGAATCAATGAAGGTAGCAAAAGAAATGGTATTTTCATCTTTATAGGATAAGCGTATTTTATCTTTTGGGCAAAACCTGTTCTGGAATAGATTCCAGAACAGGGTAATCCCCCATTACCTCTCTCAGCCTTGCTTTCGTCAAATGGAAGTTTACAATTGTTTCAAGTGCTGTGTTCTTTTGTTTCAAAAACTGTTCTTGCGCTCTTTGCACTTGAAGCAAACTGGTTTGCCCTTGGCGATAGGCGGACTGAAAATCGGCTAGGTTCTGTTCCGCCAATTGCAATATTTCACCCGATGCTTCTTTGGCTAATCGCCAAGAATCTTTGGTTCCCCTTAAGGCTTGAGCGTATTCGTTACGGACTCGAAATCTCAGTGCTTGGCTTTTTCTTTCGGCTTTGATGCGGTCAAACCTCGCTTGCTCCATAATGTCCGCATTTTTTTGATGGAAAGGAATAGGAATGGAAACTCCGAGTCCCGCCATCGTATTATGGCTTAGTCCTTCGGTCGGGAAGAATGACCGCTCTCTTTCAATGAAAACGCTTACTTCGACATCCGGTATACGTTTTGACTTTTCTAAGTTTACCGCTGCATAAGCCGTATTGATCGTCGCTAACGCTAGAGAATAGTCCGCTCGTCTTTCTAGTATTTCCTCAAATGACAAATGCTTTTTCGGTTCTTCTGCAGGTAGTCCAAGTTTTTTCTCGAGGGTTAATTCATCATCGGGTTCCATTCCTAGCAGTTGCTTAAGTTTAATGGATTCTTGTTTTTTGTTAGAGGTCAGTTTTATGACTGTCTGTTCTAGTGTCCGACCTACTAGTTCGGCTTGCGATAAATCAAGTGCGGAAGCTTCCCCAATGACGACTTGCTTTTGAAGGAAGCTTACTATTTCGGCGTTGATTTCAATTATCGCTCTCTGCCCCTCAGTCCTTTCTTTTGTGGCGATTAAGCCGATTACAGTTTTATCGACTACGGCAGCCAATCGCCAAGCATGTTTCACAAATTTCGCCCCCGCTAAACTTACTTGTCGTTTTCGTAATTCTCTTTCACGACTCAACCGAGGTGAGATTGGAAAGCTTTGCCTTATCGCTACTTCAAAATTCCCCTGATTTTGATCGTTTCCAATGGAATCGTCTTTTGAGGATAACTCCAATTTCGGGTTGGAAAGTCTACCCGAAAGAAGCAAGCGCCTTTCCGCTTGTTCCACGTCGGGTTCTGTTACCCGTAAGTCGCGGTTGTGAAGGAGTGCCATCCGAATGGCATCGTTCGTTGATTGCAACAAAACTTCTTTCCCTGTGGTAGTAGCCATGCACAGAGTGCTCAAAAGTATAAGAGCGATAGGTTTTGAATATATAAGATCTTTTGAAGTTTTCATAAGTAAGAAAAGGATGCTTTCAATACCGAAGAGATTTCCTATTTTGTATTGATAGAATTTAAAGTCCTAAAAGGATTAAGCTTTATGCTATAAATTGAACCGTAAGGATTGAACCTCACGCCTAATCCGAACGAGGCGAATCACCCAAGAGATCAAAGAAGAAATCTTCCCGTAAAAGGCGGCGAGGAATCTTTCGCTTGGGTATGGTAGGTTAATTGTCCTAGTAAGTATCCAGTTGTAGATGCTCTAAAGGCAATTTGCCTGTCTACCATACCTCGAGACGGTAGGATGGAAAAAAAGGGTATATGTTTGTTCTGCTGAACTTTGAATAGAGTTGCTTCTGGAAGATCGATCATGCAGTAGTCCGAACAAGGAACGGGTTGTTCTTCGTGATGATGGGCATGCCCTCCAGAATCAAAGCAAAAGGTGTTGCCTAAACTTTCTTCATGATAGTGTGGTTCGGAACCAAGCAAAGAAAGCAGTCCACATAATGTTACTACACCATTACCCGTGAATGTGAGTGCAAGCACGGTAAGTACCAAGATAGGGGTAAGACGATTCATAGTCTTTTATCTTCCACCTGCACCGTTACTGCCGTTTCAATAATTGTCAAGCCCATGAAAGGCATGCCTTTATGGAGAATTAGCGAAGCAAATTGTGTGCGTGGTAAACGATAAGGTTATTGGCGAGCGGTTCACCTTTTGATGTCTTCAAAGCCTCCAGTGAGATTTCGTAAAGTTGCCTTTCCTGCATTTCGGGCAGTAGGAGCCTCACTGTTTTGCGGTCTTCCGAAAGAGTAACTTGGGTTGCCTTTAGATTTTTAACTCCGACTTGGGGAGATCCATAACCTTGATGGAACTTGTAGGCGTAGCTCTTAATCGTGTAAGATTTAGGAGAACTTAAGATTGCTTTGTCCATCGGCACTGTGAAAGTCAGGTCGAAGCCTTTTTTCGAAAGGTTCATTCTTAAGACGTCCGCTGG
>MDTC01051786.1_pt1 | contig 20746 bp, 18 predicted proteins | sample 811181 | NCBI WGS metagenome assembly MDTC01 (sample SAMN05326644, study PRJNA326480) | marine metagenome | isolation source: seawater | place: Pacific Ocean: North | collected 2011 | reverse complement strand
TTTCAAAGTAAGTAATTGGGTTATTAATACAAATTATATCTGAATCTAAATAGACAGATTTAGTAATTTCAAAATTAAAGTTTATTTGATCAAGGTACATTCTGTAATAAGTTGCTTCTGATATATGTTTATTTAAAACATTAGGAAATTCCAACCCCTTAGTGTCTAAGGAATTAAGAGATAAGTTCTCTATATTTTCATGTTTAATAATTTTTTCTTCATATTGAGAGAAGGTGTCTTTGTCTTTATGAATAATACAAATATTAATTTTCTCACTAACCTTATCAAGCAGAGATAGAATTGAAACTGCCGCTTGAACATTGTAGTTTTTATCGAAACAATAAAAAAATGTAAACATTAATTTAACTGAGTTCTTTTTAATCGATTTTCAAGAACTTTTAAGTAATCTTCCTTCCACCAAGATTTGTTCCCTTTATACCATTCAACAATTTTAAAAATTTCTTCATCCAAGTTCTTTTGTGGTTGAAATCCTATATTTTTTAGTTCATCAAAATTAACTGCATACCTAAAATCGTGGCCAGGACGATCTTCTACAAAGGTAATTTTACTTGAGTCTAAGTTAAGCGCTTCAAGAATTTTATTTGCAATCTCAACATTATTAAAATATTCACCAGATCCAATATTGTAAATTGAATTCTCTCTACCATTGTCAATAACATTTAATATAGCCAAGCAAGTATCTTCAACATGTAGCCAATGTCTAATATGCTTACCATCTCCATAGAGCTCAATATTTTTGTCAGAAAGTAAATTTGCAATAGTATAAGGAATCAATTTTTCAGGCTGTTGATAATTCCCATAATTATTAGCCGGTCTACAAATTTTAATATTCATATCATAAGTTTTTATATATGCATTGCATATCATTTCTGCAGATGCTTTTGAGGCAGAATAGGGGGAAGAAGGGTTGAGAATGTCAGTTTCAATTGAAAAGTTATTTTTATTGCTTCCATATACTTCGTCAGTTGAAATATGAATAAAGTTCTTAATTTCATTTTTGTAAGCAAACTTTAGCAATTCATTTGTTCCCATAACATTGCTTTTGATAAATTTATTTGGATCAGTTATTGAATTATCAACATGAGATTCTGCAGCAAAGTTAATAACTAAATCAATTCTGTGTTGTTCAATTGAACTTATGTCGTTTATGTCTAATTCATAAAATATAAAATTTTTTGAGTCATCAAATTCTATTTGATTCTCCCTTGAGGTTTTTGTTATAAGTGAATCTATACCTACTAAATTAAAGTCTCCAGGAAAGTTTTTTTGAATGTACATTAAAAAGTTATACCCAATAAAACCAAAACATCCTGTAACTAAAACATTCATAATTTAAATGATACATATCAAGAATTACTAAAATAATGCATAATTTATTTTTTTCTTTTACTTATAGTTTTTTTAACCTTTAAAATTAAATCAATGGCTAACGGTGGAATATTATTATGTGGAGGTTATGGTACAAGGCTATTGCCAACAACAAAGTACATCAATAAGCATCTAATCCCAATATATGACAAGCCGATGGTTTATTATTCACTATCTATATTGCTTTTAAGCGGTATAAAAGAAATAACAATTATATGCAATGTTGAAGAAAAAGAAATATTTTACGAACTCCTTGGGTCGGGTGAAGAGTTTGGTGTTGTCTTTAATTATGTTACTCAGGATGCTCCACTTGGAATACCTCAAGCAATTAATCTAGCATTAGATAAAAGTGAATATGAAAAGTCACTAACTGTTCTCGGGGATAATTTTATATTTGGAGAAAAATTTTTTACTAATCTTGAAAATATTTTTGAAGAAACAGAAAAAGTTGCAATTTTTAGTCAACATGTCAAAAATCCTGAAGAGTTTGGAGTTGTTGAAGTTGATGAAAAAAATAATGTTATAAATTTAGTTGAAAAACCAAAAGATCATATTTCAAGTAGAGCTGTGATTGGCTTATATATTTTTAATAATGAATTTAAAAATCATTTCAGCAATACTGAACAATCAAAAAGAGGAGAGTACGAGATTTTAGATGTAGTAAGAAATTATGGCAAAGAATCTATAAGGCATAATAAAATAGGTAGAGGCACTGCTTGGTTTGATATGGGTACCACAAATGCTTTTTATAAATGTTCTTCATTTGTTAAAACAATACAAGACGAACAAGGATTGTTAGTTTGTTCACCACATGAAATTGCTTTTCGCAATGGTTGGATAGATCGGAATCAACTTTCAGATTACTTGGATAGAATTAAAGGATCAGAATATTCTGAAAATCTACAATACTTAATGAAATAGTAATGGCTCTTGTCACAATAATTATTCCAACTATAAATAGAGCAAAATTAGTACAAAGAGCGATTAATTCAATATATGAACAAAACCTCGAGGAGGAGATTGAAGTTTATGTTATTGACAGTTCTAGAAATGACGAAACAAAAAATATTTGTGAAATTATACCAGTTAAAAAAAATAGGAAATTAACTTATGTTAAAAATGAAAATAGTAAGAACCCTATTGATAACTATATTGTTGGTTCAGAATATATTAATGGTCAATATTCAAAATTTTTATGTGATGATGACTGGCTAGAACCAGATTTCCTTAGAGAGTCAATAGATGTAATGGAAAAAAACAATGCTGCTTGCACAATATCAAACATAAATGTGATAATTAGCTCACATAATAAAGAAGAAAGAAAAAATAATTATTATAAAATAAATAATGGTGAGGTAGGATTATCCGACATTTATGACTTTATTTTTAAAGGAAAGTCCATACCCACTACTGATTCTGCAAGCCTTATGAAGGCTTCAAAGTTAAAAGAAGCATTTTTCAATTCATTAAAAAATACTGAATGTAGCAAGCTTCAGTATGGTTTTGATTTCTATATAAATTATTATCCAGTTTTTGATTCATCCAAAACATTTCATCTAAATAAGTCTTTAGTTAATTCTTGGGCAGGAGAAGATTCCCTTACTGTAAATGCAAAAATGTCAAGAATTTCTTATTGCAATTTTTTTGCTCTTATTAGTTTAATTGATTTATTTAAAGTAACTATTGAGGAAAAAACAAAGGAATTAATAGAGCACAAATTTTCAATAATTAGATTTAAAGGTATTTTCAGTAATAGGTTAAAAATATTAATTCCAGAAACTAGTTATAAAAGCAAAATTAAAATCTCATTACTTTTTAAAGGTGTAATTAAAAAAATTTATATTAAATTTAAATATTTAATTAAGACCTAATTTTTTTAACGAGTCAATAACTTTCATCACCTTATCATTTGAAAGACCAGGATACATTGGAAGGCTAAAAATTTCTTTAGCTACTCTCTCCGTTTTTGATAAATCTCCTCGTTTATAATTTTCATATGGTGGCATAGTATGTATTGGCCACGGATAAGATATATTCAATTTTATACCTATTTCACTTAAGCTATTTAGAATAGAGTCTCTTTTAGGATGTCTAACAACATAAAGATAATATGAATGTAAAGAATTTTCTTTCTCTATCGGTAGTATTAGCTCTGTATCCTTTAGCCCTGCTGAATATATTTCAGCAATTTCTCTTCTTCTATTTATGTCATTATCTATATTTTTTAATTTATATAATAAAATTGCAGCATGAACTTCATCAAGTCTTGAATTAACACCATCAATTAAAGAATAATATTGATCTTCCATGCCGTACATTCTTAACATCTTTAGTTTTTCAAAGTATTTTTCATTAGAAGTTACGCACATACCACCATCTCCTAATGTTCCTAGTATCTTTGTTGGATAAAAAGAAAAAGCGGCAATATCGCCAAAGCTTCCACATTTCTTATTCTCAATTTTCGAACCATGAGATTGCGCACAATCCTCTATTAAAATAATGTTTCTTTCATTGCAAATATTTCTCAAGTCAATTATTTCAGCTGGGTGACCATAAAGATGTACACAAACTATTGCTTTAGTGTTTTCTGTAATCATTTCTTTTACTTTTTCAATTGAAATATTATATGTTTCTTCATCGATATCACAAAATACAGGACTTCCACCTGCCTCGACAATAGCAGCAACAGTTGGTACAGCTGTATTTGAAACTGTAATAACTTCATCACCTTTTTTTATTCCTGTTGCTTTAAGTGCTAATTGGATTGCATCAGTTCCATTTCCTACCCCTACACCAAAGTTGCTTTCAACATATGATGAGAATTCTTTTTCAAATGCTGAGACATTTTCACCTAAAATTAATTTTCCAGATCTAAATACATTTTTTACTATTTCTAAAATCTCTCCTTCTTCTTCGGAGTATTGCTCTAAATAAGACCATACATTTATTGAATCTTTTGTCATTTAAGCTCCTTTTTTAATTTTAAAAATTCCATAGTGGAGTCTTCAAACTCTCTGTTAATAGTATCAATGTCATTATTTTTATACTTTACATATACATCTTTTAAATAATTATTAAAAGTATCATCAAAACCAATTTCTATATTTTTTTCTTCGTCCCCATTCTTTATTGTAAGGCATGTCTTAAAGTCTTCAGGAGCACTAAAGACTCTTTCGTAGCTTATTAAGAACTCATTACTAAGAAAGGTTATATTATTTTTATATTCCCTATTAAAACCAAATTCAAAAATAGCTTCTTTACCTTCTCCATAGCTTGCCTTTCCTGTAAATCCCATATTTACTTTATTATTTGGCTTGCTTACATCATTAATTGAAAATGATTTTGCACTATTCTCCCAAAAATTTCTTCCTGATTCAGATGCATAAATTCCCATGTCATTTACCGACCCACCACCAAGCTTATTAGACATTCTGAAATTTCTACTATGAAGTTCTGGAATTAAGAAAGTAGCGGTAAGAACTCCTTTATTGTATTTTTTACTATATTTTTTAAAGTCTACCCATGCTTTATGATGTTGGAAAACGCAACTCTGAGATATGAATAAATTGTTCTTTTTTGCTAAATTAGTTAATTCTTCAAACTCAGATTTGTTTAAAACAGCTGGCTTATCAATAATTATATTTTTATCCCATAACAAGCTTTGTTTACCATAATCAAAATGTAAAGAATTAGGTAATGAAATATAAACAAAATTAGCATCAGTACTTTCAATCGCTTTTTCATAGGACTTATATGTTTTTTCTATTTTTCCTAAAGCTTCAACTTCTTTTGACTTAGTGGCAATCTCAATGGATGATATTTCATCAAGCTTATTTAAAGCAGGAATTATTCTTCTTTGTGAAATGTCTGAATAACCTAGAATTAAAATTTTATTCATTATAAAAATTTTCTAGACTTTTTGATAATAAAAATATACTTCTAGCTTCCATTCCCATAAATTGTGATGATAATAATTTGTTAGTATCGCTTTTACTAACTAGTAAAGAATCTTTATTGTTTAAATTAGTATTTTCAGCATTTACATCAATTATAATATGCGGAACAGAAACCCTCCAAAACCTACCACCTTCTTCAGACATATTTATTGTATGAACTTTTGATATATTTCCATAACATTCATATTTTTTAATTAATTGAGATTTTATTTTAGATAAGTTTGATTCCTCTGTTTTAATTATTTCTGAAGGTCCCATAACAAAACCATTAACATATCCAGGCTCAGGAGTTATTTTCCATAGATAGGATATAGAATTTTTATTTAGGAACCTAAGAAGAACATAGTATAAGTTTTTTGATTCCATAATTACAGGTTGAGACCAACTAGGTACTTCTCTATTTTTTATATTTACTTCAACCCCTTGTATGCTGAAAAGATCATCTTCAGAGAAAAATTTAAAAGAATCGGATTCTTTGGAGTAGAATTTTTCTATATTATTATGCAGGGTTCCATAGTTTCTATATTGTTTTTTTGATTTAGATAATAAATCATCTAGTTCCAAACTTAATTTTTTATTTTCATGCTCCTTATTAAAAGGAATAAGAGACAGAACACTTCTTAAACACGAATTTATTGAATTATCAAACTTACTAAATGCTAATACCTGTCCTAAAGTCATCCATTTAAACCCAGGGATTTCTTCTATAAAGTCTGTTTCTACAATTACGTTCTGATTAAATTTTTGCCAATATCTTAATCCCTGTTCAGGCTGAAGGCTATTAACTATAAAATTATCTTTAGGAATTGATGAGAATGTTTCCCAATATGGAGGAAGGCTTCCCCCATGAGCTTTTGAATAGTTACTTTTTGTTGCTTGAATTGTAGGTGATAGCTGTGCTTTGTTAGTATTCCCAGGCTCTTCTTTGAACTGAACTAAAATATGAAGGATCCCTCCTATTTGAGTTGCTAGTACTCCTAAGACTCCAATATCAGGTTGATGAATAATGCCATTTTCTATTTTGTTATACTTTACCCTTTTAATGCTAAAGAACTTTTTTGAATCGTGAGCAAAGTTAAAATCTTTGTCATAGCCCCAATTTTTTATTGAATTAATCCCAACAAGATTCACATTGAATTCTTTGTTATCTTGAAGTTTTTCGTAATATTCCTCTAATTCATCTAATTTATATTTTGGCCCATCTAAACAACTCAAAGAATCATTAATATTTTCAATAATTGAATTCATCGTATAATTAATCTTATCTTAATTTTATGCTAAATTGGCCTATAAACTTAGTTGAAGTTGAATGAATATGTATAAACTTATTAAATATATTAAGTTATCAAAGATAAGAGATTATGGACCTTTCACCAGTTGTAGTATTTAGTTACAATCGACCCAAGCACTTACAGAGCCTACTAGCGTCTTTAGAACAAAATAAAGAGTCATTAAATACAGATTTATATATTTATATTGATGGTTGTGATAATAAAATTGATCTCAATAAAAATGAAGAGGTTGTAATTGTAGCTGAAAAAGATTGGAAATTTAAAAGCAAGAAAATCATACTTAGAAATAAAAACTATGGAATAAGAAGAAACATAATTGAAGCTGTAACAGAAATTATAAATGAATATAAAAAAATAATTGTCTTAGAAGAAGATCTTTATGTTAGTGGTTCTTTTTTAAAATATATGAATAATTCTTTAGATAAATATAAAGAAGAAAAAAAAGTATGGCATATAAGTGGGTATTCAATAGAAAAACTTATAAATAATAAAAACAGCTCTTATTTTGGAGAAGAAATGAGTTGTTGGGGCTGGGGCACATGGTTAGATAGATGGGAATATATTGAAAACAATTTAATAAACAATATTTCAAATTTACCAAAAGAAAAGATAAGGAAATTTAATTTTTATGGTCTAAACAAAAATAATTTAAATCAAATTATTCTTAATGAAAAAAATGTGATTGAGACATGGGCTATATTTTGGTATCAAACAATATTTTTAAATGATGGATTATGTTTAAATCCTTCGAGGTCACTTGTAAGGAATGCAGGTTTTGATGGAAGTGGAGTTCATAAATCAACAAATAATTTTTATTTTACTAAAAATTTAAATTCTAATTTAATAAAGAATTATCCCAAAAGGATTAGAAAAAGCAATTTCTATGAAAAACTTTTGATTTATGCATACTTTAAAATGAATATAAAAGATTACATAATGTACCACGCTCGTAAACTGAAAAGTTGAATTAAATGGAAAAAATACTAGTCATACATAATAAGTACAAGAACTTTGGAGGAGAAGATTCAAATATAATTGATGAATTAGAATTTTTAAGAAAATATTTTTATGTAGAATATCTTGAATTTGATAACTCAAAAAAAATAACGGTATATGATTTTATAGCTTTTTTTACAAATTCAAATAATTTATCAAATAGATCACTAATTAAGACTTTGAATGAATTTGAGCCTGATATCGTATATGTGCATAATACTTGGTTTAAATCAAATTTAGGGATATTTAAGATATTAAAAGAAAGAAAAGTGAAAACTCTACTTAAACTTCATAATTTTAGATATGATTGCACAAATTCTTATTTAGCGAAGAAACATTTTAAAGGCAACAATCTTTGTCCTAAGTGTGGATTAAAAGAAAAAAAGTTTACTATTTTTAATAAATATTTTGAGAATTCATACCTGAAGTCATTTTTTGTTACAAGATATGGAAAAAAATATTTTAATATATTAAAAACTTATCCATTGCATATATTGGTAATGAACAATTTTCATAATAAATATTTAAAGAGTTTAGGGGTATATGAAGAAAAAGTTTCAATTAGTTTAAATCCTATGAACTTTGATAGTAACAATTCTAAAGAATATAACAAAGATAGTAATTATGTTCTGTATGCAGGAATGATATCGGAGTCAAAAGGAGTCAGTGAGTTAGTATCTTCCTGGTTGGATTTGGATATGGGGGGCTTAAATTTAAAAATTATTGGGACTGGTGATATTGAAAATAAACTGAAAAAAGAATATTCACATAAGAGTGTTGAATTTTTAGGAGAGCTGGGCAACCAAGAAACTATTTCTCAAATCAAGAATGCTAGAGCAGTTATAACCGCAACAAAAATGTATGAAGGGCAGCCTAGGTTACTTTGTGAAGCATCAAGTTTAGGAGTGCCTTCAATATACCCCTCTTTTGGAGGGATGGATGAGTTTTTTCCTCCAGATTATAATTTATCTTTTGAGCAATACAATTATTCTGATTTAAAGAAAAAATTGACTTTACTTAAAGATACAAACTTTGTAATAAGTGAAGGACAAAAGGCATATAATCATATTAAAAAAAAGCTAGATAGTGATTATATAGCTAAGGGATTTATTAAAACAGTTAACAATATGGAAAACAACGGAGCAGGGTCATGATTTCAATAATTATGTCTGTATTTAATAATTCAAAGACTTTAGATAGATGTATTAATAGCATAATAAATCAAGACTATGTAGATTTTCAATTTTTAATCATGGATGATTGCTCAACAGATTCTTCATTGAGTATTTTAAAAAATTATGAGAATAAAGATTCAAGAATAAAAGTTTATAAAAATAAAAAAAATATCGGCTTAACAAAATCTTTAAATATATTAATTAGTCAATCAGAAGGAGAGTATATAGCCAGGCAAGATGCAGACGACTACAGTTCAAAAAATAGATTAACAATTCAACTTGATTTTTTAAAAAATAAGAGTCTAGATGCTTGTACATCAAGATCAAAAATTATTTCTACCGGTAAAGCAAGGCCAGGGTTGTCATACTATTTACCAATAAAACTCTTAACTAAATACAAAAATCCCTTTATTCATGGTTCCTTATTAATTAAAAGAAAAGTTTTAAATGAAGTTGGTAATTATGATGAGGATTTTTATTACTCTCAGGACTACAAGCTTTTTAGTGATTTGCTTAAGATAGGGTATAAGGTTAATACGATAAATAAATATTTATATTATCTAAATATTGAGAATAATATTTCTTCAAAAAATAAAAAAGAACAAGCCTATTATGCAAAATTAGTTAAATCACTTTAAGTTGATAAGTTAAAACATCTAAGAATAAGTGATTCAAAATCTAACGTAGGTTTCCAGTTAGTATTTTTAATCAATTTTTTTGGTTTCGAAACAAGCACTTGAGGGTCTCCTTTTCTCAATAAAGAATTATCAATTTTTACAAATTCTTTCCAATCTATATTTATTTCTTTAAAAATAATATCTAGAATATTTGATATTTTTCTTCCTTCTCCTGAACCAATTACAAAATTCTCATTTAAGTCACTTTCATTTAAAATATACATACTATCTGCTACATCCCCTGCAAAACTCCAGTCTCTAACATAATCTAAACTTCCCAAAATTAATTTTTCTTTTTCTTGAACTAAATTCTTCGCGTATTTAATTATTTTCATAATTAGGTAAGTATCACTTCTAAATTCGGATTCATGGTTAAACATAATCCCTGATATTATCTTCCAATCATATGCTTCTCTTAATGTATCTATTTTTTTATGAATCTTTAGTTTAGATATTGCGTATGGCGAGTTGGGCATGAAATCTGAATCCTCATCTTGAAACTCTTTTCCATTATTGCCAAACATTTCAGAACTTGAAGCTTGGAAAAAATTTGGAAAAATACCCTCCTCTATGAGTGACTCAGATATATTATTAAAAATTTTATTAATTTCCAAAGATGTTTCATCTGGTTTTTTTATTGATTCATATACAGAACTTGGTCCAGTTAAATTGTATATAAAATCCGGATTAATATGTTTTAAATAATGACCGACTTCTAATTTGTTTGATAGGTCAACTTTATCAAGATTCACTTTTTCAAAGTCTTTTGCACCTAAGGTTTCCAACTTAGCGAAGAAAGGTTTAGCTTTTGCAGTGTCTCTTGTTGTCCCGTAAATTTCATACTGATCAGTACTCTTCATAATTCTATTAGTAAGAAAAATACCATCTTGACCTGTAATTCCAGTAATAACTACTTTTTTCATCACTTAATTCTCAATTCCTTATCTATATTTCTTTAAATAAAAATAATATAAGAATTATAGTTAGCTGTTGGTATTCTTTATTTATAAAGGCAAATGAAAATATATATCAATAAATTAAATGAGTCATGGATAGTCGACAGACTAAAAAAGGAATGGACTTCTTATAATGGTCATATAACTACAAAAAGAATTACCAATTCGAACATAATTTGGATTATTTCACCATGGACATGGAAGAAAATATCTAAAAAACAACTAAATGAAAAAAAAGTACTTTGTTCTATTTATCACATTGATGATAAAAAGTTTGATAAAGAAGAACTAGAAGAGTTTCTTGAAAGAGATCGTTATGTATCTGAGTATCACGTGATTTCAAACAAAACAATTCCACAATTAAAGAATTTAACAGACAAAAAGATTACCTATATTCCTTTTTGGGTGAATCAAAACAAATGGTACAAAATTTACGAAAAAGACGAACTTAGAAGTAAATATAATTTCAAGGAGGGCCAATATTTAGTTGGTAGTTTCCAAAGAGATTCTGAAGGTTCTAATCCCGACTTGCCTAAGTTAATTAAAGGTCCCGATCAATTTTTAGAAGTAGTAAAACACTTGAACAAAATAAAGCCTAACTTATGTGTAGTTTTGACGGGCAAGAGAAGGAATTACGTAATTAATGAATTAAAAAAAGAGAAAATTGATTTTTCTTATTTTGAAATGGTAGATATTAGTAAATTGAATGAATTATATAATTTATTAGATTTATATATTGTTGCATCAAGACTTGAAGGAGGACCCCAGGCTATTGTTGAATGTGGTATAACTAAAACACCAATTATTTCAACAGATGTTGGGATTGCGAAGGAAATACTATCAGAAGAATCTATTTTCAATATGGATAACTTTCGTGATGCAGAACCTTCTATTGAGTTTGCATATAATAAGTCGAAGGAATTAACTATTCCAAAAGGTTTTGAAAAATTCGTTAAACTATTTGAATCAATTTAACCATGAAGATAAGTATTGGATCACATATTATAAAAGGACCTTGGGGAGGTGGAAATTTATTTATAATTAATTTACGCAACTACTTAATTAAAAAAGGACACACAGTCGTTCATGATTTAATTGATAAAGATATAGATTTAATATTATTGACTGATCCAAGAGGAAAAAATTCTACTTCATCATCATTTGATCATAAAGAAATAGAAGATTATTTAGATACTGTTAATCCAAATACCTCGGTAGTTCATAGGATTAACGAATGTGATGAAAGAAAACAAACAAAAGGTTTAAATTCTTTTTATTTAGAAGCAAGCAATGTTGCTGACGAGGTAGTTTTTGTTAGCAATTGGCTAAGAGAAATATATTTAAATTTGGGAATTGGAAATGAAAATTCATCAGTTATTTTGTCTGGGGCTGATTCATCAATATTTAATCGTGAAAATTCTTTGAAATGGAAGAAAGATGAAAAATTGAAGATAATAACACACCATTGGAGCTCAAATTTTAATAAAGGGTATCCAACTTATAAAGAGCTCGATAATTTAATTGGTACTAATAAATGGAAGGATAAAGTTGAATTTACCTATGTAGGAAACGTTTCTGAAGATTTTAAGTTAAATAATACAAAAATTGTAGAGCCCAAAGAAGGAATTGAATTAGCAAAACTGCTTAAAAGCCACCATCTATATGTTACAGGGTCAATTAATGAACCTTCTGGAAACCATCATATTGAGGCGGCGCAATGTGGTTTGCCAATATTATATTTGGAGAGTGGTGGGATTACAGAGTATTGTGAAAATTTTGGAATAGGATTCACTGATGACTTTGAATTAAAGCTTGAAAAGATAATTCAAGATTATGATAACTTATTTGAAATTATGGAAAAATATACTTTAAGTGCTGAAAGTATGTGTAGGGAGTATTTAGAATTATTTGAAAAATTAATTGAAATAAAAAAAGCAAGGAAAATTAATTTTAAGCCAGGTTTTAAAAGCAAGCTATACAGGACCACCCAGGTAAGAAAAAAATATGTAAGATTAATTAAGGAAACATTAAAGAATACAATTAGAAATTTGATTAACAAATAAATTAAATTATCCCAATATCTTTAAACTTTATATACTTATTTATGTCCTATGGAAAATAGACTTAATAAATTGAAGATTGTTAATTGGCTTATTTTAATTTTTTTCTCAGCAATATTCTTATTTGTTAGATCATTTATGGGGATTTATCTATTTAATTATAGAATAGGTGAATTAGCGGTCCTTTTTTGTTTTCTACTAACTGGATTTTATGTTTTATTTCTATACAGAAAGAACTTTTTGGGGAAACCAACGGACATTAATTATTTATTAATAGTTATTAGTTTTCTTTTAACATTGATAATTTCGGGATCAAATATATTTGATACTTATACTTATAAGTCAAGTTCTTATATATGGACAATGTCTTTTATCTTTGTTGGTATTTATATATATAAAAATATTGATTTTGATGATGTGGTTTTAAAAGTATTTTTATCATTAATGCCACTAATCTATTTATTTCTTGTATTGTTGCCCCCAAATATTAAGAAATTTTTTGGCAATTTTTTTGGAATGTTTTCTGACAAATATGAAATGCATAAAGGATCAGATCTTTTAATTATTTATGTAATTGTTTTTATGATTAGTAATACGAAAATCAATAAAGGGAATTTCTATATATATTATTTTATTTTTATATCTTCATTATTTTTTCCACTTCTCATGTTTAAAAGTAGGGGTGCATTTATAGGAGCAGGATTATTTTTTATTGTTGAAGTTTTCCGTAATAGAAAAGTTGTATTTAACGGCATTAGAAGAACTGTTTCGGTAATCTTATTATTCATTTTAATTTTAAACTTATCTGTATTTTTTATTTCAGGCAGCTCAACACTTGAGAAGGATGATTCAATCATTGGTCTTACTTCTATTGCTGAGCTTAGATATAAGACATATGTTGAATACGATGAAGGATTTTCAATTCTCTTCTTCAGAAACAATAGAATTTATTCAGCAGATGGAAATTTAAATTGGAGATTACAAATTTGGCAGGATGTTTGGGAAGATATAAAGAAATCGAACAATACTCTTTTTTTTGGTTTTGGCTACAAAGAGAAAATTCCAGCTATGAATGAAGTACATAGACAAGGTCTTGATTTTAAAAATGAAAATGTTCACAATAATTTTGTTAACATTCTTGCTCGAGGGGGTCTTCTTCAGCTTTTATTATTTATAAGTTTTTATTATTTTCTTATTAGTAAATATAAGGAAAAATTTGGGAATTATGATATATTAATTTACATACTTCCGATTTTATTTTGCTCATTTTTTGATGCTTCAATGGAAAATTCACACTTTCCTTTGCTTTATTATTTCTTTTTAGGAAGATTGTTTATTAAGGAATATTGAGTCAATTGTTTGTTAGAGTATATTTGAAAGAAAAAAAGGCATTATGAAAGCTTTAGTAACTGGTATTACGGGACAAGATGGTTATTATCTAACAAAACTTTTACTTGAAAAAGGCTATGAAGTTCATGGTTTAATTAGAAGATCATCTTCTTTTAACACAAGTAGAATTGAACCTTTGATGTCCGAATACGAATCAGAGGAAAAGTTGAAATTATACTATTCTGACTTACTTGACTCATCTTCAATCACTTCTTTGATGAACTTAATTGAACCTGACGAAGTATATAATTTAGCAGCACAATCACACGTTGCAGTATCATTTAAAAACCCCTTATACACTTCACAAGTAGGAACAATTGGAGTAATTTCATTATTAGAAGCTGTAAAAAACTCTTCAAAAAAAATAAAATTTTATCAAGCATCCTCATCAGAAATGTTTGGAAGTGAAGATAAACAATTATTAAATGAAGAGTCTATGTTTATGCCAAAAAGTCCTTATGCAATTTCAAAAGTGTTTGCACATGAGATGACAAAAATTTACAGAGACTCATATGATTTGTTTGCAGTTAATGGAATTTTGTTTAATCATGAATCTCCTCATCGAGGTGAAACTTTTGTAACTAGGAAAGTCACCAAGGCTGTCGGCAGAATAAAAGAAGGCATACAAACTAAATTAACCCTTGGAAACTTAAATGCTTATAGAGACTGGGGCTTTGCTGGCGATTATGTAGAAGGAATGTGGCTTATGATGCAACACAAAGAACCTGAAGATTGGGTTCTTGCTACAGGAGAGTCTCACTCAGTAGAAGAATTTACAAAAAAAGCTTTTGAAATAGTAGATTTAAACTGGGAAGAGTATGTAGAGACTGATAAGAAACATGAGAGACCAAATGAAGTAGGACATCTTTTAGGAGACTCTAGCAAGGCTAGGAAGAATTTAAATTGGGAACCAAAAACATCATTTGAAGATTTAATTTCAATGATGGTTGAAAGTGATCTTGAACAGGCAAAACAAGAAAAATTACTAATTGAAAAAGGATTACTATATCCTACTTGGGAAAATTCTTCTTTTGAGAACTAATAGTTAGCTAGAAACCATTTATAAGTATCTATTAAACCTTCATCAAGAGTTAATTTAGGCTTCCATCCAAGATTAAATAATTTTGTTGAGTCTAGTAATTTCCTTGGGTTTCCATCTGGCATAGAATCATCAAAAATTAGATTTCCTTTATAATCTATCACTTCTTTTATTTTTTGAGCAAGGTCAAAAATTGAGATTTCAAAACCACTACCAATATTTAAAAGAGATTCATTAGGTCGGTTATTTATTAAAAAATCAATAGCACTTGCCAAATCATCAACATGAAGAAACTCCCTTAAAGGCTTGCCTGTACCCCAAATACGAAAACTTTCTTCATTATTGATTTTTGCCTCATGCATTCTATAAATTAGTCCAGGAATTACATGGCTTTCCAATTCAGAAAAGTTGTCCCCCGGGCCATAAAGGTTAGTTGGCATTAAGTTTAAAATTTCATGACCATATTCTAAATTTAATGAGTTTGCTAATTCAATAGCTGTTAATTTTGCCATTGCATAAGGTGAGTTAGTAGGCTCAAGCATTCCGGTCATTATGCTGTCTTCAACAATCGGATTTTTTGCTTCTAATGGATAAATGCAGCTACTTCCTAGGTTGATAATAAAAATATTTGGAAAATTAATGCAAGCTTCTAGTACATTTATATTTATTTTTAAATTTTCCAATATAAAATTTGTTCTTTGGGAATTGTTAGCATGAATACCTCCAACTTTTGCTGCAGAATTAATAAGAATATCTGGATTAAATTTAGCAACCAAATCACTGGTTTCTTCAAATGAAAATAAATCTGCATCTCTTCTTGTTGCTGGAAATACTTCATACTTATTATTTGAATTAAGAAGCCTTGTTAAAGAACTACCAACCAAACCATTACTACCTAGAATTAATATCTTCATATAACTTATACTAATTTAACCAATGAGACTATATTAAGGTCTTTAAATTTATTTAAATTAAATATTCTAATTAATAAAAAGAGACTTAAAATTAATTATGTGTGTGGGTTTATTGGAAAAGTCTCATTTAATCAAATTAACAATCAGGAAGTATTAGCCTGCAACAATCTTATTGAATGTAGAGGTCCAGACGAGACAAAACATATAAACGGAAACATTAAGGAAAAATTTAATTCAGAACTAGATCTCAATTTTTCGTTAGTTTTCAATAGACTCTCAATTATTGATTTATCAGAACTTGCATCACAACCAATGTATTCAAAAAAATTTAATTCTCTTATATTATTTAATGGTGAAATCTTTAATCATGAAAAACTTCGTGTAGACCTTGAAAGCAAAGGAGTAAAGTTTTTTACAGATCATTCAGATACAGAAGTATTATTAAATGGAATTTCTTATTTTGGTTTGGAATTTCTTAAAAAAGTTATCGGACAGTTTTCTATAGTATTTTTTGATTTTAATAAAAATGAGATATATTTAATTCGAGACAGGTTAGGCCAGAAACCAATTTTCTATCAATTTGACAAAAATAACTTAAGTTTTGCATCAAATCTTAAATCTTTAGTCTCATTAGATAAAAAATACAGTATTGACGAGGATTCATTATTTACATATTTAGATTTAGGTGTTGTAATCTCACCAAAAACCATAATTAAAGGAATATTCAAAGTGAAACCTGGAGAGGTTGTTCAGTTTAAATTTCGTAATGAAGAATTTGTAAAAGATAAACTAACTTATTGGAATATTGAAGAATTTGTTGGTGAAGAAAAATTTGATTCCAAAAAGTTTTTCGAATTATTTAATGATTCAGTAAATTCTCGGCTTATTTCAGATGTGCCCGTAGCAAATTTTCTTTCAGGAGGAATTGATTCAACCTCGATAATTAAATGTTTGAAGGGTAATGTAAAAGATATAAATACATTTTCAGTTTCTTATGATGACGATGTATATGATGAGAGCAAATGGTTTAATAAAGTTGTTGAAAGATATAAAACAAACCACTCAACTGAAAAAATAAGAATTAATGAAATCACTGATTTAATAGATGAATCTATAAATATTTTTGACGAGCCTTATTCTGACCCTTCAACGCTTCCATCTTATATATTGAGTAAGTTAATTTCAACAAAATTTAAGGTAGCTTTATCTGGTGATGGTGGGGATGAGCTATTAGGTGGGTATTTAAGAACAAAATTAGCTTTAGAAAAAAGCAATTTTAAATTTAATTTAAGTGAAACTACTTACAAGTTGTATCCAGGAATTTTTGGATCAGGATCCAAAATACTATCTCATTCAGAAAATATTGAGACTAGATATAGATCTTTTTTCCATGACAAGAAATTATTAGAATTATTGAAAATTAATCATGAAAATTACGAATTTCAAAATATATTCAACAAAGATATTACGGACTATAAAAAATTAATGCTATTTGAATATAAACTCTATTTATCAGAGATGATGATGCTTAAGGTTGACAGAACATCTATGGCAAACTCTTTAGAGGTAAGATCTCCTTTTGTTGACCACAGGCTAATTGAGTATATACTTTCAACTTCTCCTACTTATTATGAATTAAATAATTCAAAAGCTATATTAAAAAAATACTTAGGAGAAGATTTTAATCAAGAATTTATTAATAGAGAAAAAATGGGCTTTGTGTTTAATTTAGAAAAATGGACTTATGGGAATTTATCTTCTATTATCGATTCTTTTGAAAAATTAACTCATTTTGATATATCAACATCGAAAATAAATAAACTTACAAAGTTCAAGTCAAGAATAAATGCTCAGAGAATTTGGAAATTATATTTTTTGGAAAAATATTTAGCATCATTGGATGAGCTAGTCTAACTTTTTAAAAGTTTATTATAATCCTCTAGTTCTAATTTAAGTAAAGACGCAATTCCATAATTGTTTGAAACAAACTCTTTTGCTTTTGTCGAAACTTTTTTTAGTTTTTCTTTGTCTTCTTTCAGAGTATTTATTAATAAATCAAGCGATAGGCAATCATCTGGAATCAAATATCCATTTTCTCCATGGGTAATTATTTCTCGATGGTTTTCTATATCGCTAGCAATAACAACACAGCCTTTTGACATTGCTTCTAACAATGATTTGGGGTTGCCTTCAAATAGTGATGTTGTAACAAAAAAGGCATGTTTTTCATAAATCTTTTGAAGTTCTTCGTTGTTGACTCTTCCTAAGAAATCTATTGTTACATTTTTTTCATTAGCAAGTTTAATAAGATCCTCTTTTTTTGATCCTGAGCCAGCAATCTTTATTTCATATCGTGAGTCGTGAAAAAGGTCAACTAATCGGTTATAGTTTTTTTGATCTTCCAAACGTCCAACAGATAAAATTTCATATTTTTTTCTTTTTTCAATATCAACTAATTTAGAATCTAATATCCAGTTAGGTCTTAGAGAAATATTTTTGGAAAACAAAAAATATTTTTTGAGGTAATTCAGTTCTGTTTTATTTGAAACTGTATAAAAGTTTGAACAAGCAATTGATAATTGAGTTAATAAATAATAGAAAGTTATCTTTATAAAAGACTTTTTTTCGTGGATACTAAATTTAAAAACATCATAACCAGTTCTGGTGAACAACGGCAAGCCAGTTAATATTTTAAGTAAAATAGCTACCCATGAGCCTTGAAGTTGGTTTTGCTTAATTAGATTTATTGAATGAAAATATTTTCTTAATTTAAATGGGATAATGAATGATTTAATTAAGTTGTAGTATTTATTTTTTGATTCACCAATTAAATCGTAAATTGGTATAACTTCAATTTGATCAGTACCTATCTCTACATTGAGGTCACTTTTATCACCGTATGTAAAAAAAGTAAATTTTAAATTATAATTTTTTACTAGTTCTTTATAAAAAAGAACCTCTCTAGTTAGTGTTCCTGACTCTTGCCATGTTTTTAAGGAGTAACCATATGTAAATAATAAACCTATGTGCACATGGCTATATTAATGTTTTATTTTTTATTAATATAAATTAATTCAGAAATTAGAAACGTTTCTTAATTAAAATAAAAAAAGATGAGAAATGACCTAATCAATAATTTCGGCAAAGAGAAAACCTTTTATTTAGTAGATAAGTGGTAATTTAGTAAGTTTATGCAATGAATAATTTAATAAACATACCTGACTATCTCTATATAAATTTGGATATAAATAAATTAAATAAAATTCAAAAACTCAAGCTACTTTTAAAAGGCAAGATTATATCTCGAATTTTTAAATTAAAATCCGGAAAAGCTTTTTGCTTAATTATGAATTTCATTCATGGAAAAGATGGAAGAATTTATTTTGAGAATAATTTTTATATAAAAAATACAAGAAACAGGAAAATTTATTACCCAAATAAAAGAATATCTAATATTTTTATTGATTATAAGCTACATCTTGAAAGATTTTATAAATCCTATTGTCTTGAAAAAATAAAATTTCAAGAAGGTGATTTAGTTATTGATTGTGGGGCAAATATAGGTGAGCTGTATTTAGCTCTTAAAGAAAAAAAATATAAAATTAAATACATTGGATTTGAACCAGATAATGAATCTTTTAAATCTTTAGAGTTAAATACAGACGATAAAAATACAGAACTGTACAATTTAGCTCTTTCAGACAAGGAGGGTGTCGAGAAATTATATACAGATACTGAAGGAGGTAACACCTCACTTTCTCCATTTAATTCAGAAGATATGAAGGAAATTGAAACAATAACACTTGACTCACTAGGATTTACGAATATTAAATTAATAAAAATAGATGGAGAAGGCCATGAGCCTGAAATATTAAAAGGTTTGGAGAAGACACTTGAAAATATTGAATATATCTCGATAGATCATTCTAATGAACGCGGGTTTGACCAAGAAAAAACAACAGTAGAGGTATCAAATTATCTTTTTAGTAATAATTTTGAAATAGTAGCTGTTAGTCCATATAGAGATATAAGTCTTTTCAGAAATTCATCAATAGAAAAGAACAAATGAAGAAAGCGGAAGAAACAAAAGAACCTACTAATAAAAAAATTAATCTAACGTTTGTTTTTGTACACGGTAGGAAGAAACCCTACGAAAAAAACCTTATAGAAGCTAGGGAACATTATTACACACTTCCACTTTATGATGAGAACGAAAACAATATTAACGTAATTGAATTTGAAGAAAATAAATCTACTTTAAGCAGTTTAGTTTATTATATTGATCGCCTATTCAATAAATTATTGAGCCTCCCTTTCTATATGCATCAGTTATGCAACTTAAAAAATTATAAAGTTTTAAGAAAATCAGACCATATTTTTTTAGTTACTGAAAGTACTGGTTTTTCTGCTTTACCAATGCTGATTTTACTAAAATTATTTAGGAAAGTTAAAGTTCATCTATTTGTTATGGGGCTTTATAGTAAAAAGTTAAAATATAATAAATTAAAATTTCTTCAAAATTTTGTTATTAACTTTTTAGTATTTTTTCTTGATAATTTATTTTTCTTAGGAAAAGGTGAATTAGAGAATGCTAAGAAAATTACAAAAAACCAAGTAAAGTTACACTTTGTACCTTTTTCAGTTGATGAAGAATTTTGGAATATTAACAATGGAACAAATATAAAAAATAGAAAGAAAATAATTTTTGTTGGCAATGATGGAAATAGAGATGCTGAATTGTTAATCGCAATAGCAGAGAAACTTCCTAGTTATGAATTTATTTTTGTTTCAAATATTGATGCAGTTAAGAATATTAATTTAAAAAATGTAACCGTTTTAGGTAGTGGCTGGGGAAGAGATGGCCTAAGCGATAAAAGGTTAAAAGAATTATATTTAGATTCTC
>MDTC01046567.1_pt1 | contig 20750 bp, 23 predicted proteins | sample 811181 | NCBI WGS metagenome assembly MDTC01 (sample SAMN05326644, study PRJNA326480) | marine metagenome | isolation source: seawater | place: Pacific Ocean: North | collected 2011 | reverse complement strand
TACATTTAATTTTGGATCAATATTTTCTTTATTTTCGTAACCTGATGCCGAGCATTGTGATAAAATAGGTGTAAATGTTTTTAATTGATATTCTTTTTCAATTTTTTGATCATCAAATAGATGATTATAAGGTTCTTTGTAATCTTTTCTTAATGCTGGGAAATCTCTTGGACTAAAGAAGAATTCTAAATCATTAATTTTTTTATTATTTTTTTTACAATAATCTAAGAAATCAATTAAGAAATGTTTAAATTGAACAATTGTTTTATCACCTTCTTGAATAAAATCATTAAATTTAAATTTCAATGTTTCATAAGTAAAGAAACAATTATTAGCATACCATTTTGAAGGGTCTTTATGAATATTTTTTTCTTTTTTTATTAATTCTTTTAATAATTTAGGATTTGATTCTTTTAATATTTTAGACCAATTATTTACATAATTTACATTACTAAATGGTAAATATGTTAATAATTCATTATTTTTGATAATAATATAGACACCTTTTTTTAATTTATCAAATAGATATCTAAATGTGTTATATGTTGATTGATAATTATTACCTGAAAAGATAGTCTTATCATTGAGTGATTTTTTAGGATAATTAAGTGATCTAGAATGAAGATAACCATATCTTTCAAATTGTTGAATATCACCAGCGTGAAAATATAGTTGATTAAATTGAATATATTTTGGATTTGTTTTTATTTCATTTAATAAATTTTCATAATCTTTTACATTTTTCATTTTATCTAATTGTTTCCATTGAATATTATCTAAACAATTTTCTTTATCTTCATCTGTATTTTCATAAATATCTTTTGATTTTTGAAATTTTTCACTATTTAATAAATCATTAATATTTTGTAATTTTTCTTCTTTTTCTGATAATTCTTCTTTTTCTGATAATTCTGATGAAATTTCATTTGGTAGATCATCAAAATATTTTGAGGTATCAAAAATTTCTCTTTCATTATTTTCAATTTTATCTTTTAGATATTCAAATACTGGTTTATTATAGATTGAATTTTCAGTTATAAATTTCAGAGATAATGACATTGATTGTAATTCTTGAATCATTAATTTCGTTGCATAGGGTATTTTAATACGATCATTATTATTTGTATCATATGATGAGATGAAACCTGTTTTTTTATCAATATCAAATTCATAAGCATCTGACCTTTCCATCATTGTTTCATTAAGGAATGAGGAAGCACCATGTGATAATATACTATCTCTTTCCATTTCACCAATTCTCATACCACCTTCATTTACTCTTCCACCAACTGGTTGTCTATTTAATCTTTGATAATCACCTGTTGTTCTATAAAACATTTTATCTGCTACCATAATTTTTAATCTTTGATAATAAGTGGGACCAATAAAAATGGATGTTTTTATTTGATCACCTGTGATACCTGAATACATTATTTCATTTCCATTTCTTTCATAATCAAAGGATTCTAAAATATCACTAAAAATATTAATATCATTATTTTGAAAAGGAGTAGCATCACCTAAATGACCACTTAAACACGCGGTTTTTCCTAATACAACTTCTAATAATTGATTAATTGTCATACGACTGGGTATAGCATGAGGATTAATAATAATATCAGGGACAAGTCCATCTTTCGTGAAAGGCATTTCCCAGGAAGGGATAACAAGACCAACCATTCCTTTTTGTCCACATCTTGATGCATATTTATCACCAATTGTTGGTATTTTTTCTTTTCTAATTCTAACTTTACATTTTCTTAAATTATTTTTATCTTTTGTTACGACTACTTTATCAACGGTTCCTGAAGACCAAGTGGTTATTTTTGAACCTTTTACTTTTGTGATTTCTTCACCATTTGGTAATTTTTTTTTTTGACATTTAGTTACAAAAATATCTTTATCTGTGATATTTGTATTTTCTTTAATAAAACCATTTTCATCAAGCATTTCATATTTATGACGATTAGAATCTAATTTCTGAACATTTTTTTCTAATAAAGGATTTGCGAAATATATTTTTTTACCAAAATTATATTCTTCTTCTTCTGTATAACTTCTAAAATAAAACGATTTAAATAATCCACGATCAATTGATGATTGATTAAGTATTAAAGCATCTTCTTGATTATATCCAGTATAAGAGGAAATTGCTACAATTGCATTAATTCCGTAAGGTAATTTATCAACATCTGTATATTTTTTATATCTTGTTGTTACAATTGGTCTTTGAGGATAATTTAATAAATTAACATTTGTTTCAAATCTTGTATTATATGCTGTAGAATAAATACCAACAGCATGACCTTTTGTTTGTTGACAGGAAAATACATTTCTTGGATATTGACTATGTTCTGGAAAAGGGATATTTAATGCGACTGCTCCCAATATTAAAGTTGAATGTATTTCACAATGAGAAAAATCATGATTTTGAATATCATCCATACTTTTTGATATTAATAAATCTTCTGTTTCTAATGAATCAATATATTCAATTGGGGCACTCATTTCATCTAGATAATCTAAAAATTTATCTTTATGATTACCAACAATTTCATTTAATAAATCTTTAAAATAGGTTGGTGTATTATATTCAACATTTGGATTCTTTGATTGAATACCATGAATACAGGTTCTCCAATTTCTTAATTTGGTATAATCTTTATTAATGAGACTATTAAATTTTTTCCCATTTTTATTTCTTAAACGGAAAATGGGTCTTATAATTCTTCCTGAATCGCAAAATAAATGAAATTCATTTGTTTGTTTATTAAATGAAATTGATGTTGTTATATTAATAATACTATTTAATTTTAATAATTTCATATATCTTAATAGATGAATTGGATCATAATAAACACCAATAAATCTTCCATTTAGAAAAATTTTTGTTGCATCATGTAAATCATTTGTAGTCATTTGTGATGAAGGGAAAAATTTAGGTTCTAAATAATCATCAATTAAACATTGATAAATTTCATTTTCATCAATATTAGTTGTAACTCTTGATATAAATGTTAAATGATTATGAAGACCAACATTACCACCATCTGGTGATTCCGTGGGACATACAAATCCCCATTGTGAATTATGTAATTTACGAGGTCCAAATATTTTAACTCCAGATGGAATTGTTGTATTTATTCTACGAATATGTGATAAAGTTCCTAAATTTTGTACTCTATTCAGTGGTTGAACAATACCATCTCTTTTTGTAACACCACCAAATTTTGAACCAAATGATTTTAAAATTTCATTCATTAATTGTTTTTCAAAAATATTTGATTGATTATTTACATTAATAATATTAAATATATCATTATCAGTTGTATTATCATTATAATTTAATTTATATTCTGTTTCAACATTTTTTAATATTCTTTTTTTATATCTTTCCCAAAGTTCACGATATAATTCTAATAATAATGATCCAGCTAATTCTATTCTTTTATTTATATATGAATCTCTATCTGTTTCATTTAAAATATTTAATTCTGTTAAAATCATTTTCCTTACACAATATCCTAAATATTTTGCTTTTTCCAAATAATTATTTAATAAATTATCATTATCATCAGATTTATAAGATGGTAAAAAATTATGATTTAATTTATCAAATACATTAAATATCTCATTATATTCAACATGTAATGATAAATATTTAATTGCATCTTTCTGATTATAAATTGGTTCTGAATCCCTTATAGATGGTAAAATAATATCAAAAATTTTATTTTTTAATAAATCATTATCATTATCATACATAATTAATGATAAAATATCATTATCACTCTCAATACCTAATGCACGAAATAAAATAAATAATGGAATATTATATTTTTTATCACCAATATCTAGAATTCTAACTTCAAAAACATTATGTTTTTTATAAATATTTTTTCCATCAATATTTTCTTGAACTGTTTTTTTACGATAAATTATATTATTTGTTCTTGAAGATTGAAATCCACTAATTGAAATTGATTTAATTGTACCTTTTAACATTATATTTTCATCACTATCTTTATTAATATATAAGATATTATTAATCTTTGTTTCTTGTGAAATCATCACTTTTTCATTTCCATTAATAATAAAATATCCACCTTGATCATAAGGACATTCACCAAATTCAGATAATTTAATAGAATCTAATTGATGTAAAATACATAATTTTGAATGAAGCATAATTGGAATTGTTCCAATATTTAATTTTGAAATATTATGAATAACATCTTCTCTGTCTGAATTATTATAATGATAAATAATACCAATATTACAAAAAATATCAGATGAATATGTAATACCTCTTAAACGTGCTTCATTAGGATATAAATATTTATAATTTCCATTTTCATCTTCAATCGTTGGTGAAGAAATAAAAAAATTATCAACTCCTTGAATTATATTACCATGATTATCAATTGTTTCACCAAAATATATTTTAATTTCATAATTAAAATTACCTCTTGAATTTTCACCCTTTTTAATAATAAAAGGATTTTCACCTCTTATGATATTTTTAATACCATTTTTATCTGAAAAAATAAATTCATTAAATGAATCAACTTGATGTTGTGATTTATAATATAATGTATCACGAAAATATGTATCTATAATATCCCATACATTAATAAATTTATCTTTATTATCTTTTAATACTTCATCAATTTCACTTGATTTTAATTCACTTAAATCAACAACAGGAGTCCAATTTTCTTCATCAATAATTCCTTTCTTATAAGCTTCACTTAAACTTTGAATTGGAAGTCTTTTCATTTCTTCATTTTTTTCAGACATTTATATTATATTTTATTATTTATTTAAAATTTAATATATATTTTTTAAATATGAAGAATCAATTATTTAGAATTATTCCTGATAAAAAAATAACATTAAAATTATTATCATTTTTTGGTATTCATAATTTTGAAGATAATCATTCATTTACAAAAGATTTTTTAATTGAATTTAATACATTAGATAAATTAAATAATATTATTAAAGAATTAGAAAATTATTATATACCATGTAAATATAAAATTTATTTAAGGAATTTAAATGAAAAAAAATGTATCACAATTTTAAGACAATTTATCAAAATACATGATTATACTCTTTTTTCAAAAGAAAAATATAAAAATGGAAAAAAATTATTATTTTATCAAGTTATTCGTAAACAAATTGATCTTCAAAATATAAAAAAATCAAATGATAAAATTATTTTATCATTTGATTAATAATTATTTTTTATCATAAAAATATATTAAATTTATTATTAATGAAATCATATTGGGATCTATTATCACCAGATTTACAATCTTATATTTTACAAATATCAAACATTAATAATATCTTAGATAAAAAAAAAAAATTTATTCGCTATTTACAAGATAAATTAATAAGTTCATATAAATTTAATATCTGTTATGGTTTATTTTTTATTGATCCAAATAAATATACTTTTAGTATCAAATATGTTAAATATCATATTAATTTAATTATTGAATTATTATTAAGAAATAAAATTTATTCAATGAATCAATTAATACAATTCAATGAAAAAGAATTAAATTATCTTTTATTAAATAAAAAATATTATTATGTTTTATCTTTCTGGAGATATTATTATTTTATGGATAAATATAATCTTAATAATCTAAAAGATTTAGAATTAAAATGGTTACAAAATATTAATATCAATTAACGTCGGTAAACCTCCGCGTTATCGTTGGTCGTAGCAACGGAAATGATATAAATATCGTCTTATTAACGAAATATAGTGTGGTTCATACGATGAAGAGTTCTTAAAAGGTCATTAATCGTAATGGATTCATTTTATGTAAAGGAATTTTTTGATTCGTGTCTTTCACTACCCGATAATTTCTTTGAGAGGGATCTACATCCGAGAACATAACTACAATCCCTTCCCCAATCCCAACACCTGATTATGGACCATTATTGCTTTTTTATTTAATATAACCGATTTTTTGGCATCTTTAGTTCTTTTGGAGGCGGCGATTAGAGTCGTCTCCTCTCCCTTCAATTTGAGAACCATTTCTGAAAAATCCTTTCTCTTTTTTTTCACGATCTCATTGATTAGATCATCATGAGGCATCGGTTTCTGACTAATCAACTTCAACACTAGTTCATTCACACCCAATATCAGAGCGTTGCGCATCAAAATTTTGACGCCAGAGGGGTGACCCTTCAGATGATTAAACATCGCTTTCTCAGGCATCAACACCTTCCGGACAGCATCATATTCTTCATGATTATCTGGCCTTGTTAAGACAATATTCAATGGACGTATTTTACTAGTTAACATCTCACTTATTATTTGTAATATGTTTTCATTTGGTTTTTTACCTTGAAACCTGTGAAGTATCATACCAATTTGAATACCTCCTTGACTTTTGACTGATTCACTAATAGGAATACCATTATTTTCAACAAAAGTTACGACAGGAATATTAAGATGAAGTTGAAGTTTAAAATCAAGTTTAAAATCATCTTTACCAATATTAATTTCTACAGTACCTGGATTATCCATCCGATTTTCACCTTGTAGTTCCATGGTAAGTGATGAATCTAATTTTAATAAACGTTTTAATAATTCAAAAACTAATTTTTTGTTAGAGTCTCCCATAATATTAATAATATTAATAATATTATTAATTAATATTTTTATGAAATAATCCCAATCTTATATTGTTCTCCATATTCCCTCAGAATTTTAGAATTATGAAGTTCTTCAAAGAAATCAGTAGCATCTTTACCTAATACTGACATTAATATCATTTTACCACCAGGATGTTGATCTAAAAAATCTGTTATATCATAAACTTCATCATTAATAATAATCCAAGCATCATCTTCATTATTATGAAAAGAAACCTCCTCAATTGAATATTCACTCATCCCTCTTTTGATTATAATTAGAAATTATAATCAAATTTTAAATATTATTGATAATGAAATGATATAGAAAATAATAAAATCTAATTAATATTAATATGAAAATTGGATTCATTTGTGGAAAAACTTCTGAAAAATGTTTAGATGAATCATTAGTTAAAAAAATCCCAAAAAAATACAGAATATATGATTTAATTCATACAGATGTAGCATTAGCATATTTAATAAAAGAAAAATTTCCAGATATACAAGTTGATATTATATTACCAAGAGATATAAGTAATCAAAGATTACAAAAAAATGATATTAATTTCCCAATCGGTTATGATGTTATTAATGCAATTAATGATGATCCATATATAACAAAATTTAATGGTAAATCAGGTATTGATAAGTTAGATAAGATTTATAAAAATAAAAAAAATAAAATATTTCCTTCTTATGAATTTATGAATTTTATTTGGGATAAAAAAAAATATTTACAAGTTTTTCAAAAAAATAATATTCCAATTAGTCCAACAATATTTATTAAAAATAATATTCAGAAAAAAAAATTATTACAAAAAATTCAGAAATATAAATGGAAAGAATTTATTATTAAACCTATTGGAGGAACAAGTAGCTTAGGTTTAGATAAATTTAAATTATCAAATTGTTTAAAAGATATTTCTAATTTAAATGAATATTTTGAAGAAAATAATGAAATTTATAAAGAATATTTAGTTCAAGAATTAATTACAGGTTTTAGAAAATATGGAGAAATTAAATCTTTTTGGATAAATGGAAAATATTCATATGCAGTTAACATAATTGACAGAACAAATAAAGATGATTTTATTGATAATGATCCAAATTATAAAGTTCAAGAATTAATTGATCCAAAAGTTGTTCAAGAAATAACTAAAATAGGAAAAAAAATTATTGAAACCATACCTAAAATATCATTTAACAAAAAGAAATATATACCAGCAATGGTAAGAATTGATTTCACTTGTTGTTTACATAATAAAAAATTTAGTCCCTCAAATTATTTTGTAAATGAAATTGAATCTGATATTGCAGGTACATATATTAATTATCCTAATATAAAGTATCCCATGTTAGAAGTGATGGCTGACACATATGTTAAAAAAGCAAAAGATTTATTACCTTCATCTAGTGCTTTAAAAAAAAGAAATATACGTTCCAAAAAGAAATATATAAAAAAATCTAAAAAAAGAAGTTTGAAATCTAAATAATATTAAACCATCTTAAGTAAAGCTTTCGATAATTTTTCAAACCAATCATATTTTTCAGAATCAGTCCCTATCATCGCAGGACAACATTCAATTTCATTTAAAAAATAATCCCTACAAATATGATCATTCTGTAAACAACATCCCCAATCAATACGTAAAAGGAATGGTAATTTAAAATCTTTTGATAATAATTCAATAACTTCTTTCCCTTTTTTTTTTAATTCTTTAACTAATTTTTGATCTAATTCACTTTGCATAACATCTTCTGTATCTCCTTTAACCTTCTGACCATAAGCATATTGAAATTTACCATTTAACCAAATTGTTTTAATTTCATAAAATTTTAAAAATTCATCAATATAAGGCTGAATTAATAATTTTTTATATCCATCCTTAATTAACTGGTTTAAATAAGAATTCAATTTAGTTAATGTTAACTTCTTGAATAATTTTGATCCTTCAGCAAATGCTCCCAATTCAGGTTTACAAAAAATAGGTCCTTCAATTTTATTATTAATTTTATCTAATAAAATTTTACCATCTTTTTTATCTTTTGAATATCTTGAAAGATTATAAAATATTGTATCCATAATAGGAATACCATTTTTCTTAAAAAAATTCATATAAGTTTGTTTACTCATTACAAATTTCTGAAAATCAGAACTAGGTAATACATCAGACTTTGTTGTTTTTATTAAACGAAGATATTTTTTATATCCTTCTTCACCATCATCTCTCAAAGCATAAGTGCATTCATAAATACAAAATATTAAATCTAATTCATCTAATTCCTTCTTAGTATAATCAGTTTTCCATAAAGGAACAATTTCAACATTTTTAGGAGCATACTTCCTAAGTAATGCATATATTTGAATATCATATGTAAGGTCTTCTAAACCCCCAACTACATCACTTAATTCATAAATAATTTCATCAAATGCTTTTTTATGTTTCAAATAGTATTCTTTTTCTATTGGTACTCTTTCTGATCCAATAGTAATTCCAATCTTTTTCATTAATTTTATATTTTATAATATATTAAAAAAATAATTAATTCATATCAGAAATCAATTCTAATTTATCAATATCAAACAATTCACCTTTCTCATACAAACTACCTAGATAAAAAAACATGCCACAAGTTCCAACCCAAGTTACTCCCATACAAAGACGAATTGGTAAACAAGCAACAGAATATATTTTTGACATACATTTACAAGGTAATGTAACACAACAAGGACAACTTAAATTAGAATTATTTTCATGATTTAATTCTAATTCATCAAAAGTATGACCAGAATAATCATAAATACTATTATTCATTTATTATTAATAATAAATTATTTTGTTTAAATATTTTTTTATTTTCTTTTATTTTTTGATTTTTTCCTTGATATTAAAAATTGAACAGGTGATTCAATCTCAGAATTTCCAGATAATAATTCATTAATTTCATCATCAAGTCCTCTAATTCCATCTGATAATTTTTCTAATCCATTTCTATTTAATCCTTGAAGTGCATCATCTAAAATAGAAATCGCATTATCAATATCTTTTTGTAAACGAGGTGTATTTGGTTTTCTTTTTTTAGTCATTTCTTTCATCATTTTCTTTTTTTTTGAGATACTTTTTTTTAATTGATTTCTTCTTAATTTTGCATTATGTAATTCTAATTCATCTCTAGATAATAATCTTATTTTTTCATAAATAGCTACGTGTGAAAATGGATAAGTAAATGTCCTTTTTAATCTTGATTTCTTTTCCCATTTAGGTGGAGTTCTTATAGGTCTCTTATTTTGAATTGGAAGATCCATTTTTTTAGAAAATTCAACTTCATATGTCCCATTCTTTTTATCAATTTTTTTAATAATACCAACCATACCAAGTTTATAAAATAATTCATATTTTTTTAATAATGATTTTATATATTCATTTTTTTTTTTATCATTGGATACTGTAAGTCTTGGTTTTGATGGTTTTTCTAATAAACAAACAACATCACCAACTTTAAATTTTCTCTTCTTAGGAGCACCATATATTTCAAACATATTTACTATATATTAAATATTATATTAAATTTGATTTAAAATTAATTTTAAAATATAAATGGATATTTACGTTTCTTATCATATGAATATGAATGTATTAAAATCAAAATCAAAATATTTAACATCACCGGGACCACCAATAAATCATATTCCAGAAAAAAAAGAAAAAAAGAAAAGAAAACAAAAAAAAAAAGAAATAATTAATCAAAAATATTGTTGTCCTTTATGTGGACAATATAAATATTGGTGTATCTGTAATTTAAATTTAGTTGGTATTTAATGATTCAATTTCTTTTTAAAAATTTGATTATTAATATTAATTTAAAATAATTAAATAATAATATGAATAAAATCATTCTTCGTAATTTTTCATCAAAAAGAAATACTTGGTGTTATCGTCAAGGATTTTATCAATATAATAATCCTTCATTTATAAATAATAAATTAAAAGAAAAAAATAAAGAAAAAAATTATTTTAGTTATGGAAAATGGTTTGAATCTTCAGATAAACCACTCAATCGTATTAAAAGACAAGTGAAAATTAAAGAATTTTTAAATCAATATTATTAAATAAATTATAATTAAAATATTGTATTATAATAAAATGAGTAAGAGATTACGTAGAACAGGACGTCGTAGAACAGGACGTCGTAGAACAGGTCGTCGTAGAACAGGTCGTAGAAAATCTAATGTTTTAAGGGAAAAAAGACGTAAAACTAAACAATATAGAAATTCAAGAAGAAGAAATAATTCAAGAGGTCCCAAAACAGGTGGAGGTGGGAAATTTTCATTAAGTTCATTAAGAGCGATAAAACATAAGATACCTAAACCCTTCTTAACAAGGTTTAAAAACGAAGATGCACTACTGGGGAAGTTAAAAGAAGCTACAGAAAAAAAATTACTTGAGGCGGAATTAAAAAACAAAAAATTAACACAAGAATTATCACAAGTTAATGAACAATTAACTGCATCTCGTAAAGTAGAGAAGGGCTTGGGTAAAAAAAATAAAGATTTACTGGAACACTCAAAAAAACGTTTAGAACGTGAGGAGGAAATGCATGAGAAAGAGAAAAAGAAGAGGGAGCAGTTGGAAGGGAGGGTCCTAGAATTGGAGGAAGAACTATCCTCCGTCTCGTCAGCACCAGCACCAGTAGCACCAGTAGCACCAGTAGCACCAGTAGCAGAACCAGCACCAGAACCAGCACCAGAACCAGCAGGACCAGCAGCACCAGTAGCATCACCAGCAGCAGCACCAGAACCAGCACCAGAACCAGCACCAGAACCAGTAGAAGAACTAGTAGAAGAACCAGTAGCACCAGTAGCACCGGAGTCATAGATGTTCCCGGCGAAGGCTATTCAGCTCGCTGAGGCGAAATATAAAGCGGAAGAGGCTGCGGAAAATAGTTACGGCATGTAGACCGCGCACGCCACGACGACCCTCCTGACAGGACTCATCACCCTCCGAGACCACCGCTGAACCAAAGGAGTTTTCTCTGTCCGAAACGGCTAGCGGCTGGGGTTGCGACCGCTAAGGTTTAGCAAGTATGTAGAAAAGATAAATAACATAAATGGAAAAAGATATGTATTACTAACAAAATTTGAAAATTGCTTTACAAAAACAATAAACAAATAATGGAACTTCTAAAGATCTTGTTTACAATTATGATGTATATTACATTAACTTATTCAATTCCTATACATAATAATTGTGATCGCTTTTCTGATATCGATTGTGAGAATACAAATAATCGCCTAAAATTACCCATTGTAATGAAAAATGATGATAATCACGCAAATCAAATGAATCCAAATAATTATGAATATTGGCATTCAAGAGAAAATTAATATGAATTATTTAATATTTTCCGTAATGTTGTGACACTAATTTTAATTTGATGATTTATTTCTAATTTTTTTAAGAAATCATTTTGTGATAATGATTTATATTGAATTTTATATTGTTTTATTTTTTGAATTTGTGTTTCTGATATTTTTTTTTTTGTTTTTTTAATAAGATCATTTTTTTTCCATTCTAATTTTTTCCCTTCATTTGTTTGAATCCAACCTGAAACAATTAATTCATTATTTGTAACTTGTAAATGACATTTTTTACATAATGAAACTAAATTATGTTTTTTATTTTTATGAAAATGTTTAATCATATTATTTTTATCAGCAAATTGTTGATCTTGAATATGATGTGTTTCTAAATTATCTTTTGAATTACATATTTCACAATGATCCATAAAAACTTTTGAATTATAATGAGATTGATTTGTATCAATTATATTTTCATCTTTTTCTATTTTATTTAATAATTGTTTTGCATATGAAATAAAATCATTTGATAATCCCATTGCTTCACAAACTTGTAATCCATAAATTGAAGGACCTGAACCTTTTTCTAATTTACGATCATAAATTAATAAATTTTTTTCTTTATTATAATTTATTTTAAGATGATAAATTTCAAGATTTTTTAATTTTTTAATTTCTTCTAATTGTGTTAATTCATGTAAATGAGAAGTAAAAACAAATGTTGATTTTCTTTCACATAATATATTTAATCCAGATGAAATAATACATAATGCAGATTTAGATTCAGTCCCCGAACATAATTCATCACCTAAAATTAATGAATTTTTATCAGATCTATTTAATATACTTTTTAATTCTTGTATTTCAACAGCAAATGATGATTGAGATCTAAATATATTATCATTATTTAAGATCCTTGTAAATATTTGAGTATATGGTTTAAATTCAAATGAAGAAGAAGCTACAAATAATCCTGCTTGTGCTAAAATAATATTTAATCCAATTGCTTTCATAAATGTGGATTTACCACAAGCATTTGTACCAAATAATAAAATTCCATCTTTTTCTTCACCTAAATGAATATCATTTGTAACATATTCTGTTTCAAGATTAATTTTTTCTACAATTGGATGTCTTAATTCTTTACAATTAATAAAACTTTTTTCTTTCAAATTATTTATTTTAGGACGACAATAATTATTTTGAATTGAAACCTTTGCAGAAGAACAATAAACATCTATTTCAGATAAAAAATGATAAAAATCTTTTAATTTTTTATGATATTGATTATATAATTTTGTAATTGATAAAAACCATTGTTTTTTATTTAATTTAGTTAATTTATCTTGAATAATAATTAATTTTTTTGATATTTCTTGAATAATCTTCAATGAAAGTATTGTATTCATTTTATCTTTTTTAAGAAATGAAAAATCATCTTTTTGAAATGAATAAATAATTTTATTATTTTCTTTTACATTAATTGAATGATTATGTAAATTTTTTAATCTTTCTTTAAAAGTAGAAGCTCTTTTATTTGTACAATATAAATGCCAACCATTTTTTTCATCAAAATCATATTTAATATTTGATTCCGAATTATCTAATAATTTTGAAAATCTTTTAACAATTAAATTTAATCTTTGTAAATATTCATTTGATAATTGATTATGTTCATCTAATTGAATATTAATATCTTTTTTAAAATATGATTTTTCTATATTTGAATGAATACAAAAATTTTGAAATTCAAATGTATTTTCTATCTCATTATAAAATTCAATAAAAATAGTAATAATTTCGGAATTATCAAAATGATTCATAATTAATTTATTTTCCTTTAATTTATGAATTACACGAATAATATAATCAAATGATAATGAATCGGAAAATAATTCATTTGGTTGTAATAAATTTAAACCCATTTTTCGTAATGATTTTTCTAAATCAGAAACTTTTCGTAAATCGGATTGAATCGTTTCATAAAATTTATCTTTTTGAAAAAGTTCAATAAAATCATATCTTTTTTCAATAATATTAGAATCAATACTGGGATATAATAATCTTTCACGAAATAATCTTCTTCCCATTGGTGTAACACATAAATTACAAACAGATAATAATGATTCATTTTTACCCTTAAAATATGAATAATTATGAATAATATTTAATTGTCTTATTGAATTGGATGTTAAAGTTAAATAATTATGATCTTGAATTATTTCAGGATATTCAATATTATTTAATGTATCAGTACGATGATCATGAACATATTGAAGTAAATAAATTAATGATAAAACTAATTCGGAATTAAATTCCAAATCAAAATATCCAATCGGAGTATCCATGATATTTAAACGAAAAACTTTTTTTAAGAAATCATTTTGATAATCAATTTTTGTATAATTATTATCATTATAATGATTGATTTGAATTGAATTATGATAAATATCCCAAAATTGAATGATTTGATTCTTTTCATAAGAACAATTTTTTAATTGAAACAATATTTCTGATGGATTATAAAAATGAATAAATCTTCCAATTTCATCAGACCAATAATTATTATCATCAATTTTACTTACAATAGAATGTAAATAATTCTTACCAGTTGATAAATCAATGACAGAAATTCCAACATTAAAAATATCTTTATTCATATATTCATTTTTCTCAATATAAATTGACATCAAATAATTACTATCTTGTTTATCATTCAAAATAGTACCAGGTGAAACAATACGAGTTACCCCTCTTTCAACATTTGGAGGAGGTGTTAAATGTTCTACAATAACAACAGTATAATTATTATTTAGTAAAATTGTTTCATATTTCTGAATACTATTCACAGGGAATCCAGCTAATAAACAATTTTTATATGATACTTCCTTTATTTTTTTATTTTGTTTAACAACTTCAATATTCATAATTGTTTTACATATATGATAAATATCTGGTCCATGATTTATTTCATCATTAATCACAGCAAATACATTAAAATGACTTCCTGTTTGAATTAATACAACTGTATCTTCACCATATTTTTTTATATATTCATTATGGTAATCAATATATAAATGAGTAAAATTTTTTTGATTCATAATTAATCTTATAATAATATTAATGAATGATTATTCTTTATATAAAATATATGAATATATATATAAAATATATTCATATATAAATGGAAAAACAATTATTAAAATTATGTGAAAAGGCACAAAAAAATAAAAAATTAAATCCTATGATGAGAAATTTATTTTGTGAAGACCTCGTTTCTAATTATAAAGAAGGAACAATGAATAAAAATGAATTAAAATGGACTATCGATTGGTATAAAAAGGCATTAAAAGATGGTGATTTTGATTGGAATGAATATAATCAACATCACAAAAAAAGTAAAAGGACCAATCGTAGAAGGACAAATAGAAGAAAAACAAAACGAAGAAGAACAAATCGTAGAAGAACAAAATCTCAAAGAAGGACGAATCGTAGAAGAACAAAAGCTCAAAGAAGAACGAAGAAAGGAGGGACTAGTTCTTTATTAGCTTTTGATTCATAATTTTATATATATCAATAATAATTATTAATGAATTATTCTTTATATAAAATATAATTATATATAAATGGAAAAACCAAAAGGTATAAGTATGAATAATTGGTTATTATCAAAAAATGATAAAAATTGGAGAGAACATCTTAAAAAACATTCTAAAAAAAAAAGAAAAAGTCGTAAAAAAACAAAAAAAACTCAAAGAAGAACGAATCGTAGAAGAACGAATCGTAGAAGAACAAATAGAAGAAGAACAAATAGAAGAAGAACAAATAGAAGAACAAATAGAAGAACAAAAAAAGGTGGGAGTTTATTTGATTTTGATCCATTAATGATGTCAGGTCCTTTATCACCATTACATAAACCTGAAATGTTGAGACCCCAATCAACTGGTGACATTTCACAACAATTATTTAGAAAACAAATAAGGAAAGGATTAAGACCTCCCTCTGGAAATTGTAAAAGATCTAGAAGACCAAATAAAATAATGAATTTCCAAGATTTATTTAATGTATCACCACCTAAAAGACAATGTAAAACAAGAAGACGACCAAGATTACAATCAGGGGAAAGAATTGATATGGGATTACCAAAGAAACTTCCACCATTAGAAGGTATTGAAGATTTATTAAAGAATTTACAATCAAATAAAAAAGAAAAAGAAGATCAAGGATTTAAATCATTCTTTGTTGATAATCCATCTGATAAAGGATGTAAACCTTGTCCACCGTGTTCTAAACAAAAGAAAAAACAAAAGAAAAAACAAAAGAAAAAACAAAAAAAGAAATAATTTATTCTTCTTTGAAATTATTTGATAAATCACGGACTAATTCAATATTTTTCTTTTCAATTGCTAATTTTATTTCATAATATGAATAATAAAATCCTTCATAAATTAATCTTCTAATTGTATTAGTATTAATATCTGATTGAATACATTTATCAATTAATGATGAATCTAAATTAATTTGTTTTTTAAAATTATTTAATAAATTATAAATAAAATCCTTTGTATTTTTATGATTTACATTTAAATTTAAAATTATCATATTTGTAAAATCATCATTATTTAATTTTACCTTATTATCATTTAATATAAAATTAAATATTTCATAATTATTTTCCTGAATTGATTTTCGTAATAAAATATGATAATCTTTTTTTATTAAATTATTAAATGTAATTCTAAATAATTGATTATAATTATTTTTAATCAAATTAATCAGAAGATGATTTGTTATTTTGATATCATTTTTTAAATATAAATGAAATAAAATATCTTCAATATTTTTTATTTTAGAAATAATTTGATTAATATTATTATTTATTTTATTTTTTATTTTATCATAATAATTATGAATACAAAAATTTAATAATTCTTTATTTTTCTTTTTTAAACTAATATCAAATAAAAATATTAAAATATCATCTAAATTATTTTGATTTTTTAATAATAAAAAATTTAATATTTCATAATTTTTTGTTTGTGTTGAAATATAAATTGGATTTTGTAAATAATCTTCATTAATTGAATATAAATAAAAACGATTAAATAAAATATCATTTTGTCTAGGATAAAGATTACATAATTGAATTATATCAAAACGATTATTAATTATTAAATTATTAATATGATTTAATTTTAAAAATATCTGATTATTAAATAACCATTGAAATGTTTTAATTGATGTTCTTTTACAACATAATAAATTTAAATCATCATTTATTTTTTGAATATCTTCATCTTTATAATTTGAATATAAATCTTTTAATTCTACAATTATCTTATAAAAATCTTTATTAATATTTTTTAAATCATAAAAATGAATAGGATTAATAATTTCCTTACAATTATCAATAATTTTTTTATTTATTTCATCAGGTAATTCATTAAACATATTTAATAATAATAATAATAATAATAATAATAATAATAATAATAATAATATATTTTTTAAATGGAATTTAATGATATTTATTTAATAAATGATATTATTGAATTATTATTAAATCAATTAAATTTAAAAGATAAGATAAATTTCATAAAATCAAATAAAATAATTTATTATAATTTTAAAAATTATTATGAAAAATATAAGATTTATTTATTTATTAATAATAATTATATAGATTTTTATAATTATCTTAAAAATTATAAATATTCAAAGAATGATCTAAATGATTTTCTTAAAATTTCTATTCGGGATATCCCTACTGTCTATAAAAATAATATATGTGGTTTTTATGATTTAAAATATATTTTTGAATTATTTTATTTAAATCAAAATAATTTATTATTAGAAGATGAAATTAGAAATATTAATTTACATTTTTATATTCATTTTTATCATAAATTAATAAATATATTAAATAATGATAGACAAAAATGTATTCAAAATATAGAAAAAACAAAATATTTAATATCATTACATCAAAATTTCAATGGTTTTTACAAATCAAATAAATTAATAAGGACAAGAGGATTACCAAAATATCAAAAAAGTAATAAAATATTTCATAATTTAATTTTAAATTAAATATTATTTAATAATTCTTTTAAAAATTCTCTTTTATTTTTTAAGTTATTTGAATTTTTAATAAATAAATAATATTTTTTAGGTTCAATATAAACATTCATATAAGTTGATTTATGAATACCTATTTTATCTTTCTCAACTAAAAATATTCTACCAAATACTTCTAATTCTAATGTATTTCTTTGAATACAATATATATAATCATTAATAAAAAAATCATTTTCTTGATAATTACATATTTCAATTTTTGATTGAATATCAGATGATAAAAATTCATAAATACACATTTTTTTATTTTTTGAAAATGATAATAATGTTTTTAAAGGTTCAATATTCATAATATAGTTATAATATTATATTCTCTATATAGATAAATAAATAAATAAAAAAAATAAGAATAAAATTATTATTGATGTTAATAAAGAAGATTTTGTTATTTTCATTTCAGATAACATATCTATATCTTCTTGTGTAATTGGGCGACCCATTTAATTTCTAATCAATTTATTATTATTAAAATAATTTTAAATATTATCATAAATTTTATTACAAACATCAATATCATTTATCATATCATATAATGTATCAATTATTTCTTTTTTTTCTAATTCATTATTTATTTTATCAATACATATTTTTTTAAAGAATACCATCCATCCAGAAACTGAATATTCTTTTGAAATTTCATTTTTTTTTATTAAATCATTAATAATATTTTTTATAAGATTTTTATTATAATTTTTATTTTCATAATAATTTAATAATTCTGAGATTATTTCATTTTCATTTTTTATAATTGATCCATAATAATCTAACATTAAGTTTGATTTAAATTTGATTTAAATAATTTAATATTAATAATCAAATTTATGGTTATTACAAATGATATTAATCAATTTATACAAAGATATCATAATAAAAATGAAACATACAATATATCATGTATAATATTTAATAATATATATCATCAAGGGATATCTAATTATATTTATAATGATTATCGTAAAAATAATAATTTAATTTATTATGGACAGAAAAAAGGATTATTTGATAAATATATTCAGAAAAATAAAACGATTTATTTAGAAAAAAATAAAAATGAAGAAGAATATACATATATTGGTATAATAGAAAATTTCTTCGTTTTTAGGGAAAATAATATTAATAGATTCCACATTAAAATTAATAAGGAATATATATGTAATGGAGTAAAAAGTGGTGATAAATTATATTACATAAATACAATTAAAAAAGGTAAAGGGAGTTATTGTTTTAAAAAAAGTGCATTTATAAGATTAGGATTAAAAATACAGGGGAATTTATGTTCTGGAATAATTCCAATAAATGATAAATAAAATAAAAATTTGATTTTTTTAATAAGAATATTAAAAAAAAATAAACAATGGAAGTTTTTAATGAACAAGTAATTGATTATCTTAATGAAAATAATACAACAATTGATGAAATACTAAATAATTATAATGAACAAAAAGAAAAAGAAAAGAATCCATCACAAGATTATATTCGTGAAATAAACAAAATGTCAGATAAAGAAAAATACTTTCAAATGAAATCAGAACAACAAATTGACATGTTAATAAATATGAAAAAAATGTTTCCTAAAAATGATATTTATCTAGACACAAAATCATTAAGTGATGCAATTCAAATGTATCAAAAAATGAACAAAATAAAAGAACAAATTAATTAATATTTAAAAAATATAAATTAATTATAAGATAAATGATTTTTTGTAATCATTATAAAGATTATATAGGTCCTAATTTAGTAAAAGTAATATTAGATGATGAAGATATAACTAATAAAATTAAAGAAATATATGGAATAAATAAAAATTGGAATTCTTATTTATGGACTTATAAAGAAGTTTTTGGTGATAAATGTTACGGAAAAAATTTTAGATTTGAATTTAAATCTGATGATGGAAGAGATCATTTTTATCATGGTTATATTAATGATATTAATCAATATATGAATCCACCAATGTCAGCACCAACAAATCAAAATCCAAAATATTGGGATAATTTAAAAAAATGAATTATTTTTTTTCTTCATCTTTTTTTTCATCTTTCTTTAATTCATTTAATGTTTCATTTAATTTTATTTCAGATGATTTAATATTTTCAGATTTTTCATTTAATTTTTCTTTAATTTCTTTTTTGATCGTCTCTTGAACAGGAGGTTGTATTGGTTCTTGTATAGAAGATTGTAATTGTTGTATTGTCCCTTGAACAGAGGGTATAGAAGATTGTAATTGTTGAACAGGGGGTTGTAATAATTGTTGATTTTCAGAAAACTTTTTCATTTCTCCATGAAAGTCAAATTTCTTTTTTTTATTTTCACCTTTTCCATTTGAAAATTCTTGATCTATTTGTTTTCTTTTGATTGATTCAATTGCTTTTGAAAAAGTTTTATAAGCTTGTTGATGATTTTCAAAATCTTCATATTTTCCAGATAATCCAAAAAATTGCCACCCTTCTGTTTTTAATTGTTCCACAACCATTGCATAACTAAAATAATTCTTATCTAGTGAAAATAATTGTAAAAATCCATTACTTGCTGTAACCATTAATGAAATAGACCAAGAAGCCCAATAACTTATCATATCAAAACTTTT
>MDTC01082139.1_pt1 | contig 20751 bp, 18 predicted proteins | sample 811181 | NCBI WGS metagenome assembly MDTC01 (sample SAMN05326644, study PRJNA326480) | marine metagenome | isolation source: seawater | place: Pacific Ocean: North | collected 2011 | reverse complement strand
GTGCTCACCCAAACCAAAAACGTCTAGCCCTGCTTTATCTGCTTTTACAATTCTTTCTATAAGCTGTTCAATAGATCTAACATTTTTTTTACTGTCGCTGTTGTCTATTGATTCTGTTGCGGCAAAGCTATCTATTCCAATTTGCATTCGATAAAGCTAGTTAAATGCTTGTAGAAATGTTTAAATAATAGTTTTTTATTTGATTTAATAAATAGTAAATCTAAAAGCTATGAATTCCGTTGACTAGGCTGATTAGAAGTTATCCCCACATTAATAGCATCAATATTTAAACCTCCAAATGTCACTAATTATAATTGAAAATTAGATTTAGTCTTTAAGTAACAAATATAATTTATTAAAGGTATTTCTCTAATTTCTCATTTACACAATTTACTTTATTGCTAAATATTACTTAAGTCAATTAAAGTATATATTACTCCACCAATTATCATCACATAAACGGTATTAATAATACTATCAAAAAAGTTAGACTTGTTAATCTTAGAAAAGAAATAAAATGGCAAAAACACAAGAATTAAAAAAGCAAAGCTAATGTAGGTCAAGTTTAAGGCAAATTGCCAATGCATTATTTTAAATAAAACACCTGTTGAAAATAGAGCCATCACAATATAGCCTAAAGATTGTCTTATTTTATAAATTAAATCATTTTTAGAAAAAAAAGTTTTATATAATAGTATAGGGATATAAGCCGCAATAAAGAATATCATACTTGAGCAAAGGAGAATATTTGCTGTAGGCCAATGCATTATTTTAAATAGTACACCAGTTACCCCTATTAATGCTAATAAATTACCAAAAGTAATTCTCATTTTACCTCTTAAAGTATTTTCTGATTGGAATGTTTTTAATACAACCATTGGTATAAATACAATAACAAAAATTGCTATTGCCAATGTGATAACCAAAGCTGCTCCAGGTAGATGAAAAGTCTTAAAAATGTTTCCTAATAAAAGTGTTAAAGCAGATAAAACCCCGGAAAATAGAATGATATTTTTCATGATTTACTTACAAAGTATATGTTTTTAAATGTAATACGAACTCACCATAAAGGAACAAAATAATTTATAATAACTTATTTACTCGAAGTTATTTGTCTCCCAAATAAATTCCTAATGCTTTAGCTGTTTTTAAAAGAGAATCTTCTTTTTCTACTTGTTTATAGGTTTTAATTCCAACTTCAATTGGAAAGTCAACAACTTTTCTATCTTGCCATGCTACCATTCTATCAAACTTCTTTTGAGCTAATAAATCAACAGCATAAACTCCAAATGCGCTTGCTAAAATTCTATCAGTCGATGTAGGAGTAGCTCCTCTTTGAACGTGTCCCAGTGTAGTAACTCTACATTCAATTTCTGTTTTTTTCATTATTTCTTCAGAAATATAATTTCCAATTCCACCTAGTCTTTGTTCTCCATCGGCAAAATTTATCATGCTATGGCTTCCATCTTCTTTTTTTACAGCTTCAGCAACCACCATTAGAGAATGATTTATTCCAAAAGAATTTAGTTTATTCAACTTTTTAATAACACCGTCAATTGAATATTTTAGTTCAGGAATCAGAATCACATCTGCACCTCCAGCAATACCTGCATTTAGGGCAATATGACCAGCATCTCTTCCCATAACCTCTAATATCATGGTTCTGTTATGACTTGCGGCTGTAAATTGTAAATTATCAAGTGCATTAGTTGCAATTTTAACAGCAGTATGAAAACCAATTGAGTTTTCTGTTGCACCTACATCATTGTCAATTGTTTTTGGAATAGCAACAATATTTAGATTGCCTTTATCAGCTATTTCTTTAAGGATTTTCATGCTTCCGTCTCCTCCTATAACAATTAATCCATCAAGCCCCAGCTCATGATATCCTCCAACGATTTCTACAGTTCTGTCTTTAAATGAACCATCTCCCATTGGGTATTTAAAAGGATTTCCCTTATTGGTTGTACCTAAAAAGGTTCCTCCTTGTCGGATTAAATTTCCAGAAAAAGTATTATAATCGAGTTTGATATACGCCGGAGGTCTTTCCATTAAACCTACTGTTCCCTCTAATATTCCATATACATCTAAGTTGTATTTGTCCTTTGCCCTGTAGAAAATAGATCTTACTGCAGCGTTTAAACCACCACAATCACCTCCGCTTGTAAGTATTCCAATTCTTTTCATATTATAAATTTAAAAATAGCACTAATTAAAACTACCTTTAGTGTTGTAAATTTCAAATTATCCAATAGTTGATCCATTTTGTACTTTTGAATCAGGTTTGATAATTACAACATCGTCACTTTCGCTGTTCAGAGCTCCTAAAAGTAAAAATTCACTGTTTATGTCCGCAATTTGTTTTTTTGGTAAATTAACTAACCCAACAATTTGTTTACCAATTAAATCTTTTTCAATATAGTTTTTTCTAACCTGAGCAGATGTTTTTTTGATTCCCAAGATACCAAAATCTACCCATATTTTAAATGCAGGTTTAATTGCTTTTTCAAAATTTTCTACTCTAATTATTGTGCCAATCCTTAGATCTATTTTATTAAAATCTTTCCATTTTATTATTCCTTTTTCCATTGATTAGCTGTTTATAGTTAAAGTGTAAATTATTTATTATGTCAATTATTCTATATTCTAAATTAAAATTTTTTTATTTGTGAAACATATATAAATTATGGATATTAACGATATTGTAAAAGGAGGAGATGAAAGAATAACTCTCAACACCAATGGACTCAATAAATACCATGGAAATCCGTTGATCTATCAATCTGTATTTAATCGAGGTTCTTGCACGATGTCTAATTTAAATATTGACAGTAAAAGAGCAGTAGATAAAATGCTTGACAGATTAAAGAAAGAGAATTACAATAAATTATTGGAAGAACAGCAAAGAAAATTTAAAAATTTAATTGATAAAAGCCCCTCTTATGATTTTGATGTTTTTTATGCTCCTTCAGGAAGTGACTTGTGTTATTATCCAATTATGTTTTCAAGAATTTTACAACCTGAAAAGCCAATATTTAGCGTTGTGACTTGTCCAGAAGAGCTAGGTACAGGTTCAAATACAGCCATTAAGGGTAAATATTTTTTCGGGACCAATCAGTTCGAAGAAAATGTCGAAAAAGGAGTAAATATTCATTCGGATGTTAATATTATCCAACAAGCCTTCCCAGCACGTGATAAAGAAGGAAATATACTAAATCATAAAAACGATATACTTAAAATAATCGATGAAAAAAGTAAAGATCATCAAGTAATTGCCAATTTAGTTATTGGAAGTAAGTCTGGTATAGTAGATAATATTTCGATGATACCCAGAGCAAACGATAATGTATTTTGGGTAATTGATGTTTGCCAAATGAGAACTACTCCCAAGCTAATAAGTTCATTAATTAGACTTAATTGCATGGTAATGTTAACAGGTTCAAAATTTTATCAATCACCTCCATTTTGTGGTGCACTTTTAGTTCCAAAAACTATATCCTCTAAGCTTAATGATATTTCATATCAAGCCGTTGAGCCATTTTTAAAAATATTTAGTACTTCAGATATTTCACCAAGTCACCCTAAATTGAGAAGTAAGTTTAGAGAAAACGAAAATTATGGAACTCTTCTTAGATGGGAGGCCGCAATTAGTGAAATGAAATTACTTTCATTTTTTGGAGAAGATATGGTTACATCTGCAATTGATAGATGGAATGCGTTTGTTATAAGTCAATTACAAATCAATAGTGATTTTTTTGAACTTATGCCTGATCAACAATTTACTAATCGATCCATAATTTCTTTTAATGTTAGGCATCAAGACGGCTCTTTGTTAAGTGATGAAGAACTAAGATTATTGTATTTAAAAATTTGTGCCAAAGAAAGAGATTATTTTTATGATTTTAAAAAAATTATAATTGGTCAACCAGTAAAGTATGACAATAAATCATTTATACGTTTAGCATTAGGTTCTTATAATGTTAGAATGTTAATTGCCAATGATTTTGATTTTAAATTTGATAGAAAACTAATTAATATCATAATTAAAGAAGTAAAAGAACTCTTTTGGAAACTGTAGGATAATGAAAAAAATTTTGTTGTTAGGTTCTGGTGAACTTGGAAAAGAGTTTGTAATAGCGTGTCAAAGATTAGGACAATATGTAATAGCAGTGGATAGCTATGAGGGTGCTCCAGCAATGCAAGTAGCTCAAAAGTGGGAAGTAATTGATATGTTAGATGGAAAGGCACTAGATTCTTTAGTAAAAAAATATCAACCAGATTTAATAGTTCCAGAAATTGAAGCGATTAGAACTGAACGTTTTTACGAATATGAAAAACAAGGATATAATGTAATTCCAAGTGCAAAAGCAGCTAATTACACTATGAATAGAAAAGCCGTAAGAGATTTGGCGGCTAAGGATTTGGGTATTAAAACTGCAAAATATAGTTATGCAACATCCTTTGAAGAATTAAAAGCTAGTGTTGAATTCTGTGGTTATCCATGTGTTGTTAAACCATTGATGTCTAGTTCTGGAAAAGGACAATCTATAATTAGAAATCAAGCAGACATTCAAAAATCATGGAATTATGCTATTGAAGGTTCTAGAGGTGATTTAAAAGAGGTTATAGTGGAAGCTTTTATTGATTTTGAATATGAAATTACTTTACTTACAGTAACTCAAAGCAATGGTCCAATTTTATTTTGTCCTCCTATAGGTCATAGACAAGAGAGAGGTGATTATCAAGAAAGTTGGCAGCCAATGAAAATGAGTTCTGAAAGATTACAAGAAGCTGAAACAATGGCTGAAAAAGTAACACATGCATTAGGAGGTGCTGGAATTTGGGGAGTAGAATTTTTTATTACTAAGGATGCTACTTATTTTTCCGAGTTATCACCAAGACCACACGATACTGGTATGGTAACTTTAGCAGGTACACAAAATTTAAGTGAGTTTGAATTGCACGCGAGAGCTGTTTTAAAGCTTCCAATTCCTGAAATTAAACTTCTAAAGAACGGTGCTTCTGCAGTTTTGTTAGCTTCAAAAAGCTCAGAAGAATCACCCAATTTTCAAGGAATTGAAGAGGTTTTGAAGAATAAAGAAACAGACGTTAGATTATTTGGTAAGCCTTCCTCCCGTCCTTACAGAAGAATGGGAGTGGTTTTAAAGTACGGAGATAAGAACGTTGAAGAATTAGTTGAAGAAGCAAAATATTTAGCTTCAAAAATTAAGGTTGATTAATCATATCTAATTTTACTTTAATCTCACAAATATTTTCTTGACTTTTTCAGTTATCTCGTTAGAGAGTTTAAATTTTAAAACAAAAAACCAAAATAATAATGTAATAAATGACATCATTATTAGAAATTTAAAAATTGGTTGAACTTCAAAAAGCTTATTTATAAAAAATGATAATGTGTAAATAGTTACTAACAATATAAAAACATACAAGTTTTTATTTTTAAATGGATGAATTTTAAATTTTATCCAGATAAAAATTGTTCTAAAAATATTTATTGAACACAATGAAATCATAGTGGATATAGCAGCGCCTTTGATTCCATATAGTGGAATAAGTAAATAGTTTAAACCAACTACTAACCCAATCATGAGAAAAATGAAAAAAGTTTGATATTTATATAAAGTTGATGATGAAAGTATTTCTGTGTTAACAGAAGTAAATGCGTCTACAAATTGAGCTAACGCTATGTACAAAATAATATTTATTCCAAGTGAATATTCAGGTTTCATTAGCGCGAATAAATATGGAGAACATATTAAAATACATATAAATAGATATCCAGAAATAATTTGAAGATTTAAAGTTGATTTTTTGAATACAGTATCAATAGTTTTGAGATCATTATTTTTCCAAGCTTCTGAAATAACTGCCCCTGAAATTCCTCTTAGAGATCTTGTTGGTACATTAACTACTACTCCAAATAGTGCAGCAGTAGTATAAATTCCTACTTCCGTTGTTCCCATTAAATCTAATAACATAATTCTATCAATCTCTAGTACCATTACTCCTCCAATACTTCCAAAAAAACCAAATACTGAGGTTTTAATAAGATCTTGTTTTAAATTAAGCTCTTGCACTTTTCTAAAAAATGACGATATACTTAACCCAAAATTTCTTCCGATTAAAACATAAATAAAACTTATTATACCAGGGGAACACAAGCCAATTACAAAAATTATAAATAAAATTTTTAGCTCTATTAGACCAATAGCATACAGAATTATTGAGGTTAGATTAATTAGTTTGAGGACTAAGTTTGAGCTTAAAACACCTAACACAGCGTTGTAGGTCATTCTAATAATTGCATCTAAATTAGAAAATAATAATCTAAATAGAAAAGCAAAAAATAATAGTAAGAAATAAAAAAGCGTTTGGTAATTAGGATTTACTTTTTGCTTAAATATAAAGATTAAAAAAATTAGTCCTGTAACAGTACCAATTATAGTAACTAAAAAAGTAAATCCTAAAAAACCATTATTTTTATTTTTTTGGTCTCTAAATTTTGGAAAATGCCTTAATGTTAAAAGAGGTAACCCAAGAGTGAAAATGGAAGTAAGTAAAAAAGATGCAGAAGTTATAGCGTCTAAAATTCCTTTTTGATCTGCAGACAAGAATCTAGGAAAGAGTAGGGTGTTTAAAAACCCAATAGCAATACCTATGTATATGTATATAGTAGACTTAGAAGCTTGTTTTTCAATTATACCCATTTGTAATAATTATGAACTTAGTTTTAAAATGATAATACTTCAAATTTATTGTATTGATTATTTATTTTATAATTTATGTTTTGTGGTCAATAATTATTTTTTTATAAAAATTGATTAAATCATCTCCACTTTTTTTCCAATTCAGACCTTTTTTTAGGCAAGCTTGATATCCATTTTCTGCTCTTTCTTTAGCTTGATCATAATTTAAATACACTTCAGAAACTTTTTCTGCAAAAGAGTTTGGATCTGATGCTTTATGAATGTACCCAGCATTGTGAGTCTTTACAATTCTCTCTAGTGGACTTGAATTACTAACTAATAAAGGTTGTTTTGAAAGTAATATTTGAAATAGTTTGTGAGGGATAGTATTGTTGGTGTGCTGGTTAGAATGATGAGGTATAATATTTAATTGAGAATTTCTCATATAAAAAGATACTTCTGATATATCTACTTTTCCAAATAAAACTACTACATCCGATAAGTTTTTTCTTTTAATAATTGATTTTAATTTGTTAATTACTTCATAGCTACCTCCACCAATAATTAATAACAAAGCATCTTTATGAATATTTTTAACTTCACTCATTGCTTCAACTGCTGTGTCAATTCCTCTATGTGGTCCTATTCCTCCAATATAGGTAATTAAAAATTTATTTTGAAGGTTTTTATGAAGTTCAAGATTTACAGTATTTTCATGGAAATCTAAATTTTCAGTATTACTAATCACTAGTAATTTATTTTCGTTTAAATTATACTGATTTACTAGTCTCTGTTTCATTTCTTCAACTACAGTAATAATATAGTTTGATTTTTCACTCTCTATTTTTTCAAATCTTGACCATTTTTTATAATTAAAGAAAATTAAATTCTTGAGCCTTATAATTATTTTAGTTCTCCATTCAAACCAAATTTTCAATCCTTCAGCATAATTTTCGTGATAGTCGAGAACATAAGGTTTTTTAATTTTTTTGGCAGCAATTCTAGCAGTTTTTGCCAAAGGTAAGTCATGTACATGAATAGCATCAAACGAAAATTTTTGGTGATATTTTAAAAGTGAATTAAAAAAGGCATTGTGAAAGTGTCTAATTGAATAGAAAGAGTCATAAATTCCTTTTTTAACTATTTGATCTAGTGCAGGAGAGTTAATCCTGATAACATTAATCCCTTTATAGTCTTCAAAGCTATCCTCATCCAATTTTCTTAGGCATATTACATAAACGTTAAATAAATTTGAATTTATAAGCGATATTGCTTGCTTTTCAACCCTAACATCGGTAGGGAAACAAGCATCTAAGAGCATAACAATATTTTTTTTATTCATGATTATTAATAGAAGACTTATTTAATAGTATTTGGATCTACTTCCATAACATAGTATCTAGGATAGAATTTCCTTAGAATGGGCCTTAGTCCAAATTCTTTAGTTGGAGAGTTCCATTTTTCATATCTATTAATTTTCCAACCAGATTTTTCTAACAACCAATCAAATTGCCAGTCTTCAAACTCGTGATAATGTCTGTCCCACTTGTCATTTTTGTTATTGTAAGCTGGACTGAACCAAAGTTTGAGAGGAACAGAGATAAACATCTTAACCTTTGGAAGTTTTCTCAATACATTATATGGTGCAACTAAATGTTCAAAAATCTCAAAAGAGGTAATGCAGTCAATATCTTTAAAGCCTTGAACAATCTCAGGATAATCATCCAAATCATTAAACCCAGTATTTACAACTTCAAATCCCTTAGTTCTTAAAATTTTTGCAAAAGTATTATCAGGTCCTAAGTCAAGAATTTTATTTGGTTTGAATTTCGATTTTTCTATAAATTTAAGTGTTCTATCAAATCTTAATTGAAGCAGAGAACTTATTTTATCGATAGGAACATTTGCTGAAGACATATTAATGTAATTGTTTACGTTACAAAATTACTTTAAATAAAAAATAAACCTTACTTTTTTTATACTTAACTATTTATTTGATGTTATTTAATGATTTTAAATATTTTAGACTTAGTAAAAAATAATAAATTTTTTCAAATATTTATTTTCTAAATGCACCGTTCTTTTTTAGATATTTTTTTACTCTACACCCCTTAGCCATTTTTCTAACAACCGTTCCAAAATCATCTCTAGCGTTTACATCAGCGCCATTCTCCACTAATAGTTGACACATCTTTATATCTTTTCTTTTTACCTTAACAACATACATTAAAGGAGACATTCCATCTTCATTAAAGGCGTTAATATCAATTTTATTTGTTTCTATTAATTCTTTGGTTATAGCGTAGTAGTTTTTAATACAAGAAATGTGAATCAGTGTATTTTTTTCTTCGTCTATTACATTTGGATTTAATCCATTTTTTATCAATGTTTTTAATGTTGCTAAATAATTTTTATTTACTGCAATTGTAAAATATTCAGCACTTTTTGACTGATCAGCTGCATTTTGTAAAAGATAATTAACAATTTCAGGGCTATTTTGATTTACAGCATATTTAATACCTGCACTTATATCAATCCCATAATTAATAATGGTGTCAACATGACTAATTGCATTTTGAACAAGTACTTTTACCAAATCTAAATTCTTAGTTTTTACTGCGTTTATCAATAATTGATCAGAATTTATTCTTGCCCCGTTTTTGATTAAAAGGTTAACATTTCGTAGCTTATTGGCTTTTATTGCTGCATCAAGACCATTTTGTGGGTTACTTCCGTTTGTTAACAAAAGTTCAATAATTTCCAAATTATTTCCTAAACAAGCGGTTTCAATAAGATCAATATTTTCTTTATCAGATTCAGGCAGTAAAATATTAACAATTTCTAAAGATTGAACCTCTATAGCGGTTATAATACCATCATTATGTTTGGCTCCATTATTTAATAAAAGATTAACCATTTCAATAGACTTGTTTTTTATTGCGCTTTTGAAATTTTCTGTATCTGAACCATCGGCGTTAAAACTTAGCAAGAGACTCACAAATGAAGTGTCATTTTTTTTAATCATCATTTTCATTGGTCCATTAGGGTTAGCTCCATTTTCAAGTAGCGAAGCAGCATATTTTATTTTATTAAATTCACAACTGTATTTTAATGCATCTTCTTTAGAACCTCCATAAATATCAATGCAAGTCCATAGTAGTTCTTCGTCGTTATTTTGTATTGAATACTTTATTACAACATTTGGATTTGCATTTTTTGAAAGTAAAAAAAGCATTAATGCCTTGTCTTTGTGATCTATTGCAAATGACATTAGAAGGTTTGGATTAGCCCCATTTTCGATACAATTTTTTGCAATTTCTATATTATTTACTTTGATAGCTTCATTTAGAAACTGATCATAATTATCCTTGGAAATAGAAACCTTATTAGTGCTATTAATTAATTGAAAATAATTTTGTTCATGATTTAAAATAATTAGTTTCTTTATTTGTTGATAGGTTACTTTAACCCCTCTTCTTAGAAAAAGGAAAATTAGCTTAGTTTTTTTTTGGTTTGAGTTTTTAAAATCTACAATTTGATTGAGATAATCAAGTGCATTCGGATCTGCTCCATTTGTCATTAAAAGCTCAACTGAAGCTGTGTCTTGTTGGCTTACAGCGTACCATAACGCATTTTTTGAATTTTTGTCAAAATGTTCCAAATTTGGTTTTAGTCCAATTAATGAAGAGATCAACTTATAATCTCCAATTTGTAAAGCAACAATAAGTGGTGTTTCTAGGTTATTATTTTTCTTGTTAATATCGGCTCCTTGTGATAAGATTTCAAACATTGCATTGATATCACTATTTCTAATAGACTTAAATAAAGAAGTTTCTCCAGTGGTACTATCAATTTCATAAGGATTTGTTCCATAGCTATTGTTACCATTTAGTACATGACTAACAATTTGATTATTACTGATTTGATTACAATCATCGCCATTTTTTTCAAAAAGTCTGTTAAATGCATCAATATAATAAATTAGTTGGTGGCTGTTGCTAACTAACTTTTTTGCATTTAATGGAAGATTTGTCCAATTTTTATTTGTGTATCTTTTGACGTTATTATCACTTAAACTATTCACTTCTTGTGTAAGGTAAAGGTTACCGTTAATGGACGTTGATATTTTTTCTCCTTTTATAGAATTAACTATTTCCCAATTATTTCCTTTTGATTGGAATAAATATTTTGAAGAATTTAGGGTAAATAGAGTCCCGTCTTTAGCTTCTGATATTTCTTCAATTATCATTTGATTATAGTTTGTACTAATCCAATTATTATTTTTGTATAGTTGAAGTTCATTATTTATAACCGCCCATATATGGTTGTTTCTATAACTTCCAGAAATACACTTAACGTTATTTGCAATTTTAATCCATTGATTATTTTTCAGTATTAAAAGATGTTTTGCATTATTTATAATTACAGGTGTATTTGATGATGTTGCAGTAATTCTTTCAGCATTTTCAATCTTAAAATAATACCATTTTTTATTTTCATATTTATAAACGCCCCCACCATTTTGATCAGATTCTCCGATTAACCATAAAGATTGGGAAGAATGGTAAATATCTTTTACAGTGTGTGGTGCCGAACTTAAAGACTGACTAAAAAAGGTATTACAGAAAAAAATGATTACAAGAAAGCTATTAAACTTATAAAACATGAAAAATTAATTTTAGTTAATAAATATAACTGCAAAAGAACAGAAAATTCTTTTACTCTTACTAACTCTGTTAAATATTATAAATAAGAGCAGTTAATAAAATAAATTCAATTATTTTTATAAAATGAGTTCCTCTAAAACATTAGTTTTAGGTGCAAGTTTAAAGCCCTCTAGATATTCAAATAAAGCTATTTTAAGTTTAATTAAAAATGGTCACAAAGTCCTTGCAGTTGGAAATATAAGAGGCATTACACATCAAATTAATGTTACTGATACTTTCCCAGATTCAATTTCAGATATTGATACCGTTACTTTGTATTTAAATGCTAAAAATCAAAAACCCTATTTAAGAAAAATTTTAAATCTAAAACCTAAAAGGATTATTTTTAATCCTGGTGCTGAAAATCATGAACTAGCTAGAATTGCCAAAGAAAATAATATACAAATTATTGAAGGTTGTACATTGGTAATGTTAAGTTTAAACCAATATTAATTGATGATAAAGCGCACCTTTTAGTAATTTATAGAAAGGTAATCAACAATGAGAGAACTAAGAAGGTAAATGCAGGAAGTGACTTTTTAAGCTCATCCTTAATCTTCACATGCATTAAAATTGCTCCAATCATTAAAACTGCTATTCCATAAGCTCCAATTTTATCTAAATAAAGATTATCTACAAAGATTTCAACTATTAAAAGCGTTGCTAATAGTATTTTTGAAAACCCTACGAATTTCATAAACCAATTTGGCAAACCATAGGTTTCAAATTCTTCAGACATATTTTTTGCATTTCCACCACGCCAAATTGTAGACTTTTTTGGTCTTATAATCCATACGTTATAAATAGATAATGCAATAATTATTTGAATTGAAATTTTAAGGGGCTCCATATTATTAAATTTGTAGTGTAAATGATAAATATAATATGTAAAAGTTGATTATCATGAAAAAAAGAGCCGGAAAACTAATTAAAAATGAATCTTTAACTTTAATTCTTGTTAACAAACCAAGAAACATTAAAACTCCTAAACCAAGGGAAGAAAATTGCAAAACAAAATTAAACTTAAGCCCTACAATCAAACCAACGCCTCCAAGAAGTTCAAGAACACCTACTAATTTGATATATTTAACTAATCCAAAACGAATGAACTCCTCTTGCATTTTTTTAGATTTTAATAGTAAAAGTCCATAAATAATGAAAGAGGTACCGCTAAATATCGTTATAACTAATGTTGTCATTCTTAATGAAATAGAAGTTTACATAAATTTTAAAAATTAATAGCTTAGTTTATCTTTAGTCTAACATTAATATGTTTAGTTAAATTTTAATTGAATCTATCCATTATTGTTTTTCTTCTTTCGGCAAATTGGTATGGATCTTTCTTTTCAATAGAACTATTCAACTTTTTTTCAACTGATTTAAATGAGTATATATTATTAAAATTTGAATAACCAATTCCAATCAAAGTTATAGAAATAATTACAAGTGGAACTACAAGTAGTTTTTTACCCCATCTAAATCTTGTAAAATAAGAATAGCTATATAGTGATAACCATATTGGTATTGGAAATAATAAAATATAGGTTCTTATTTGCAAATGTTTATTGGATAGCATAAAAAGAATGATAGACATGAGACTTCCAAGAAAAAACAATAACAGTGTTTTTTTAAATTCACTTGTTTTCTTAACAAAATAAAAAGAAATACAAATCCCAATAAATTGAATAACTGTAACAAACTTAACAAGGCTTAATAAAATACCTCCCATTAAACTCGAATTTGAAAAAATTGAAATAAATTTTGAAGGTTTAGAAAAAACATCAATGGTAGCAGTTCCTAGAAACCTAATTATGAAATCAAAAAAGCCTAGAATTCTAAAGGGCTCAAATTTAATATTACCACCAGACCCTTTCATTATTTCACTTCCATATTTAATAAAAGTGGGTAAAACTGTTAAACTTGAACATACACATCCTATTAAAAATATTAAGCAAATTTTAAAAAATAGGTTAGGTTGATTTATCCACTCAAAATAAAACAATACTAATATAAAGGGTAAGAACATTACCCATGTAAGATGTAATTGGTAGGTAAACATGAAACAGAATCCTACACTAAAGAAATATATTAACGGATTTAATATCATTTCTTTTCTATAAGAAAATAATTCCATTGTTGAAATAAATAAAATGGCACCCGAAAATATGAGATAGCTAGTGTTTAAAATTACAACTCCGTTAAATACACAATATGGAAGCAAGGATAATAAGGAAATTAAAAAGTAAATAGATAATTTAGGGAACCTTTTTTTTGCGTAAAAAGCAAGAAGCATGAGCCCTGTAAATGAAAATATGTTAGATATAATAATAGGAGCATAGGGATGTTTAAATAATTGTATAGGTAACCCAACTAATATACCTAGCATAGCTCCCGGTAACCTTGTTTTAGACCAAACTACATCTGGACCCCAGTAATACCAATTTTCAGAAAACGCATATTCAAGTCCAATCAAATAAATCTGTTCATAATCAACATGACTAAAGTTAATCTGAATGCCAATGAAAATTCTTAATAAAAGGAATAAAATCATTAAAATTACCACTACATATGCATTTGTGTTTTTCATGTTGTTCAATGACTGCTCATTAAATAATTTTCACAATAAGTAGATACAGAAAAATTATTTCATATTAAGAAAATTTTTAATCCTTTGTTGAGAATGATAAAAAGAACTTTCCCAAAATTTATAATTAGGTTTTTCTAATTTTATTAAGTTCTCCTTGTCAAATAATTCATGTTTATGCTCTAAGAAGAATTTTTCCATATATTCTTTATTTGTTATTCTAGTTAATTCTTTTTTAATCAATTTTATGTAAGTACTATCTCTTAGCATTAATTGGTGAAATAACTCTATTTGATCATTATGGTAAAAAATAGATTTGTTTTTTTCCATCCACGACCCACAGTCAAATCCAATAGGTTCAATTTTCTTAGATAAAGGGTTATAGTAAAACCTTAAGTTATGCCACCTCAAAGCATGATCTCCAGCCATTAGTTCGTTTATGGCAATAAATCTAGCCCACAAATCTAAATCAAAAACCTCATTACATAAGAGCCTTCCATTTCGGAAATCGTCAATCAATGACTTTGCAATATTAACTTCGACTCCATGTTTTTTGCTCCAATCCTTATTAGTTAATTTAATTTTTGAATTAATCATAAGTAAATCGTCTCTATTTTTTACTCCAGAATATTTAGAATAATCCCAAAAATCAGTTTCGTCAAATTTCATTATTGGACCAAATTCTCTGTTTGACATTTTAAGTAAATAATTATCAAAATGACTTTCAAATGCATATATTCCGCATAAAGTATCATTTACACAAAAATGAAAGAAATCATATTGTAAATAGATAAGTCCCTCTTGCATAAGTAGTTTATGAAATATCCATTCTGTCATGTAGCCTCTTGTATGTACTCCTTGAATTGATATTTTTTTATGGTTTAAAATATAGTCCTCTAAAGCAATTATTCTGAAAGACCACCTGTTACCCTCAAGATGGTCAATATGATCACCCTTTAACCTAGCCTTCACTTTAATTTCTTTATTATTATGTTTTAGAGTTCCAAAAACATAATCGCTTTTATTTTTGACTAATAGTTTTTTTTCTAGTGCATGAAGTCGTTTTTGTTTTATCTTTTGGAAAGCACTTTCGTCCAAAGAGAGGACCATCTTTGAATTTTCAAAATTATTGTCATTTCTACATGTTATTAATAGATTTATTACAATAAATGCTGTTAAGGTTAACCCTATTTTTTTCTTTATATAAAATTTCAAAATGCTTTAGATTTGCTTAAAATGAAATAATTTAATGAGACAACTGCCATAAATGTATTAATTACTTACAAAGAATTGTACTTTAATTATTAATAAAAATCTTTGTTCTTATTCAAAAATTTATAGTTGTCAATTAAAACTTAATTTTGATTCATAATGAATAAATTTTTTTTGCTCCTAATATGTTTTTTGTTTAATTACTCAGACCTAAATGCTCAATTTTTTGGTGGTCTTAATAATGACAAGGGTGTTGCTTTTTGTAATATTAATCAAGATCTTTTTTTAACTGCTACAACAAGAAGTTTTGGCCAAGGAAGTGAAGATATATGGCTAATTAAAGTTAATGATGATTTACAATTTGAAAAAGCTATTGAGTGGGGTGGTGTTCATCATGATATTGTAGCAGATATAATTGCTACTTACGACGAAGGTGTTGTTTTAATGGGATATTCTTGGGATGCTCCAGGATCTAGAACAGGAATAGTAATTGCTAAATATGATAAATTATTAAATAATCAATGGATTTCTTATATCTCTGGTCAGAACAATGATTTGGGTTATGGGTTAATAGAAACAAAAAATCATGAATTTTTAGCTGTTGGTTTAGATAAGTCCCAAGGTGAATTAGGTGCTTGTTCACTGATTAAAATTGATGAAAATGGTGTTTTAAAATGGCAAAAATTTTATGATACACCAAATAAAGATATAGGAATGGACGTATTGGAGCTTAATGATGGATCATTATTAGTTTTAGTAAACGTTAGTTCATTTGAAGGAAAAATTTCAAATTCCTCAGACTACTTAAGTGAAGAAGCCTCAAGGTTTATGCTTATTAAGACAGATTCCCTAGGTAATGAAATTTGGCGTAATTATTACGAAGGAGACAAGCACAGCTTTGGAAACAAAATTATATCAGACTCAAGCGAAAATTTATTCGTTGTTGGGTCAAGCATGAATAATTTGAATGGAAGTTTTGATGTTTGCTTACACAAGTTAGATCAGTTAGGATCTATTATTTGGCGTAAAACTTTTGGGGGAAGTAGTTACGATTATGGCAATAGTATAGATATAAATAATGCTGGGGAAATTTTATTAATAGGTTATTCCAATTATTCCTTATTAAATGAAAATCCAGATTTATATGTCTTGAAATTAGATGCTAACGGCAATGAGATTTGGACTCTATTTTTTGGAAGTGAAAATTCAGAATATGGGAATGATGGTTGTTTTTTAAATGATGGTAGTGCATTAATATTAGGTACTTCTAAAAGTACTTTTGATGGAAATGCTGATGTCTTGTTTTTTAAAACAAATGCAGATGGAATGGTTTTGGATACTTTGAAAAATACTATAACAAAATCTGATAATACTCCATTATTATTTCCTAATCCAGCTTCCTTAGAGTTCAGTATTTTCCTTGGCCAAAATAGTTCTAATGAGACTTTTAATTTGATATTATTTGATATTAGCGGTAAGGAAGTATTAAATGAAACCTTTAATAATAGAGTAGTTAAAATTCCAATAGAAAAAAGATTGAAAAGAGGTATGTATTTATATACGATTCATGGTTTAGATGAAAATTACAGTGGTAAGTTAATAATTAATTAAGATACTAAAAATCATTAAGTTCTATAAATTCCCAAAAAAGTTCATTAGTTGAAATTACATGCTTAAAAATTAATAGTAAGTCAGCATTAGTAATGTCTGTTCCGTTATGTAGATTATAACTATTATTAATTCCTGAACCAAAATATTCTACTCCATCTTCTGAAATTCCATAATAGGATTTAGTATGGGTACCAACATCGCCCATAATATGTTTTACTTGAACACCTCTGTTTTCAACTTCAACTATTAAAGGATATATTGTATTTAAATATTCGCCAGATTCAGAATAACAATTACCTAACCAATTTTTTAAATTGGAATGTGCATACTCAGAGGGGTCTTTAACACCAGGAACGTTTTGGTATATTCCGTGGTGAGCAATAAAAATTAAGTGTCCATGACTAATGGTGTCACACACATTTTTTATCATTTTAAATTGTTTATCTATGTTCTCACAATCTAAAGGAGATAAATTTGTATTCAAAACAACTATGGTTAATCCATTGTTGTAGCTTGCATAATAGGTAGGTCTATTAGTGAAATTTTTAATCCATTCTATGTTACCATTTCTAACATCATGATTACCTAATGTCCAGTGATTATTTTTATTTCCTAAGTCAAATAAATTATCAACATATTCAACTGTAGAGTAGTTCAAGCTTGTTTCTGAGCAAATATCTCCACCTAGCCAAATCCCATCAAATTGATTAAAATCTATACTTTCAACTCTATAATCAACTCTGTTTCCTCCCGAACCCCATTGATAGATATGTCCCATAAATAAGTAGGTTAAAGTGTCGTTCTGATTGGAAATTTTGTTTTTTTCACTAGTGAATAAGTTTAGTAGTGTATCATTTGACTTAAAATTATTCACGGATTCATTATTTGAACTATTTCTAGGATTTTTTGAATAATTATTTAAGTTGGAAAGATCCAAATTAAAGTTATATCCTAATACACATAATGATAGCAACTTAAATGTAAGCAATATATAAATTCTAGTTTTCATTAAAATAAGAGTTGTTTTTGGAATAAAAACTATGTCAATAGTTTGTAAAACATTTTCAAAATTAATTACAGGATTTTTTCACAAATATTTTCTTATTAAACTAGTCACTGAAGCAGAACTTGCCTTTTTTGATATTTCGTCCCTAATTGTTTTGTCTAATACTTTACTTAATTTGTCCTCTACCTTTAATAATGGTTTTTCATCTGGTGGTTCAGGAAAAATATTTTGTTCCTTAAATAGTCTTCTAGATGTTGTTGTTACCTCAAATGCCCCCTCATAATTTTTTTGCTGTTCTAATAAATAAGCCAAGGCAATTAAACCATAAGGATCTTCCTTTTTAAAACCATTATCTTCACGAAGACGATAATATTTATTGATTAATAATTTTGCAGCTTCAAAATTCCCTTTTTCTATACACATAAAAGATTTGTTAAAATGGTCAATAGTATACATTCCCATAGCTCCAATTGTAAAGCTGATTTCAAGACTTTCATTATAAAATTTTTCAGCTTTGTTCATATCTCCTATTAAGCGCCACATTTCTGCATTCATATGAGCTCTATACATTAACCATTGCTTATTCCCATTTTTTTCAGCTAATTTTTTTAGTTCTTGACTCAATTCAGCTAGTCTTATAGTATCCAAACTGCGCTGTGAATTTCTACATAGAGAGGTTAATGCTTTACCAACAAGGGTGTCATTTTTTGTTAATTTTCCAATTGATAATACTTTATTAGCTAATTCAATAGAGGCTTTGTCATTTCCTTCTTTAAATAGCTGATAAGCTTTATTGAGCATCTCATTTGGAGATAAATCTTTGGAAATTTCAATTGCTTTATTTTCTTTTTCAATAACCACTTTTTTTTCTGAACTAGGACTACAACTATTTAAAATTAGTATTCCAATTATTAAATATAGCATATCAAATTCTTTCATATAATTTGTTATAATAATTAACTTAAAACAATTGTTTTTCCCATTGCTTCTAAAACACCTTCTGCAGCTCTCTCTCCAGCAATCATAGCTGCATTAAGAGATCCATTTAACAGCACATCACCAGCTAAAAAAATTCCATCCTTTAGTTTGGTTTCTGTAGGAGAAATCTCGTATTGTAAGTTTTCTAAATTTGGTAATGCTTTGTTTACATTATATAGTTTTAAAAATTTCAAATCTCTGATTTTACATTTTTCATTAAGTTCTTTTTTGACTTGATTTATTAATTCTTCGTCCGTAAGATTGTGTTTTTTTACAACAGTTACTGAAATTAATTCATTATCTCCTTTATGATAATTTTTAATACTTGTAGGATAAAAAATATTATTAATTAAATTATCTCCAGGTATGAGCCCGATAAAAGGATTCTTGATTATTCTTTTAGCTGAAGTGAAATATAAATTTTGACATGATTTCCATTTTATTTGCTGATTTTTCAAATTACTAATTAAAGAATATGGTTCAGCGGCTAAGATTATGTAATCACAAATAATACGCTCATTGTTATAAAGTAAAATTTCTTTATTGTTTATTGCTTTTACTTTCGTATTGAATTTGAATTTTGTTGATTGTAGATTATTTTTCAATTGTTTTGAAATTTCTTCAATTCCTTTTTTGGGTAAAACAGCGTAACCACTACCAAACATTTTAAAAACAAATTCAAACATTCTACTTGATGTATCTAGTTTATTTTCTAAAAAAATCCCTCTAAAAAATGGCAAAAAGAAATTGTTTATTATTGTATTAGAAAACCTAAGTTTTTTTAAATATTGAAGAGTAGTCAGTTCTGTATCTTCAAAAATAGATTCAATAGTTTTTTTCTTCAGTTTAAAATTAAGTTTAGCTATTTTCAATTTATCACTAAACGTCCCGACTTTAGAAAACAATGTTGAGATAAGAAGTTTAGGATCTCTTGTTGGGTCACCAAAAAGAATTTGTTTCTTGTCAAGAAAAATGTACGCTCCGGCATTTAATTTTTGAAGTTCTAAAGCTTTATAGTCTAAGTGTCTTTGAGCAGCACTATAACTAGACAATAATACTTGAAATCCGTGATCTAACTGATAATCTTCAACGATGTCTGTTTTAACACGGCCACCTGGACGGTCACTAGCATCAATAATAATGGGGTTTACACCTTGTTTTTCTAAAATATTAGCTGCAATTAAACCACTTATTCCGGCGCCAATTATATATACTTTTTTAATTGTTTTTTCCACTTTTTAAATTTAAGATGTAATTGAAAATTATACCGATAAAAATAATACCAAAACCAAAGTAAATAATAAGCTTATTAAAATAAATTTCATTAATACTAATTGAAAGATAAAATTTTTTTAGTGGTTTTTAATTTTTTGTAATTCATCTTCGAATAAATTGTTATAACTGATTTTTTAAGTTTGTTATTGTAGGCTAATTATTGAAAAAAATATGCTTAAAAATTAATTATAAACAGTACTAATTTTTTGAAATACTTTTATAAAATTCTTGATATTTTTTTACAGTTTGTTCGTGATTTAATTTATTGGCAATATGTTTTTTAGCATTAGATTTTATTTTTTTTAGTAGAGCTCGATTACTGTAAAGTTCGTCAAGGGCTAGAGCAAATTTCTTACTGTCTTTTGATGGCACTACCAATCCACTGACACCATCTTCCACCAGCTCTTTGTTACCAATAATATCGCTAATCACTGGAGCAACTCCAATTGACATTGCTTCAATTACACTTTTTGTAATAGATTCTCCCTTAATGGAAGTGAGTAAAAAGATATCACAGCTTTTAACAATATTTAATGCGTTTTTTCTAAAACCTAAAAAGTGAACATTTTCTTTAAAAGGACTATTGTTCAAAATTTTAAGATTTTTTTCATTGTCTAAATCTCTTCCAACTAACAAAATATGCATGTTTTTTTTTGGATCTAAGTATTTAGT
>MDTC01094843.1_pt1 | contig 20761 bp, 28 predicted proteins | sample 811181 | NCBI WGS metagenome assembly MDTC01 (sample SAMN05326644, study PRJNA326480) | marine metagenome | isolation source: seawater | place: Pacific Ocean: North | collected 2011 | reverse complement strand
GCCACTTTGGTAGTGGTAGGTTTGTTAATAGATACCCTCGTGATGTTGAAGGGTGGGTATGTGGTTTCTGTTCAGAGGAAATAGATGCCATGATTGAGGAGATGAGAGATGAGTAAAGTAAAAGATGAGATAAAAGAATTAGGCTTTCACGATAGCTATTACTCTGAAGGATTTAAAGAGGGGATACCTGTTATTAATTCTTTATTAAAAAAACATGGACTAAAAATACATACAAGGTTTATAGATGCTATCTCAGAACCTGAGTATAGGTGGCATATAAAAATAGAAAGGAGTGAGTGATGCCAATATTAGTACAATATCAAATCATTGATGGTTTCAATGAGTATTATGACTATCTTATACATCAAGATGATGTTGATGTGAGGGATGATGAAGAACTAATCAGGGATATGTTTCCTGATAGCTTACCTGATGATAATGGTGGTGAGCAAGATGACTATAGAGATATTAGTGTTGTGTCTACTAAAAGCATAAGTATAAAACAAGCAGAGTTTTTGTACGAATGTTTTATAGCTTTTCCCTTTGGAGGTGATGGATGGCTACACGAACTTGCAATAAAAGAAAGGAGAGATAGATGAAAGTATTAATTACAATGAAAGAGTTTGATGAATGGTTAGGGTCATGTCCAGTACCTTATACTACTTCCTGCTCTAATGATGGACTTACTGAATTATATGAATTTGATACATCAAAACTTAAAGATGTAGTGAAGGAGAATGAGTAATGAAAATATGGGATGACTATGATGACTGTATCATAGGTGTAGGTACACGAAGTGGTATGCTGAGTGTATTTATCTATGACAAACAGAAAATGATAACCAAGTTGGTTAAAAGAGATGGTATGTCTTATGAAGAAGCACTTGAGTTTATAGATTTTAATATTGAAGGTGCATATATAGGTGAAGACACACCTATACTTGTCAATCTTTTGACACCAGAGGAGATTAAAGATTACTTTGAAGAGTAATGTTGTAATAATACAACATAATACTGTCAGTAATTTGACTATGGTTGAATAAGTTTGACATGATTTATAGAAAACTGTATAATTTTCTTATATTTAACAAGGAGGTAACAAAAAGATGATACCCAAAGATACTTATGAAAAAGAAATACAATTATTAACTGAACAATTATATAATTCTTATAAGAAATTAAAAGAATTAAGAGAGGAAAATGATGAGCTTAAGGAAAAATTACAACGACAATAGTTTCTTCAATGATTTAGAACTAGAATGTCCTACAAGTCATGATGTAGTTCTACAAGAAGGATTTTTGTCTACACTTATAGCATTTAGAATGGAGTATAATAAACCTATGACTATTACTTCAGCATGTCGTTCACAAGAACACAATGATTGGTTGAGGTCTCGTGGTTATCCTGCGAGTGCTAACTCATTCCATAAAATAGGTAATACAAAATACAACACAGATACATGTGCAGTTGATGTCGCATGTTCAGATGGTGTATCTCGCAAGGACTTAGTTGAACTTGCCTTGAAACGAGGGTGGTCTGTTGGTGTGGCTAAGACATTCATACACATAGATAGGCGAAGTGACTACACAGAACTCCCCCAAGTTCTGTATGTATATTAATCTTAAACAGAAAGAAAATAATTATGATTGAAAGTTTGGTAATAGGTTTTGTATTTAATCTTTACTCGTTAAACAATGCAGACTTCTTCCATCAACGAGCTAGTAATAACAAGACTATGAATTGTAAGTGGGAATATGTAGGTAAGACTACACCCAACCCAGTTAATCCTAGTCTCACATTACTAGGTAATGTTTACTATAAACAAAAATGTATAACAAAGGAGAATAGATAATGCTAAATGAATTTATAATACTTATGCTATTGAATACACCCATAGGAGAGAAGGAAGTTTATGTTGGTAAAATTCCTGACTGTTCTTATAGTCAATCTGTATTTGAAAGATATAAACAAAAAGAAAAAAATGCAACAGGTTATATATGTATTACTAATGAAGTATGGAAACATAGAAAACCTTATCTCAAAGAGTTAACACCTACCCAAGCAAAGAAGGTAGAAGAAATCAGAGAGGTGCTACCAGATATAAAACCAAAACCTCTTATGCCTTTGAAGAAACGAGAAGATATTAAATGGGATTATAACTATCAGTACCAACCTAATTGTGGTAGTGGTTTTAAGAAGGAGTATAGATGAACAAGATAGACTTAGTAAATAATCCACCTCATTATAATAAACATGGGGTGGAATGTATAGATGCCATACAAGCATCAATGACTGAAGAAGAATTTAAAGGTTACTTAAAAGGTAACAACTTAAAATATTTGTGGCGATACAATTACAAGGGTAAACCTTTGGAAGATTTGCAAAAAGCAAAATGGTATCTTGACAAATTAATTGAAGTAGTTCATAATGCAGAACTAAAAAGAAAACAATTAATCATGAAAGGATTTAAAGAGGGTGCACATGACTATGAAATATAAAACTTATGACGAATTACCTACATCTATTACTGATTTTGTTTTAACTGCAAGTGGGGAAAGCAACATTAAGTCTCTTAGCCTACATGATATTAATACTTTTATAGAAGGAATAGAAGACTATGGACAAAGACCAGAAGGAAAAACTAACGACTGACTTCTACAAGCAAGTTATTGTTTTACTAAAAAAGAATGATGAACCTGAAGCATTATATGTGATGGCAAGAGTCTTATCTTTATTAGCAATAACAAAAGCTGAAGAACAAATATATGGGTACTTAACAATACAGAATGCATTGAATGATTCTATGCAGGAACTTATTGAAATAGACTTGGAGAAACAAGGTAAGTTACCTCCTGCTGAAGAAGATTTTGATGATAGGATTGATAAGATAATAGACAAGAAAAATAAAACAACAGTACATTAGGGGTTAATATGATACAGAATGAAAGTCAATTTGTTAAGCATGAGAACTGTCCAAAGTGTGGCAGTAAAAATAACTTAGGTAGATACAGTGATGGACATGCTTATTGTTTCACACCTGACTGTGGTTACCACGAGAAAGGAGAAGGAGAAGTGATACCAATGACAAATACACACAATAATACATACAGTAGTTTATCTACTGGACAGACTACATCTTTGAGAGATAGAAATATATCTCAAGAAACTGCTAAAAAATATGGTGTGACTACTATCACTCATAATGGTATGGTTTCAAAACATATCTATCCATTTTATGATAGCACTAGAAAACATGTAGCTAATAAGATTAGAACTTTACCTAAACAGTTTACTGCTCAAGGTAACTTTGCTTCAGCTCAACTGTTTGGACAACATTTATTTCCTGAAGGTTCAAGCAAACATCTCACTATATGTGAGGGAGAATGTGATGCTATGTCTGCCTATGAAATGATGGGTTCTAAATATGCAAGTATCTCTATTAAAAATGGAGTGGCTTCAGCAGTTAGAGATTGTAAACATAACTTTGAATACCTTGATAGCTTTGAAAGTATTGTTATTTGTTTTGATAGTGATGAAATAGGTAGAGCAACTGCAAGTAAAGTCGCTGAACTATTTTCACCTAATAAATGTAAGGTCGTTAACCTTGATTTGAAAGATGCTAATGAGTATCTAAAAACTGGCAAAAGAGAACACTTCATGAGAGACTGGTGGAATGCTAAGTCATTTACTCCTGCAGGTATTGTTACCTTTGATGATATACAAGATACTTTGTGGGATGAGAAAGAAGTACACTCTATTTCATATCCATATGAGGGACTTAATAAAAAACTTTATGGTATGAGAGTGGGAGAACTTGTTACCCTTACATCAGGTACTGGTATGGGCAAGTCTTCTTTACTTAGAGAATTAGTTTATCATATCTGGAAGAATACTGAAGACAGTATTGGTCTGATGTTTCTTGAAGAAGAACACAAGAGAACTTTCAGAGGACTCGTAGGTATACATGTTAACAAACAGTTACATAAACCTGAGGAGTGGAAGAAACAATCTAAAGAAGATTTACATAAATGGTCTGCAGAAATGAAGGGTAATAGGTTAGTTATCTATGACCACTTTGGTTCTATGGAAGATGATGATGTCATCAATCGTATACGATACATGGCTAAAGGTTGTGATTGTAAGTGGATTGTCCTTGACCATTTAAGTTTGATTATCTCAGGCAGAGATGATGGCAATGAAAGAAAAGCTATTGACATGCTGATGACTAAGCTCAGAAGTTTATGTTCAGAAGTTAAGATTGGTATCATACTTGCCTGTCACTTACGAAGACTTGATAATGATAAAGGTCATGAAGAAGGTAAGCAGGTATCTCTATCACATCTTAGAGGTTCGCACTCAATCGCACAACTTAGTGATGCAGTGATTGGTATGGAAAGAAACCAACAAGATGAAGATGAGATAGCAAGTAACACTTCAACCATCAGAGTCTTAAAGAATAGATATGCAGGTACAACTGGTGTAGCTTCTTATTTATTATGGTCAGATGAGAATGGTAGAATGACTGAGATTGAAAACCCTTTTAAGGAGAAAGATGATAATGACTTTAGAACCTAAAAAAAAAGATAGAAAGAAATTTGATATTGATTTAGCTTATGGCAAGGTCAGAGAAGATTCTATCAAAGACATGCTACAAAATAAAAAGATTGAAGTTAAATCTGAGAGAGATGTCTGGCAAAAAACAGGCAACATAGCTATAGAGTATGAGAGTTATGGTAAGCCATCAGGTATCGCTGCAACTGAAGCTGACTATTGGTTTCATAACTTATGTGTAGGTAAAAAAACTTATGCAACTCTAGTCTTTGAAGTAGATTCTCTTAAAGAAATATTAGAATCTCTACCTAATAAAATATCTGTGAAGGGTGGTGACCACTTCGCTTCACGTATGTACTTAATAAATTTACAAAAACTATTTGATATAAAAACAATTAAAGAGTATGTTAATATAAAATGAATATAATTGTAGACATAGAAACAGACTCATTAGATGCAACAATAATATATTGTATTGTTGCGAAGGACATTGAGTCAGAGGACACCTATGCCTTTATTGGAGATGATTGCTATACAAAGTTTCCTAAGTTTATAGAGAAACATGCAGAGAAAATCATCATGCATAATGGAGTAGGGTTTGATGCTCCAGTATTAAATAGATTAACTGATACAAATATAAAGTTATCTCAAATAGAAGATACTTTAATTATGTCCCAGCTATTTAATCCTGAACGACAAGGAGGACACTCATTAGATTCCTGGGGTAGAAGATTAGGTATGGGAAAGATAGACTTCCATGACTTCTCAGGTTTTAGTAATGAGATGTTAACTTATTGCAAACGAGATGTAGACTTAACACATAAAGTTTATAATCATTTAAGACTTGAAGGTAAAAAATTTTCATCTAAATCGTTAAGATTAGAACATGACATAAGAGCAATTATTACTAGACAAGAGAAGAATGGGTTTTATTTAGACCAACAGAAAGCTACAAGTTTATATGCACAGTTAACAGATAAAGCTGAACAACTAGAAAATAAAGTGCATAAAACTTTTCCTCCATTAAAACGAGAGGAAGAGTTTACACCTAAGGTAAACAACAAAAGTCGTGGCTATATTAAAGGTGAACCCTTTATTAAAGTAACTTATGAGAAGTTTAATCTTGCATCTCGTAAGCAGATAGCTGAAAGACTTATGATGTTAGGTTGGAAACCTAAAAAGTTTACTGATAAAAACTCTCCTATTGTAGATGAGAGTGTACTATCTAAGATTGAAGATGTACCTGAAGCTAAACTAATAGCAGAGTATTTGTTATTAAAGAAAAGAACTTCACAAATATCTTCATGGATAGATGAAGTTAATCCAAAGACAAATAAAGTACATGGTCGTGTATTAACATTGAGATGTGTGTCAGGTCGTATGAGCCATACTAAGCCTAACATGGCTCAGATACCTGCAGTGTACTCACCTTATGGTAATGAGTGTAGGTCATGTTGGACTACTGATAAACCTGATACTCATGTTATCTTTGGCACTGATGCAAGTGGATTAGAACTTAGATTACTTGCACACTTTATTGACACACCCTCATACACACATGAGATATTAAATGGAGATATACATACAAGAAACATGAACATGGCAGGACTTACCAACAGAGACCAAGCAAAGACTTTTATTTATGCATTTTTGTATGGAGCAGGAGCAATGAAGGTTTCATCTATCGTGGGTTCTAAAGATGCAAGTGTAGGTAAGAAACTTATAAATAAATTTTTATCTGAGTTACCTAAACTTAAATCATTTCGTGCTCAAGTAGAACAAGCAGGTGCATCTGGTAGAGTCTTAGGACTAGATGGTAGATTGTTTCCTGTTAGGTCTGCACATAAAGCAGTGAACACTGTTATACAAGGAGCAGGTGCTATTGCATGTAAGGTATGGTTAAGAAATATGATAAGACATATTTATCAAAAAGGTTTGGATGTTAATCTTGTTGCTTCAATACATGATGAGTATCAGTTTGAAGTTAATAAGAATGACGTACAAAAAATGGGAGAGGTTGTGAAACTGTCAATCAATGAGACAACTGAACAACTGAATCTTAAATGTCCACTTGATGCTGAGTTTAAGATAGGCAGTAATTGGGCAGAGACACACTAATAAATAATTATTTTTATTAGGTGTTGACAATGTATTAGGACATAAGTTATAATACATAATTAAAGATAGTCGTAGTTAATACGACATAATAACAACTAACAAGGAGAATATATGACTGTTATAAATGGTAAAGCCTACTGGGCATCTGTAGTATCACCTAATACTACGTTTGATTCTGATGGTGTATATAGTGTAGACTTATCACTTAATGCTAAGAACAAAAAGATTGCTGAATCAGATGGTCTTAAAATTAAAAATAAAGGAGATGAGAAAGGAGACTTTGTTACTATCAAAAGAAAAGCTAAAAGAAAAGATGGTAGTCTTAACAAAGCACCTGATGTCATTGACAATATGAAGAGACCTCTTGAAGGTACATTAATTGGGAATGGCTCTGCTGTAAATGTTTTATATAAAACATATGAGTGGGTACATAAACCAACAGGTAATACTGGAGTGAGTGCAGACTTACAAGCAATACAAGTTGTGGACTTAGTTCCTTATGCAGGTGCTGAATCAGCAGAAGCCTTTGAGGAAATTCCAGATGGAAGTGTAGTAACTTCATCTACAACTTCTAAGCAGGAATTTGCTGAGATACCTGTCTAGCTTTATTAATCTTTAAACACATAGGGGTGTAGCTAATAACTCACCCCTATTTTTTTCTATGAAACAGATTGAAACTTTAGTACAAGATATGTATGACAGTATATCTAATGGAGTCCAGCCTAAGAAGGAAGACATAGATTTAATGTGTGAGAATGTAGGTAAAGCTATACATATGTTATTTAATACAAAGTCAGAAAATAATAACTTAAGAATGTCACAGATAGGAAAACCTGACAGACAAGTTTGGTATAAATCAAAAGATGTTCAAAAAGAAAACCTACCTGCTTGGGTAAAAATAAAGTTTACATATGGGCATATCCTTGAGGAACTTTTATTATTACTTGCTAAAACTGCAGGACATAAAGTTAAGAATGAACAGTTAGAAGTAGATATTGAGGGTATCAAAGGACACCAAGATTGTGAGATAGATGGTGTTGTTACAGACTGCAAGTCTGCAAGTGCTTACTCATTTAAAAAATTTTTAAATCGTTCATTAATAAATGATGACCCCTTTGGTTATATTGCACAGCTATCAGGTTACGTTGAAGCACAAGGCAAAGATAAGGGAGCATTCTTAGCTATTGATAAACAAAGTGGTAGACTTGCACTGATGCAGGTCCATAATATGGAGATGATAAATGCAAAAGATAGGGTCGTACATCTTAAAGATGTTGTCGCAGACGATAAAATACCTAGCAAATGTTATGCTGATATTCCTGATGGTATGTCTGGCAATAGGAAACTTGCTGTTGGCTGTTCCTACTGTGATTATAAAGTTACTTGTTGGTCAGATGCTAACAATGGGACAGGTCTTAGAAAATTTATCTATGCGAATGGACCAAGATACTTAACAACAGTATCAAAAGTTCCTGATGTAAAAGAGGTTGAATTAGATGACGTGGGTTAGTATATTTGAATTACTCGCTGCGATTAGTGCAGTAGTTACTGTATGGGTGTATGGTAATAAAAATAACTATGCACCTTTATATGGAATGCTTTCAAATATAATATGGATTACATGGTCAGTAATGTCTAACAGTTTATTTATGTTAGTTATGTGTATTGTTTTTACAGCATTGCACATTAGAAATTATTTTCATATGAGAAAAATTAAATGAAATTTAGAAGTGGTTCAGAGAAAAAGGTTTATGAATTTTTTAAATCAAAAAAGATAAAAGTAAAATATGAACCTGAGAAATTTAAATATGAATGGCATGAACACAAGACTTATTGTCCTGACTTCATGCTACCTAATAATACTTATATAGAAGTTAAAGGTAGACTAACAATTGAAATGAGAAAGAAACATTTATTTTTTAGGAATAGTAACCCTGATATTACAGTTAGGTTTGCATTTGATAATCCTAATAAGAAGTTGAACAAGGGTGGCACAATGACGTATGCAGGGTGGTGTGAGAAGCATGACTTTGACTACTGTAAAATTAGTGATGGCATTCCTAAACAATGGTACAATGTTAAGCAATGAAAAATTCTTTCAGACAATTGAAAATTATTTTATCAGCGACACAAGTCCTGAGAGAACTCTATTCTTGGCAGTTATTTTACAAGCATTACTTGATGCTACACAAAAAGATACAAGAGACCTTGAGAGTTCAAGATATAAAAGAGAAGCTGTGCTTTGGTTTACAACAAAGTTTGGTGAGGTAAAAAAGAATTTTGATTATGTATGTGCATGTGCAAATATAGAGCCTTCTTATATGAGAAGGATTGCATTAGAGATACTTAATTCAAAAAGAACTAGCTTTATTCGTGGACATATCAATGCGATATTGACACATAGAGATAGTTATGATAGAATACGTAACTTAAACAATAAACAAAAAGGGGTTAAATAATTATGAATAGTAACACACTTCCAACAGAATACCAAAACTACATTGCAATATCAAGATATGCAAGATGGTTAGAAAAAGAAAATAGAAGAGAGACTTGGCAGGAAACTGTTGATAGATATGTTTCTTATATGGCTGACAGATATAAACAGATTACCAAAAAAGAAATATCTAAAGATGAATATGACAGATGGTTTAATGCTATACTTATGTTGGATGTGATGCCTTCAATGAGAGCACTCATGACTGCAGGACCTGCACTTGACAAAGATAATATTGCAGGATTTAATTGTTCATATGTAGCTATTGATAATGTAAGAACCTTTGATGAAATAATGTATGTACTTATGTGTGGTACAGGTGTAGGGTTTAGTGTTGAGAGACAGTATACCAGTAAGCTACCTACTATTGAAGAAGAGTTTCATAAGACTGATACAGTTATTAAAGTAAAAGATAGTAAAATTGGCTGGGCAAAATCCTATAGAGAATTAATTGCCATGTTGTATGCAGGACAAATTCCTGAGTTTGATGTGTCATTAGTTAGAAAAGCAGGAGAGAAACTAAAAACATTTGGAGGTAGAGCCAGTGGTCCTAAACCTTTGGTTGATTTATTTAATTTTACTATTGAAACTTTTAAGATAGCTAAAGGTAGAAAGCTAAATTCTCTTGAGTGTCATGACATTGTATGTAAGATAGCTGACGTTGTTGTCTGTGGTGGTGTAAGACGTTCAGCTTTAATTAGTTTGTCTAATCTATCTGACCTACGTATGAGAGATGCTAAGACTGGACAATGGTGGGATGATAATCCACAAAGAAGTTATGCTAATAACTCTGTTGCCTATACTGAAATGCCTGACATAGGTACATTTATGAAAGAATGGGTATCATTATATGATTCAAAGTCTGGAGAACGTGGTATCTTTAATAGAGTTGCTTCACAAAAAATGGCAACACGTTCAGGTAGAAGAGATGGAGACCATGAGTTTGGTACAAATCCCTGTTCAGAAATAGTGTTACGTAATAAACAAACGTGTAACCTAAGTGAAGTTGTGGTTAGACCTTCAGATAATATTGAAGATTTAAAAAAGAAAGTAGAGATAGCTACTATCTTTGGCACATTACAATCTACTCTTACTAATTTTAGATATGTTACTAAGAAATGGAAAGAGAACACTGAAGAAGAAAGATTATTAGGTGTATCTCTTACTGGTATTATGGACCATAAGATATTATCAGGAGAAATTTTTAATAAACAAGTTCTTAAAGATATGTTAATAGAGTTAAAAGAACATGCTATTAAAGTAAATAAAGAGTGGGCAGACAAACTAGGTATCAATCAATCTACTGCAATTACGTGTGTTAAACCTTCAGGAACTGTATCACAACTTGTTGATTCAGCTTCAGGTATACACCCTAGATATTCTTCTTACTATCTTAGAACTGTAAGAGCAGATAAGAAAGACCCTTTATGTGACATGATGTTAGAGAAAGGTTTCTATGGAGAGGATGACGTGATGAAACCTAATGATACTAAAGTATTTTATTTTCCTATGAAAGCTCCACAGCATTCAGTTATGAGAGATAAGATGAGTGCATTAGAACAGCTTGAAGTATGGAAGATGTACCAACTATTTTGGTGTGAACATAAACCTTCTATTACTGTATATGTAAAAGAAAATGAATGGTTAAAGGTAGGTGCATGGGTGTATGAAAACTTTGAAATATGTAGTGGAGTTTCTTTCTTACCTCACTCTGAACATAGCTATCAACAAGCACCTTATCAAGAAGTAGATGAGAAGACTTACAAAGAGTGGTTAGCTAAGACACCTAAGAATATTAACTGGATGGACTTAGTAAATTATGAAACTGAAGATACAACAACCTCTTCAAAAGAACTTGCATGTACTGCAGGTGCTTGTGAAATAGTTTAAAAAGGTTGACTTCATTTTAGGAAAGGAGTATAATACTATTATGTTAATCAGAAGTAGACAAACAGCTCATGAGTATGAGTGGTTAAGACCTTTAGAATTAAATAAAACTAACTTTTGTTTTATAGGTTATGACCATAGAGAAGACATTGCATATAGAGTTTGTGAACATTCTTTATTAAGAAAAAGTTCACGACCTCTAACTGTAGTTGACTTAAATCACAAAGCATTAAGAGGTGCAGAATTATTTACAAGAGAATGGACTGAAGATTCAGAAGGACAAAGAATGGATGTTATAGATAACAAACCTTTCTCAACTGAGTTTAGTCATACTCGTTTCTTAGCACCTGAAGTTGCTAGAGTAAATGATATAACTAAAGGTTGGATATTATTTTGTGACTGTGACTTTTTATTTTTAGAAGATGTAGATAAGTTATTTAAATTTGTTGAGACTACATATCCTAATCATGCTGCTGCTTGTGTTAAGTTTGATTGGCAACCTAAAGAATCTGAAAAGATGGATGGTCAAAAACAATTAGCATATGAAAAGAAACTATGGTCTTCTCTTATGTTAATTAATATGGGACATAAAGATACTAAAAAGTTAACAACTGAATATGTTAACACAGCTAAAGGTTTAGACTTACATCAATTTAAATGGACAACTGATGACCAGATAGGAGCTATCCCTTCTTGTTGGAATTATATACCAGATATAACTCCTATGACTGAGTCACCTTCAGCTATACATTATTCATTAGGTGGTCCTTGGTTTGGTGGTAAGTTTGAGAACATGCAGTTCGCACAAGACTGGCATGATGAAAGATTATTATATCAAACAACTATTCCTGGAAACATAGGAGATTGGGTAAGGTTAATGAAATGAGTAAAGACGATATAAATATTGTAACTTCTTTTAGTAAGAAAGGTTGGTCAACATATGGTAAACTTATGGTTGATTCTTGTGTTAAATATTTATCAGATGACTTACATCTTACAGTTTTTTATCACGACTTTGATGAAGAAACAATTAAAGAGTTTCCTAAAACTGATAAGATAACTTTTGAAAATTTAAATAGATGTACTGATATGATTCAGTATAGACAAGAGATGGTAAGGCATGATGGCACACAAGGTGGCAAGATGCCCTACAACTGGAGATTAGATGCCATTAAATGGTGTCACAAAGTGTATGCCTTAACTGACTTCTCCTTCAGGTTAGTTAAAGAAGGTGTGCAAGTGGGTTGGGTAGTATGGTTAGATGCTGACGTTATCCTGAAGAAACCTTTATCTAAGAAGGATTTGTTTAGAATTATTCCCCTTGGTTCTGAGCTTGTCCATCTTGGTAGGAAAGATGTTGATTATAGTGAGACATCCTTCATGGCTTTTAATTTAAATACTACCCCACCTTTTGATTTACTAGCAGATATGAGGGGAATATATAATAGTCATGAGGTTCTAGCTTATAGAGAGTGGCATGATGGTTTTATATTTGAAAGATTATTTAATATCTATGGAGCACATGGGTTAAAGAAGCATAGCTTAACACCAAAAGTAAATGGGTTAGATGCTTTTAATAACTCTCCTCTTACAGAATACTTGGAACATTATAAAGGTAATAGAAAACAGGAGTTATCAAATGAAACTACCCCTGACGTTACTGGTCCAAAGCGATATAAACAAATTGCTACAATTATCAGACACTATAAGTTTTCAAGATTTCTTGAAACAGGTACATGGAATGGTGGTCGTGCAATTGAAATGGCATTGGCAGCTTTTGACAATGTAGATAAAGTACATTACAAAGGTTATGATTTATTTGAAGATGCAGATGAGTTAACTGACAAGACTGAAATGAATACCAAGCCACATAATCTTTACAAAGCAGTAGAGAAAAGACTAAATGATTTTAAAGAACATGTTAAGAAAAACTTTAAAAAAGAATTTACTTTTGAATTAGTTAAAGGTAATACCAAAGAAACTTTAACTGAACAAAAAGATTTTGACTTAGCTTATTTGGATGGTGGTCATAGTGAAGATACAGTACAACATGATTATAATATGACTAAGACATTTCCTGTTGTAATCTTTGATGACTTCTTTACTAAAGATATAGATGGAAAAGAAGTTGTTGAAGAACATCAAGGAACTAATAAAGTATTTAATGCTTTAGATAATAAGCTAAGAAAAAAAGTCTTACCTTCTCAAGACCCTGTTATGGGTGGAGGTGTTACTCATCTAGGTGTTGTTATACATGATGACAAACTAGATGAACTACCATCAAGTTTAAAAGAAATACCTATTGTAGTTAAACCTAAAGACTGTATGCCAGTAGATGACATTAGAAAAAACATTAAAGAAAATGTTAAGGTTATGAACTCATGGTTAGAAAGATGTAGACCTAATGGAGAGACATTGAATATTGTTTCAGGTGGACCTTCTTTCTTAAAGCATATAGACTATTTAAAAGAAACTAAAGATAAAATAATATGTGTTAAACATTCCCTTCCTATGTTATTAGAACATGGAATTACACCTTGGGGTTGTAACATACTTGACCCTAGACCTATTGAAGGAACAAGTACACATGGTATTGTACGTAAAGATTTATTTAAAGTTGTACCAAAAGAAACTAATTTCTTTGTGTCATCTATGACAGATATATCTGTACTACAATTATTAAAAAAATCTAATGCAACTATAGTAGGTTGGAATGCTTACTCAGATGCTATTGTTGAAAAAGAAAAAGATGGTAAGGTTGTTATCCCTGAAGAACTAGGTATACCACAGAATGCTACACTACTTACAGGTGGCACATGTGCAGCTATGAGAGCCATTAGTGTAGGACATACATTAGGTTTTAGAAACTTTAATCTATTTGGATTTGATTGCTCAGTGCCTGAACCAAAAGACAAGACTGAAGTAGATGGTACAGGTAAACAAAAGTATCTACATGTAGTTACTAATGGTAAAAAGTTTTGGACTACTGGTGAACTATTGGCTATGGCACAAGACGTAGAAAAATTATTACAAAGAACAGATGTAGATATGTACATGGAATTTTATGGAGAAGATACATTAGTTTCTGAGTTATGGAAATTACAACAACCACAAAGGCTACCTGATTATGGCACTACACTCAGCAGTAATACTTAAAGATTTCTTAGATGATAGAGGTTGTAAAACCATTTATCAAAGTGTTCTTAACTTAGAAGAATCTTGGACTCATTATAATAATCGTCTGTCATTAGGTTCAGGTAGAGAACTTATAGATAGTAATGGAGCTTATGAAGATAGATGCTTAAAAAATAATCCTATTGTCTTTGAAAAGTTTCCTTCTTTATTATATAAGATACAGAAAGCATTGACCATGCTATATGTAGACAAGCCTGAGTTTAATAATACAACTTCAACTCCAGGGTTTGAAATCATAGACGAAGATGGGACTTATTATAATTTAGGATTAAATGCACAGTTTTATTTTACTGTACCTATACATATAGGTAACTCTCATTGTGGTTTATTTTATATTAATAAAATAAATAATAAAAAAGAATACTTTCCTCTTCACGAAGGTTACTTTTATTTTCATACCAAACCTCTACATAAAAGGTACGAAAAGTTATCCCCAGAAAATACTTTAATATGCTTAGAAGGTAAGGGAGCTGTGGATAAAAATAATAAAATAACTCTTTTCTTTTAAACTATTTTGTGTTATTATACACACTATAAGGAGTACGAATATGTTTTTAAATTTACTAGCACCTATACTAGGCAAGGTTCTTGATAGAGTAATACCTGACAAAGCTGGACAACAAAAGGCTATGCAGGAATTAAACAAGGCACTTGTGACACACTCAGCAGATATTGAAAAAGCTGCTGCTTCTGTTGTCGTTGCTGAAGCTAAAGGTGAGGGTTGGTTACAACGTAATTGGAGACCTTTAACAATGCTATCTTTTTTAGGATTGCTATTCTTATATTGGTTTGGGGTTCACCCTGAAAACTTATCTGACCAAGTGGTAATGAAACTGTTTGATTTACTACAGATTGGTATAGGTGGTTACATTATAAGTAGAGGTGCTGAGAAAGGTATTAAAACTTGGAAGGAAAAATAATATGAGTACATGGAAACAACCAACTATTACAGAAATCTCTGTAGGTTTAGAAATTAATTCTTATGCTTGTGCTGAAAAGTAAATAGTATAAAACAAATTAAAAAAAATACCCCTAGTTAACTTAATAGCTAGGGGTTTTTTTATGTATGCCTATATCACAGTTGGCTACTTATTCTTATCCTTATAATCTTTTACTGCAGCTTTGATTGCATCTTCAGCAAGAACAGAACAATGAATCTTAACTGGAGGTAAGGCTAGATGCTTTGCTATCTCAGTGTTCTTTATCTTATTAGCTTCATCTATGTTCTTTCCCTTAACCCACTCAGTTATTAGTGAGCTTGAAGCTATCGCTGACCCACATCCAAATGTTTTAAACTTAGCATCTTGAATAACACCTTCATCACCTACCTTAATTTGTAGTTTCATTACATCACCACAGGCAGGAGCACCTACTAATCCAGTGCCTACCTCTGCAGAATCTTTATCCATTGAGCCTACATTTCTAGGCTTTTCATAATGGTCTAATAGTTCTTTACTATATGTCATACTCCAAAACTTTCTCCACATCCACAACTACTTGTTGCATTAGGATTTTGTAGTTCTAAAAAGCTACCAAATATTTGTTGTTTATATTCAATAGTCATGCCTGTTAAGTATAATAAGCTAGACCTATCAAGCAATAAAGTAAACCCATCAAAGTCAACATGCTCATCAGAGTCTTGTATTATATCATCAAATGACCAATCATATTTAAATCCAGCACAGCCACCACCCTTAACTTCAAGACGAACATATTTTTTATTGTTGTCGCTAGTTAATTTATTTAAATGGTCTTTAGCTGCCTGTGTTAAATTAATTAAGTTCATATTAGATTTGTTAAATTAAAATATTGTAAAACATCAATCACTATCTCAAAACAATGTAGACATATTTCAATGACTAAAAGAACTAATGCTATATTAATTTTATCCATGTGTAAACCATACCTAATGCTGCACCCATTATGAACACAGCCTTAATAGCTCCTGAACCTCTAGCTATGTCTGCTCTTAAGTCAGAGATAAGCTGAGTCTGTTTATTAATTAATTCAAAAGCTACCTCAAGTTTGTTGGCAACCTCTTTGTGTTGCTCCTCATTCCTAGCTTCTAAGGCAGCTAATCTAGCTTCTAAGTTTTCCTTCATACTATACCTATTGATTTATTAATAGATTTTTTATTTTCTTTTATAATTTTATCATACCCTTCAAAATATTTATTAAGACCAGTTTTTTTTCTAAAGTCTTCATAACTTTCTATATCTTCTTTTTCACCCATCAATATATCTACAATATCATTTTTTATTTCTCTATTAATATTTAAAAAAGGAAGAGTATTAACAAGGGCACGATAAAATGATTTTGGTTTACCTTCAGCAACTTTACCAATACCTATTAAATATTTATCTAATGTTGTACCTACAGGTCCTCCAAGTATAGAAACAAGAGGACTACTACCATACTTATGTGCATCTAAAGCAATCTTTAAAGAAGAGGCACCACCTGCAATATTTGTTCTTGCAATAGCATCTATCATTCCATCTGTACCATATTGTTTTTGCCTGGCTTTTAATTGATTAAAGTTTTTTACTGGCTCATCACTTCCTGCACTCTTAATCATTTCTTTTAATAAATCAGTATAAGATGCAACACCCATAATTAAAGTTAAACCTAGTGTTGCTCTAAATATTGTATTTATTCTTTCAGTGGGTCGCACATTATTTCCTATAACTCCTCTTAATATTTTCATACCAACTGTATTACCAAACACAAACATAAAACTTTTTAGTTGAGCAGCAAATGCCCACAATGGATTAGACATCCATAAAGGTCTATTCGTTGGGTTAGGTGTCATAATTTGGTCATCAACAAAACGAGTTGCTGCAGCTTTAATAACAGGACTTTCCCTTAATATAACATCAACATCTTTATTTTTTAAATTATTAACAAGATTATAAAAATTAGGAATACCTACTTGTTGATATTGTTTTGTTAACTCTAATCCTCTTACAGTACCTTTGTCTGTATTTAAAACTTCTTTAATATCTTTTCTTAATTGATTTCTAAATGCATTAAAACCCATTTGCCTGGAAAGCTGTGTTACTTGAGTTAACATAGTTAATTTAAAAAATGCATTAGTATAACGTGTGGGTGCTTCTAACCCTGATGAAGCATTCATTCTTTCAGTTAGTGCACCATCAAGACCATACATTGTTTCATCAAAAGCTGTATCAACATCTGATTTTTTAAGACGTGGTAAAAATACTCTTGCTAATCTTTTAAAAGCATTAATAGGTAATTTAACAGCAGCATCAAGTCCTGAACGAAACTTACCATTAGCAAATAAAATAAAAGGTTCACTCAATGCAGTAAAACCAGCTAAAGGTAAAGTTGCTACATAACCAGCAGACATTGCAAATTGATAAGGTTTTCTAAAAGAACTATCATTAATTTTTGAACCATACCTACCTTGAATAGCATCTGTTATATTGCCTATTGTTTCTTGAAACTCTGTAGACATAATAGGTATACCTTCTTTATTGGTCTTACCTAATACTTCTCTAACATTACCAAATTTATTTTGAAACTCAATAGTTTTTGCTGCATTCATTAAATAAGAAGGAAGTATTTCAAGAACATCTGTATTAATAACACCCTCATTTATAAATTCATTTGTAATATCATCAGTAAACATTCGTGTTTTTTCTAAGTTTTTATTTTCTCTTCTATCTGAACCTGGTTTCTTTTTAGCAAAAGGAGATTTAAGAGCAGTCTTATAAAAGCCTCCTTCATTATTAATATTAGATTTAATAGCATCTATTTGAGAAGTAGTAAAACCTTTTTTTGTAAGGATGTTTCTAAATTTTTTTTCTATATTTCCTTCAATACGTTGATACTTATAAGGTAAATAATTATCTCTAAGTTTCATATTAATACCTGAATCTTGCACGTCTTTTGCTACTTCTTTTAATAAAGTTCTAATAGGTTTTTGTGCTTCATAAATATCATCAGCTTTTTTAGTATTACCTAATTTTGTTTTTATTTTATTTTCATCAGTAATTAAAGCATTAAATAATAATTTTCTATCTTTACCACTTACAATATTACCTAGACCTGAAGAAAATAAAGGCTTTAAAGTATTTAAAGCAATATCAAACTTAGACATATACTTACCTGCTCTTGTCATATAACTTGTATTCCATGTTTCTGCTGCTGAATACAATCTAATAGGTTCAGTGTCCCCAGTTTTTTTATAAGTTTCTATAGCTTCTTTTCTTAAACGTGTTGTTGCTCTACCCAATAAATTATTTACACCTCTAATTGTAGGAGATATAAATGGAATATTTTTTTCTTCTATAGTTCTAAACAGTGTACCTATCTTTGTTTCATCAGGAGGTAATATTAATAAATCATCTTTAAAAGGTTTGAACTGTGCTTTTTTTATTCTAAATTTATTTTTTTCTTCTTTAATTTGTTTTTGAATATTACTTTCATTTTTATAAAGTCCACTAACTCTGGCTCCATCTTCTCTTTTATAACTAATAGGATTACCTAACTTTGTTTTTTTTAAAGTTAAATTATTTTCTTTTTCATCTATTTGGTTTTGAATTTCTTGAGAGAATGTTTTTTTATTTTGTCTTTTTAATAAGTTAATTTCTTTTTGAAGTGGTCTAATTTCTTTTTTAATAATTTTTAATTCTTCTAACTGGTCTTCTAAACCTTTAATTTCTTTTTCTTTTCTTTCAAAAGACAAAGCATTTTCTGCATCTTCTTTTTTAATATTAGTTTCAATTTCTTTATAAAGGTCTGCATTTTTTTGTTGAGCAATTAATGCATCTGTATCTAATTTAGATAATGTGCCAGTAACTGAACCAGTAGCACCACCAAAAATAGTACCTATAAGACCTTCATTAATTGCTTGTTTACCTACTTCTTTTGCATCTATTTCTTGACCAGCAAGTTTAGAAGAAGTTACCTCAGTAACTGCAGATTGAGCAGCTTCTGTTGCACCAGCCACTGCACCTATACCTACTACATCTTTAGCAATTTGACCTGATAAAGATTTCTTACCTAAATTTTTAATAACCTCATCAGCTTTAACAGGGTTAATAAACTTAGAAAGTATTTTACCACCTAAGTATCTATCTATTACACCATTAGAAATACCTGCTACTATTGAACCTGTTGCAGCTTCTTCATCAGTAGCTCCTTTATCTTTTGCACTTTTATATACTTCTCCTATTCCTATAACTGCTAAAGGACCTAAACCTAGTGTGATTGTAGTTAAAGCTGCTCCAATAAGAGATGTACCAAATAAAGCACCAGCAACAATACTAGCAGCTCCTGTAGCTGCAACACTAGGACCAATTGAACCTAATCCTGAAGCTAAACCAAATTTAGCAAACTCTGCTGCATCACTAATAGATTCAACATCAAAGGCAGATGTTGTTAAAGTGGGAGTTCCAAGTTGATTAATTTTTTTTTGTTCTTTAGCTGAGTTTGATTTTCCAAATTCTTGTAGATAATCTGTAACTGGAGTATCACCTGTTTTATTTTCAATGGCTGTAGCTGCTGCATCAGCACCTTCAAAAAAAGCCTGTTTAGTACCAGCAAGACTTCGTGATACAAGAGAACTAAAAGAATTAGGGTCATCAATTTGTTTAATGACTTGTCCTTCAGTTATAGGTCCTAATACTCCTTCAGCTATTTTATCATAATCTATTTTAGGATTTGCCATGACCTATTCCAATGGAGGTGCTATGTTATATCTGTACCTTGGCTCACCTTTTGCTTTTTCATCAGAAAAGCCACGTATATAAAATCCTTCACCAATTTTTTCTATTTTATATCTATCTTTAACTTGTTTAGATGCCATAGAAAATGCTTCATAATCAGTTAATTTTGGGTCTGCTTCTTTAAATTTTATAGCAGTTAATACTACCTTGTCTATTATTTGGTCTCTTCCTTCAATTGGTCTTTCTGGATTTTCAGGGTCTTCTAATATTAAACCTGCTCCTGCTGCTGCTGTACCTAAGAGTTTTTCATCAAGCTCAACAGGTTTATCCTTATCTCTCCTATAATATCCTTCAAAAGCAGCAGCTTTAGGTTTATCAACTTCTTCTAATTTTCTTTCTTCTAGTTCAAATTCTTTTTTAAACTTTTTATCGTCATCAGAAACTTTTCTATCATATCTTTTATCAAGAACTTTTTCTCTATCTCTTGTAATTTTTAAATCAATTAATCTATCTTTAGCTTTAAGTTTATCTTTTTCAATGGAAGTTAAGTTATCAATAGCTGCATCACCTGCTTTAAATATAGGTGTGCCACCCATTAAAGCTAAACCAAATTTAGCTATAGCAAATCCTTTACGTGAGTCAAACTCTTCTTTGCTTTCATTTTCTGATTTTTCAATTACATCATCAAGATAAGTTTTAGCTGTCTCTTGTGAAGCTGCAATAAGTTCATTTTGTTTATCTTGTTTCTCCTCTTCATTTTTAATAATAGTTTCATCATTAGTTTTTGCAGTAATATTAGCTAAGTTAGCTTCTTCCTTTTTTT
>MDTC01225249.1_pt1 | contig 20763 bp, 39 predicted proteins | sample 811181 | NCBI WGS metagenome assembly MDTC01 (sample SAMN05326644, study PRJNA326480) | marine metagenome | isolation source: seawater | place: Pacific Ocean: North | collected 2011 | reverse complement strand
TCGACAAGTTCCTCAAAAGCAAAGCAGACAACAAGTTCGATGCTGCCGAGGACATCCGCGACCAGATCGCTAAACACAACCAGCCCGCTGAGGCACCTGCTGTGGTGGCTAGTGGCGAGTTGATGAACTGGCGGCAGGTCTACGCTGAGTTGGACGCACACAGCGACAACGGTGATCACCAGATCAGGTCAGCCAAGTCTGGCATGAACAGGATTATTAAAGGCATCGGTGACACTCTGGACAACTACCCGCATGAATGCACAGTAGACCGAGTTGAGACTTACTTCGAGAAAGTCATCAAGACTGGCAAGACTCCTGACGCAAAGCTGAAGCTGGAGAAGAAGCTGAATGTCTCTTTGCGGCAGGCTAAGTACGGAGTGTTCAAGCGGAGCATGTTGAAGTACTACACGATTCGCCAAGACTTTGACTTCACCAAGTTGAAGGTGAAACGCTACAAGCCAGAGAAGTACCGTAGCCCACAGGATGATCGCCACCTGCGCTGTGACAGGTACATGAGGGACGTTGTGAAGCATGAAGACCCGATGGTCTACGGTTACTACCTCATTATGAGAGTGTCAGGTCAGCGCAACATTGAGGTGATCAATGCCAAGCGTTGCAACCTGCTTGAAGACTGTTTCGTTAATGACCGCATCGTGAAAAAGAAGAACGAGGTGGCGAGGCAGATACCGTACCCCGAAAGCTTCACCGAGGAGGATCGGCAGTTTCTGCTGAACCTAAATCCTGACGGTGACACAGTGCTAACCGGCACCGACTGGGAGATGGAGCAGGGTTACTCTAAGCGTCTGAACGCATACTTGAAGCAGTTTGGCTTCACTGCCTACAAGCTGAGGAAAGAGTGGGCAAGCCAGGTGCTGGCGAGCGGAGTGCCGCTGGAGGCAGTTGCTGAGATGCTGGGTAACACAATCCAGATTCTGCTGGATCACTACGTTGATACCGGCAAGCACAAGATCGATCTACAATTAGGATAATTAATTTGTATTTGACAACGTGTACACGAGTGTTGACATTTGGTGACTACACACCAGTGTCTGGGGAAGCACCTGTGTGCGAGAAAGCTGAACAATGCCAGGACAGAGGCACCCCAATAAAAAGCAATTAACTGTATGGCGGCACGAGAAAGACATGGATGTCTTGCGTGAGGTCGCAAAACAGAACGGCATAAGTATGTCAGAGTTGATGGAGATTCTCATTGAGGACTTTCAGGATAAAAAGAAAGTTGATCAGGCAAAGTACCTGAGAAATAAACGTAAAGACTAAATCGGGGACAGCGAATGTCTCACTCGGCATTAAATAATTAACAGGGATGGACAAACAAGAACTAAAGTTGCGCGAGTCGCAGAATCAAGAGAAAGAGAACGATGCAAGAATTTTGCGTAGCATTTATGACAAAGTTGCACAAACGCCTTGGTGGGCAAAAGCAGTTATGATGCTTTTGCTGCTAAATTTGTGTGTAGTAAGTGCTAATTTATACAGCAAAAGTCAAAACCGCAGTTTTGGCAGTGGGAAAAGATTGTTCTGGAAAGCTGCCGCAATGTCAGCGAAAGGAGATTTCAGCAATATGAACTTATTTTTAAACGACATGGCTGTCACTTCAGTTTTTAAGAACAAGCAAGTGTGGCGAGATAGCCATGCTGACATCGCTGAAACCGAGTTCTCAGCAGAATTTCATGACGCATACATGGCTAGGGTGCTACTTGTGGAGACACCCGGTGGGGAAGACAGTCTGAATAGAGCGTTGAAAGCCGCTTCTGATGATCCCGTAGCTTGGCAGTATTTTCTCAATAGCCAGAAGCAAGAAACAGCAGTGAAAGCTGACATTGAAACGACTGTTCGCTAATTAGTTTTTTTTGAGAGACTGGTGTACGTCCACCAGTCTTATTTTAGCACAGTAGGTGTACATACACATGACCTTAGAAGAAGCAAAGAAACAGAAGAAAGTATCGTGTCACTTCAAACTGACACCGTGGCACCGAGACAAGCTTGTCAGGATAGCCAAGGCAGCCAGGAGAGACATGACCAGCATCGTTGAAGAATTAATCGAAAAAGCCAAATGAAGACAATCACAGCAATATTAAGCGCGGCAGTGTTCTACTGGGTCACAAGCCAACCATACGCAGAGCAACCCAGAGTTACTGCCAGTTATTACGGCGAGGCTTACAGAGGCAATGCCTGTGCCGACAACAAGACAGTGTTCGATCCTGACGATCCGACACTGGCAGCACATCGCACACTGCCATTTGGCACCAAGGTCAAGGTGAGCATTACTAAGGACAAGTTCATCGTGGTGATAATCGTGGATCGTGGGCCGTTCACCAAGTGCAAGAAGACAGGTGAGTACAGTCGCGAGATAGACCTCAGCAAAGCTGCCTTCGCTCGTCTCTGTGACACCCGAGCAGGTCTGATCCAGGTCAAGCTAAAGGTGCTGAAGTGAGAGACTACCTAAGCACAATCCAGGTGGCTCAGAGGCTATCTACAACGCCAAGGACAGTTAAGCGGTATATCGAGAAAGGTAAGATTAAAAGCAGGCGAGTGGGAGGCTTGCGGAGAGTTGCTGTGGAGGATTTTGAGAAATTTGCAAAAGGCAGATAAGCATTATGAGAGTTGATCTAGGAGAGTTAAAACAAATCACAAACACCAAAAAACGACTGGGTGAGTTAGCAGACTACCAGTTTGTCATTATGAAGCAGGACGGCAAAGAGACCGGCTTCATGTTTACAGACAGAGAGTTGGAGGCACCTCGACGCAGAGCGCAAATACAGCGGGAAGATGCACCTAAGAAACGCAACTTCTGGCAGAGAGTGTTTAAGAAGCGCAAGTGAACAGCAGGAGTAAAGGCGCGAGAGGAGAACGCATGTGGCGAGATCAGCTACGAGAAGCAGGCTTTAAGGCGATCCGGGGCTGCCAGCATTCAGCGAGAGACGCTGACGGCACAGAGGCACCTGATGTGATCTGTCCGAGCCTTCCAGGCATCCACCACGAGGTGAAGTTTGTGGAAGACCTGAATGTCCGTAGCGCAATTGAGCAGGCTAACAGAGATAAGAAACCGCACCAGATAGCTGTGGTGCCGCACAAGAAAAAGAACGTGCCCTGGGTGGTCATGCTGCTTTTGTCAGACTTTGACAAGATACTGAAGCGAACAGACATCAAGCGGCGAGTGTTCGACATAGCAGTCAGGTGCATCGGCAGTGACTGGGTGGCAGTTGTGCAGGTGGATGACTGGTTTCGCATAATTAGAGAATCAGATTTAGTTGAGCAATGAGGCGAAAACACAGAACCGCAAGACCCGCAAGACCCGAGCGACCTAAGAAGAAGAAAATACTGTCAGCCTGGATGTGGGAAACAGACATCAATGTGATCAAGCAATTAGCAAAAGACAACGATGTCACAGTGACGGCAATTTTGAAGACGCTTCTCAGCGAGTTAGACAAGGCTGAGGATGAGGCAAAGAACAAAATAATAGAACTATCTAGGGAGCAATTATGAGCGAGAAGTACGATTGCATAGAACACGAGTGGGAGGACTGGTGCCGTGATTGTGGTGAGACTTTTACCAACATCGGCACACACGGAATTGTGGACTGCCCACACTGTGAGAATGATAAAGAAGAATAAAAGAATTTTGGCAGGCGCGGTTTCTAGGTGGTTCCGATCCAGCCTGCCTTCCCCAACCTGCTTTCTCTTGGCTTTGACAGGTTGGGGAGAATTTCCACAGTTGGAAAAACAACAAAATAGCAAAAGATGATAATAGCAAATAGCACAGGATACGAACTGGCACCGGCAGGCCCACACAACGTGGTCTGCGTGGATGTCATAGACTGCGGTGAAGCATACGGCATTGAGCCTGATCCAGTAACTGGGATGAGGTTGGTGCCAGGTGCCAAAGAAGACAGAAAACCACAAGCTAAAGTCAGGCTTGTGTTTGAGTCAGACAAGAAGATGGCTGACGGGAGACCGTTCCAGGTGGATCGCTTATTTGGTGCGACACTGTCGGATCAAGGCCACCTGAAGCCGTTTCTGGACGCTTGGGGCATCGAGTTAGAGATGACTCCGCAAGGCCCGGACATGGCAAAATCAGTAGTCGGAAAGACTGCCTTAGTAAACATCGTTCACCGCGATGACAAGTGGGCCAACATCAGTAGCATCATGCCTGGCCAGGTGGAACTGAGTCCGTCAGGTGACTATGACGGTGCTGGGACTAGGGAGCGGATGAAAGCTGCCTACGAGAAGAGAAAGCAGAACGAAAACGCTCCGTACTGATGATCATCCCACTGCCAAAAGAAGAGAAGAAAAGCCCGAGCCAGCACTGGTACAACATGCAGGCTGAGGCTTGTCACTGGCAGTCGGATGGAAAGCAAACAAACCTCAGACATGCTAGGAAACAGAACCTAGTTCCTAGTGTGTCTGGGGTGCTTAATCTACTCGAAAAGCCAAGAATAACTAAGTTTAAGTGCGATGAGATGGTGAAGCAATGCCTTCAGTATCCTCATGAAGAAGGAGAGTCGGAGAAGGACTACATCAACCGCATCCACGGTTATGCATTAGCAGGTAAGAGAGACATCCTCAGTTTTGGCACCAGAGTCCACCACGCGATAGAGATGTACAACCTGGGCACCTACGATGAGCTAGAAGACCCAGACATATTTCCTTACCTTGAGACTTACATCCGGTGGGCACAGAAGAACATAAAGAAGGTCATCGCTGTGGAGAAGACGGTTGTTAATAAGAAGCTAGGCTACGGCGGCACAATTGACCTAGTAGCTGAACTGAAGAACCAGCGCGGGGTGACGTTAATCGACTACAAGACCCAACGCTGGGACGCTGAAAAAAAGCCTAATCCTTATGAAACCTGGTCACAGCAACTGGCAGCATATCGTAAGACGATGAGGCCAAACCCTCACTGCCTTAGCCTGGTAATAAGTGCCACAGAGCCAAGGCCAGTTGTGGAGAGGTGGTGGACAAAGTCGGAGTTGCAGACGGGCTGGAAGGTCTTCAACGCAACTAGAGTGGTGTGGCAGGAGAGGAAAAACTACAGACCTAAAGATGAGTCTGATCGAGAAGGCAATAACTAAGGAGGAGGCACTGAGCCGGGGCGCAATAGCGATATCTGAGCCATGCCGTAACGAGTCTGAACTGTGGATAATAGAGAACATGATAGCCGATCTAGAGAGATCGCAAGTGAGGTGGGTGGTGGTGAAAAGCCACTACACCACAAGAAGCACCAGCGGAGTTCACAAAAAGCCAGCACTGGAGCTATGGAGACTAACTTGAAATGCTATCCTGCTGATCCTCCAGGTAGCCACAGAAGGCTCAGACTAATAGCTGAGGCTGCCAGTGAGTACTGGGACTTAACTGTCGATGAGATGAAAGCTCGAGACCGTAGACCGAAGATAGTTTGGCCTAGAAGTGTCTGCATGTATCTAGGTATGAGAGAAGGCTACACCTCAGTAGCAGTTGGCAAGTGGTGGGGTGACAGAAATCATGGCTCAGTGCTGAATGCTGTGAAGGTTGTTAACGATCTTATTGACACCCGAGAGTCATACAAAAAGCAGCTAAGACAGTTTGTAATTTTTCAGAAAAGATACATTCAGAAGCACCTACAACCATGAATAACTGTAAGAAAAAGAAAAAACTACATTCAGTACTTACTGAAGATCAGACACTTAGGTGTGTTAATTACGCAATATATAGCTATATAGCTATAGTAGCTATAATGCTTAATAGATATATAGTTAACTATTAAGCTATTAAGCATAATAGCATTATAGCTTATACCGCAAAGATGAAGATACTTAGCAGCAAGGATGCCTACAGCTTCAAGATTCAACTGGAGCAGGTGCGTGAGCAGATGAAGATGTTGGAGGAGATCGGCATATACGATGTGGCAGGTAACCGGATCAGACCGGAGGACAGGGAGCAGTACCGGCAACTGAAGCGGATGGAGCATCACCTGCGTCAGTTGGCGAGTGGTGTAGAAAAGCCTACACCGTTCGCGGCAGAGAAGAAGGCAGCCAAGAAGGACACCAGGCCAAGGCTGACAGATGAGCAGAGGCTAGAGATGGCTAGGAAGCTCTCTGAGGTACGAAAGCAACTTGGTCGCTGTGCTGACACTCTGAGCAAGTAGAAACGTCTCTGAGGTGTATGTACGCCTCAAGAAAGGCATATAACGATGAAAGATAAGGTAGCAGATATAAGAATGTTAGGAATAGAGAACGGATGCGTGGTGAGCGTGAGAGCCTCCAACGCTAAGAAGATGAGGGACTGGGAGAAGCTAAACAGCCCCAGTGCTAAAGAAGATAATCGCAACAGTAAGCGGGGTGACAATCAGAACGTGAAGTACAGATGACTTTTATGCAACCGGGCCAACCTTCAAGACCGCTACCTCAGCGGCTTATGTTTAGTTGTCATAGCAGTAATACCAGACGGCCCGGTTGCAGAATTTAGCAGAAACTTATGGAGACAATAATGAAGATTAGGTTCAAGGAGCATAGGCTTGACGATGGCTCATCCGTCGAGGTGCCAGTGTTCAAGGCAAGAAAAAGCAAAAGCCGCATGTGGTTCAATTGCCCCAAGTGCGGCAACAAGCGAACACACAGCAACGAGGCAGGATACAGAATGTCGCACTGCCTTGGTAGCGGAATAACGACAACATCCTCAGTGCCAGATTGTTGGCCAGAGGGATACATCATCGAGTGATGGCAGTTAAAAAAGCACAACGAAAGAAGTCAACGAACAAGCCTCCGGTGCCTGGCAAGGTAGTCAAGCTGACCGAGGATGAGATCGTTGAGAGAAAGGCAAAGCTTGATGAACTCTACAACGCTCCGGTGCAGATGCCTGCATCAGTATTCAACGCAAGAGCAGATCAGGAGAGCAAGCTAGGAACAGGCAAGAAGACAGGCAGGAGGACAGGTTACACGCCTGATAGGGTGGAAGCATTCCTGAAGAATGTCAGGTCAGGTCTTCCGGTTTTGCGAGCAGCAGCACTTGCTGCCATCCCGAAGTCGAACTTGTATGACTGGGCAAAGAAGTACTCTGACTTCTCGGATGCAATCCAGCAGGCAGAGACAGAATACCAGGCTTTTGCACTAGGAACTGTTAACGATGGCATAGCAAACGGAGACGGTCATTTGGCCATGAAGCTACTGGGAGCAAGGTTCAGCGATGAGTACGCAACCAGCAAGAAGGTTGATGTCAGGACGCAGCGGATCGAGTCCAGCATCAGCGCAGATCAGCTAATGAATCTACAGTCTGCCAGGCTGAACACGGATGTTGTATCCGCAGCGAATGCGATTGAAACGGAGGAACCAGAAGCATCTGCTGCGAAACTCACCACTGACTCACCAGCCGATAACGATACTGCTGAGAATGAGGGTGGGGGCACCCCACAACCGGGGGGTAGCAATCTCCACACCCCACCCCCAGCTAAACCCTCCCACACGGGGCTTTCTTCAGACACTCCAGCAGACGCTACTACAGACACCCAGCAGGATGAGCAAACGCAGCAATAACAGCACTTTGAGGCTGGTGGCAGGTACGCGCACCAGACACCTAGTCAGACACCTAATCAGACAGTCATGCTAATCGGCATCAGCGGCAAGAAGCGCAGTGGCAAGGATACAGTCGGAGCGATGGTGGTGGAGTGGCTGAGGAAGCATTATTGCTCCGCTACCAGGGTGGCATTTGCGGATCAGCTAAAGGAGGAGGTGGCTCGAGCTACGGGTGTGTCCCTGAAGGACATCGAGGTAGAGAAGGCTCACTGGCGGCCTATGCTTCAGTGGTGGGGTGTGGAGTTTAGGAGGTACTATCATGGCGAGAACTACTGGATCAGAGAGATGACCAAGAAGCTGATCGGCATGGATGAGGACTTCGCTGTGATTACGGATGTAAGGCTCGAGAATGAGGCTGAGTTCGTCAGAAAGAGTGGTGGCTTGGTTGTTAGGGTGGAGAGAGAGGTGGACGCTGAGGATAGCCACAGTAGCGAGATTGGCCTAGATGGCTACCAGCATTTTAGAGAGGTGATCCGCAATGATGGCAGTTTGGAGGATTTGAAGCAGAAGGTGGGTGACTTCATGGTGGGGTTGAAGTTGCAGGATGAGTGGGGTCTTGCGTTATCATGACACCTCCACCCCCGGTCCACACGTTTATCCTGACCTGCAACTGTGGCGGCAGGTGGTACAGGCTAAAGGCGGTTTGTTCCGCCAGTGGCATGGAGACTCGGGTGCAGTTGAACTTTGAGCCTGACGAGGAGTTTGATGCGTTTGTGGAGGAGTGGCAGATGCTGTGCATGGAGGAGTACGAGCATGAGACTGGGCTGGATGTGACGATTGAGGAGGAATGACAGTATTTTCCCCACAGCCCCACAAGCCCCACAAGCAGTTAGAAACTTTTGTGGAAATAGAGTTTTTTCAGAAAGTTTCGGAAGTGCTTGTGGGGTTAGTGGGGGAGTGGGGGAATTTGAGTATTGAATGACAGTCTTCGCTAGGCAGAACGATGATGGCACCTGGCGTTTGTGGACAAATAGCTTTGGCCAGGATGCACCTGCTGGCACGAGGTTGGACCGAGGAGGCTTGTTTCCTTATGAGACACTTGGAGATCACCCAACGGAGCAGGAGGCCAAGGTGGCGGCAGGAAAGCTTCAGGTGTACTGGGATGACAGAGAGATGACGCTTAGATCGAACAGAAAGCGGAAGAACAGGTGGATATAACTGAGTACTACGACAAGTTCAGTGAGGCTTACTTGGAGTATTATGGCCCGGTGTTCCAGACTGCTGTGTTTAGCAGAGACCCAAAGCAGTTTGCCGCTGTGATGATGGAGAGGTCTATGATTGGCCAGCAGCACAGTGTCTTGGACGTTGGTTGCGGCGTTGGCGGGGTGATGCTTGGGCTAATGCAGAACGGAGTCTTGGATGTGACTGGGGTGACGATTAGCGGCAGGCAGCGTGAGTTGGCCAGGGAGTTGGATGCTAACTTGAATGTGGAGGTGGCAGATTTTGCTGAGTGGGATGATCGAGGCAGGAAATATGACAGGATCATACTGTGTGAAAGCTTTGGCTATTTGCCTAGACCGCTGGAGATGATTGCCAAGTTGGCCGGGTTGCTAAAGCCGGGAGGGATGATTTACCTGAAAGATATTGTGGCGATAGATGACCCGGACTACATGCAGCAGTACGGTTTGGAGGCTATTCAGTCACTTTGGGGAGGCTATACGGTTTACACGCTGCCAGAGGTGCTTTGTTTGTGGGGGATGCGTAGGATCGGAGGTAGCAACAATCTGTGGAGAGAAACCACCTGCCAGGACTGGGTGCGGTTTGCTTTAGGTGAGAGCAGTTTTAGCAAAAAGCACAAAGAGCTACTTGCGGAAGCGGGTATGAAGCAAATGCCGATCTGGGGTAACCAGATGCCGGTTAAGACTGTAGATTTTTTATTTTGTGGCAATAGATAGAGATGAACAGCAGTGCGTGGATATCGTTCTGGCGAACCACCCAGGTGACGAGTGGGTGTACACCAACGAGAGATACAGCTATCTTGACGGCCTGTTCGTGCGTGGTGGAGTTATCAAGGCGGTGGCAGAGATCAAGACGCGAGAGTGCAAGTTTGGCACCTACCGTAAAGAGTTGATGACTTGGAACAAGATGGAGTCAGGACAGTGGGCCGCGAAGAGCTTCAAGTGTCCGTTCTACTTGTTCAGCTACCACCCGCTCAGTGACCTGGTTGCCGCTTATCAGATCACAGACAGTGAAGGCAATTTTATCAGAAAGTATCAGGTAGGAGATTATGTCGGAAACAGAACAAAAAACGACAAAACGCAAGTTAGCCGAAAAACCGTCTGGGTCGAAAACCAAGACCCAAGTATCCTCGAGAGATGCGGATTGCGATGTATTTACTGAGAAGTACCTCGGGCTAAAGCTGTACGACTGGCAGAAGAAAGTTCTGCTTGATCTAAGTCAGCCAGGTGCTCGAGTAGCGTTGAAGGCGGCCAACGGCAGCGGCAAAACCGCCATGATAGCCGCACCTGCTGCGCTGTGGTACGGACTCATCTATCCTGGCTCGATAGTCATCACTACGTCAGGAGTCTACCGGCAGGTCAAAGAGCAGATGTGGCCACAGATCAGGAGTCTAGCCAGCAAGGTTGCCGGGTTGGGTATGCAGATCAATCAGACTGATTTGACGATGGACAACGGCAGCAGGATTCTGGGTTTTGCTACTGACTCACCAAACCGCTTTGAAGGCTTTCACGGTAATGTTTTTATATGCCTCGATGAGTGTAAATCGATTGATGAAACGCTATTCGAGGCAGTGGCTCGTATCCAGCCAAGCCGCATTCTGGCGATGAGTTCTCCGGGCGGCACTACTGGCAAATTCTACAAAATTTTCAGCAAGGAGCAGAAGTGGTGGAAACTGCACACCGTCACTGCGTTTGACTGTCCACACATCAAGCAAAGTTGGATAGAAGAGCAGATGGAGATGTGGGGCAAAGACCACCCGCTGATCCGCTCAATGATCTTTGGCGAGTTTCAGGAAACTAGCGGAGAAGGCTTAGTGGTGCCCTGGGATACACTGATGCAGTGCCTCGATAGTCCACCCAACAAAGAAGGACACGAGGTTGTGGCGGCATGTGACTTTGCAGCAGCAGGCGATGAGTCTGTGTTCTGCATGAGAGTAGGCAACAGGGTTACCAAGCTGATTGCCTGGAGAGAGGCAAATACGATGGCAGGTTGTGCCCGGTTCGCTTTGGAGTTTGAGAAGGCTGGCTTAAAGCCTGAGCAGATATTTGGTGATGCAGGTGGGCTAGGGTTGCCGATGTGCCATCAGCTTGCAGAGATGGGGTGGCCGATCCACCAGGTGAACTTAGGCGGCAGAGCGCATGACCCGGATCGCTACACTAACCGTGGAACGGAGATGTGGTTTGAGGCTGCCAGACAGATAGACCGCTGTGAGTCGATCCTGCCAGACTGCGAGATTCTGCATAGTCAGTTGACCACCAGAAGAGTAGCCACCAGCAAGACTGGCAAGTTGAACTTGGAGAGTAAGAAGGAGATGAAGTCACGAGGCTTCAGTTCTCCTGACCGGGCAGATGCGCTAGTCATGGCGATGGCGAGTTTCTCGGATCAGTACATGTGGGAGAAGCGTTGGCAGCCTAATTTGGAGGAGGTCTTGGAGGCAGGGATGGCAGAGTGGTCAGGTGACCACAAAATCAGGGAGAGTATGGGGCTACACACAGGATGAACTTACTACAGACAATCAGATTAATACTTGAGATCATTAAGAAAACACTAGGATATGGAGAAAAAGCCAATAAACAGAAACTTGAGCAGGATGTTGAGGATCGTGCTAATGACAAGCTTGACTGGATTAGGATACGGATGCGCGACCAGCATCAAGTTGGACGCGACGAAGAGACTGATCCTGAACAATGAGCGTGGATTTCAGGATGCTTACATGGCATCACCACAGGCAAAGCAGTTCGTGGAAAGCGCACTGGAGCAGATAGTCGAGTACGAGAGACAACTAGAAAAGAAAAGTATCACCAACTAACAACAACGGCTGAAAGATTTGCCAAAGTTAGCAGAGACGCACCAAAAACGGTGCGTCTTTTTGCGTCATGAAGCTATCAGGCCAACTTGAATGCTTCTGCTCTGACATCGAGAAACTCGTGGCTAGGTACCAGGAAGAGTTTGATCTGGACGATGCCACATTGATCGGTGGCTTACAGATGTATTCCAGCCTTATGTCACTCCAGGCACTGGGCTATTTGCTTGAGGAAGACGAAGATGAGGATGACGAGGAAGACGATTATTCTGTATGAAATCGCGTGAGCAGTTAAACGCATCAGTTCTACAAGACCTGGCAGATCGCAGTGTGTGGGACACCCGGCAACGGATGTTTTACGAGATGCGGCACCACGGTCTAAGGCGAAGAAACAAGCCTTGGCCCGGTGCCAGTGACGTACACTTTCCGTTAGTAGACACTACGATCAGCGAACTGAAGCCTGCCTACTTTCAGCAGTTATTCGCCACAGACCTCATCGCTCAGTTTATCCCCACCACACCACAGGTGGCAGAGTACACAACTGCTGCCGCTCAGTGGTTTGACCACAGACTCAAACAACGCACAAACCTGGAGACTGAGGTGCTGAGTGCGGTGGACGCAATGCTGGTGAGTGGCACCGGCATCATGAAGGTGCTGTGGGATTCCAAAGCTAAAAAGCTAAATTATTTCAGCATTGATCCGCAGCACTTCGTTGTTCCGGGCTGGACTCGGAGCATCGAGGAGGCAGACCGAATTTGTCACATAAGCGTTTACTCGTTGGACTCATATCGCAGGCAGAAACACCTGAACCAAGACCCGGAGGTCATTCGCCAGATTTCTGGCAATTACAACAACGATGCCGGTGATATGGACACCGAGTACACTCGCTTTGAGCGTGAAGGTTTGACGTTCAGTGATGATGAGAAGGTGATCGTCTGGGAGGTGTACTTCCGCGAGGAGAAGACTGGGCAGTGGTGCATCAGCACGTTCTCACCAACTCAGCCTGAGACTGATTTGCGCCCGATGATGAAGGTGCCCTACAAGCACGGTAAACCACCGTTCATCGCGTTTCCTTACGAGATCAAAGACCCAGGATTCTACAGTCCACGAGGAGTCGTTGAGCTTCAAGCCACGATGGAGGCTGACCTCACCAAACTCTTAAACGACAAAAACGATTTTATGACGTTGGCGAACAGACCTCTCTTCCGCGCTGAGAGGGATATGCCAAACACCGGCAACCTAAGAATGACACCTGGCAGCATCCTGCCGTTTGGTATTCAGCCGGTTGCCAACCAAGCCCCCCCGATCTCGTTTGACACTCAGATGAACATCATGCGGGAGTTGGCTCAAAACCGAGTATCTACTCCTGACTTTGGCCTAACGCAGACACTTCAAAACACGGAGAGAAGAACAGCAACTGAGATTCAGGCTATCGGTGGCTTGTACCAGCAGAGCAGTGATTTACGGATGCGAATCTTCCGCATAGCACTGGGCAAACTCTACCGGATGAGTTGGTCGCTACTCCTGCAATACGACAAGACTAGCCTGGACTACTGGTACCTCGACACTGCCCAGCAGATACCGCAGGAGGCACTGCACGAGAACTACGGCATTGAGCCAACCGGGAGTGCGGATGGAGTCAACAAACAACTCCTAATGCAGAAGGCAGTCACTCGTTTTCAGATGTTTGCTAATGATCCGTTTATCAATCAAGGCCAACTCCGCAAGAGCATCTTGGAGTCGGATGACGCGACTCTGGTCAAGCGTTTGTACCAAGACCCGATGGATCAACAAGCCACACAAGCCGAGGATCAAGCCAACGAGATTACGTTCCTACGCTTAGGTTTCCCGGCAGTAGTCAAAGACTCTGATGATCACATGGTGCATATCCAGACGGTGGTCAACTACATCCAGAGCAGAGCAGACACAGGTGCCGCACCGGAGCCAGCAGAAGGTCAGATGCTTGAACAACACATTGTTCAGCACCTGGAAGCACTGAAGGAGAAAGACCCAAAGACCGGCAAGCAGGTTGAGGGAGAACTACAGAATTTATTCGCGCAAATGCAGCAGGCAGCCGCGCAAACAGCACAGCAAGATGTTCAGCAAACTGAGGAGATTCCTAACAACGTGGAGAACATTCCGGCAGGTGCCGGAGTGGGTTGATCCACCTGAGTGGACTAACGAACACGCTGCCAAGTTGCAGCAGTTTCTCAGGAGTGAAATAGGCACCAACCTACAACAACACCTGAGAAACTTGCATATCACCAATTGCGATCGGCTAATCTCAGCCCCAGCAGATTTGCATTACCAGGCAGGTCAAGCTGCCGGGTTCAAAGCCGCACTGGCAACCTTAGACGGTTTAGCCACAGTGAGGCAGCAGCCCGAGGAGGAAGTCACAGGAGTGACGGATGACCTGGAATGGCTGAGGCAGCCTGCAAACTAATTTATGTCTGAAACAGTGACAGAAGCACCGAGCCAGGTGACAGGAGAACGCGAGCAATTGCTATCCGCATTAGCTGACGCTGATGTAAGCGCGTTTGACTTAACTGCGAACACTATCTCGATACCGCAGGTCGAGAAACCTGATAAGGAGTCTGCCAAGCAGGAGGACACCCCAGAAGAAGAAGCACCGGAGCAACAACCGGATGAGGAAAAGCTCGAGGAGACACAGGAGGAGGAACAACCCAAGTCCAAGTATTCCCGAGCCAAGAAGTCACAGGATCGAGCTAACAAATCCTGGCGTGAAGTCAACGAGGCCAAAGCTGCTTTGAAGAAAGAACGCGAGGAGTTAGACGCTCAAAAGAAAGCGTACCAGGATGGACACGAGAAAAGTATCGAGGAAATCCAGCAACGCACCAACACCAGTCGCTACTCACCCGAGGAGTATGAGTCTATCGCTCAAGAGTTCGAGGATGAGGGTGATCATGCCAACGCTGAGGCAGCCCGAAAAGCTGCCAAGCAGGCACGGCAAACCGCAACTGAGCAGGAGCAGAAAAAACAACAAGCCGAGTTTGTGTCCAAGTGGGACACGAACTGGAAACAGGCTACTGCCTCTCACAAAGACCTGAATAACCAGGATAGTGATCTGTTCAAGATGGTTGGCCAACTGTTGGAACGTAAACCTGTGCTGACTCAATACCCGGAAGGCATCACTGACGCTGTAGAAGCTGCGTCGATGTACTTAAAAGCAAACCGATCTTCTGATCTGGAAAAACAGGTCAGTGATTTGAAAAAGCAAGTCGCTGAGTATGAGGAAAAACTAACACTGAACGGTAGCCAACCTGGTGGCACAATGCAGATAGAGTCATTCGACAAACTTTCCGCTGATAGGCAGCGAGACGAGTTACTGAAGGCGATGTCTAGTGCAGATGAAGCCGGGGTTGGTATGTTCGCAAATTAAGTAAAATAACATGGCAATTACAAAAGTAGGAACGTCAGGAATATCTGACAGTCTTCAAACTTACTTCGACAAGAAGTTACTGGAGCAGACTCTCAAGAACATCGTTCTTGATCAGTTTGCATACAAATCACCTCTCCCTAGCAAGATCGGCAGTAAGGACGTTAAGTTCTTCCGCTATCCTGAAAGTGCTACAACTGACGTTGAGTCACTGACTGAAGGCGAGGCAATGGCAACGAGCAAGTACAAGCAACTTTCGCTTGAAACGGTGAGTGTCAGCTTGTCTCAGTACGGACAGATCGTGGGCATCAGTGATCTGCTTTCGGCGGTTGAGTTGTTTAACCACATGGAGCAGGCCACCGTCCAGAACGGACAGGATGCTGCGCTGAAGGTTGACGAGATTCTACGCAACAAGTTGGGAAGCAACGTCACCGGCAAGCAGAAGCGTTTTGCTGGTGCCGCTACAACTTGGGCTACAGTTGGTGGCACTGATGACGCGATGACTGCGCTCGACATCCTTGATGCCAGCACGAACCTTCGCTCCAAAAACGCTCGTACAAGCAACGGTTACTTCACTGCTATCATGGCACCTGAAGTCGCTCGTGACTTGATGAACGACGATGATTGGTTGGAAGCAAGCAAGTATGGTGACCCGGATCAGTTGTTCCGTGGCGAGGTTGGAAGGTATGCAGGGACACGAGTGGTGACTACCACAAATCCGTTTATCTCTAAGCAAGCCACAGGTCAATACACCTACGATGCTACTGGTGCGAAATACTCCACATTCGTTGTAGGAGATCAGGCTTACGGTGGTGTTAACCTTGCGACAATGAGCGCATACGCACCTAAGATGATGATCAGTCAAGGCCCGGACAAGTCTGATCCGTTAGCTCAGTTGACCACGGTTGGGTTCAAGTTCTACTACGGTTGTGAAGTTCTTCAAGCTTCTCACCTGGTAGAAATCTACTCCACCACCAACTACACAGCAGCAACCTAATCTATTTAGCCGGGGAGGTTAATAGCCTCCCTGGCTACTTTGCTTTATGCCTAAAGTAGAAATACCGCTGACCGCTCTGCAAGTCGCAGACGAGGAAGGCGTGATGGTCGCTCCCGAGGTGGGTGATGCTGTTAGCTTTACAATAGACGGTTCTGTGGAATCGATGGGCGATGAGTTCGCCACAGTCGAGATGCAGACAGTCAACGGTGAGCCAGCATACCCGGAGGAGGTAGAAGAGACAGTCACCGAAGTCGAGGCACCGTCCAGAGATGAGATGGTTGCCGCGATGGAGGAAATAGATCAGGCAGGAGGATTATAAGATATGAGTACAAAAAATGTAGGTAACCCGCTTCAAGGCCGAAGGCTGAAAGGCGGTAATAGCGGTCAGGAAGCTATAGAGATTAAGGCGGCGATAGGAGACGGGACAACCACCGGATCGGCTACTCCGTTTCTCAAGCTGACAGGAACATCAGGAGCAAACACTCAAAGTGACTTCAACATTACAACAGCAGATGTCACTGGTAGCGGAGCAGCACCTGGAGGAATGCACAAAGCGGTGCTGGTTGACGTTCTTGGCACCAAGTACTGGATACCTCTGTACGCATCAACCTAATGCCTCTTGTTGAGTTCAAAAATCACGAGACGGGGGAGATCAAGGAGTTCTTGGTCTCCTCCGACCTCGATAATTTTAGTGATGGCACTGGCACCTGGGCAAAGCTTGAGGTGCCAACGAGTTTCGCCATCGGAGGTATGCGGTCAGCACCGTCTCAGACAGAGATGATGAAGCGCGGCTACCACCGGCAAGAAAACTCTAAGAAAGGCTGGAAGAGCGAGTTCAGCCGACAAAAAGTAAAAAAGATTTGGGGATTATAAACGATGGCAAGACAGAACGATGCACTAGCCAACTTTGGCGCGACAACGAACGAGGAACTGAGCGTAGGAACCGGGGCATCGATCCCCACAGGTTTAAGCGATGACTGTTCTCCTGCATTTCTGCTGATCCAGAACGTAGGCACTACTCCAGTATTTTACCGCTTGGGCAATGTCACTGCTGGTCAGACCTGTGCAAAAACATCAGGCAACTACACCGGCATTCTGGCAGCCTGCACAGCAGACGAGGATGGCACTGGTGGAGTGATCAGCTTTGCTGGGTACACCGGAGGACTCAGCTTTGTAGTCGCAAGCGGCACAGGCAAGGTAAACGTCAGCCACAGCGGCAGATTGGGAGACTAAGCTATGGGTATAGCCAACATAATTAACAACTCCACCACAACGAGTGGCGGGGAGATAATCCGCGAGTTAGTTAATAGCTCAGACGGGCAGGGCTTGCATTTTGATGGAACGGCGGGTGCTATCAGTCTTGGCGCCTCAATGCCGGATTTAGGCACTCAATATTCTTTAGAATTTGTAGTCAAAGGCGACTCGAAAACTGGCGAAACCTACTTGCTTGACGCTTACAATTCCAGCAACACAAAGCGGTTAACTTTTGTTTGGACTGTTAGCGGCAACATACAGCTAAACAACAACACATCGTCAACGGCTTCATTTGTTGCTACACCGGATAATGACGAAGTCGTACACTTGCTTTTAAGTGTGGATGGCACTTCAGCTACCCTCTACAAAAATGGCAATTCCGTCAGCACTAAGACCGTCGTCGCTAATGCTTTATCCGGCGCAACTTCAAGCCACATTGGCGCAAGCCAAGACGGTTCGAGCAATTTCTTCAGCGGCACTATATATCGCACAAGATTCTATAATCGCGCTTTATCCAGCACAGAGGTGCAGACAGCGTTCGAGCGGGCAGACGTTCCGGTGGCTGACCGGTACGGGCGGCAAGCTGTGACAGACGGCAGCGCAATTAGTTCGACAAACTGGACAAACGGAAGTGGTTGGGGGTTTGGTTCTGGAAAAGCTACATTTACACAAACTGGAGCCGTAGTAGGTGCGATTTCGCAAACCGGCGTGTTCACCACAGCAGATGTTGGGAAAAAAGTTCATATAACTTTTACTGTCGAAACAGCAACCGCAGCAATTTTAATTGGAAATGCTTCTGGCGGCACTCAATATTTAGGAACGGGTTATGTTTCGTACGGAGTCGGAACTCATACGGTAGAGTTCACAATGCCTTCCGGTGAAACAACTCTTGGCTTTTGGGCCAACGGTGCGACTTCCACAATTAGCAATATTTCGGTTCACGTTGAGGGTTGTGTGGCGGATATGGATTTGGCATTTGCCAACCCGACGCAATCGACAATTGTTCGCGACCGTTCAACAAATAACATAAACGGCACGGCCAGCAGCAGCACGGCGGTAAGCCAAGTGCAGAAAATTCGGCAACTAAACTCTGAGAAATTATTTATCAGCGACCTACCAACATCAAACCCCGGCGGTTCTAATCAAGTGTGGAGCGACTCAGGAACTTTAAAAATTACTTAACATATGATAACCATCAGCACAACACCCACAGAGAGGCTTAACGCATCCCGCGTGGATATTACATTAGACTCCGCTCAGGAGTTTGGTATGCAATTCAGCATCGCCGCATTTGGCAAAATCACAGATGCAGAAGGCAACGAAGTGTGGGGACAGAACCCGCTGTATTCGGGACTTCTCAATATTTCAGGAAAAACTTGGGATCATTGGGGGTCAGCCGTAGACGATGCGACTTATGTCGGCAATCTCGCATTAGCGCAGCTTGGCCTCACGCGGGCACCAGAAGAAGCATCTGAAGCACCTGCGGAGGAGGCACCTGAAGAAGCTCCGGCTGAAAAAGCAGAAGAGGCACCTGCTGAGGAGTAGTAATCTTCCGGGGGGATGAGTGGACACAGAGACAATCAAAGACCTCGGGGCACCAATCGCCATGACGGTAGCGATGAGCTACTACATTTGGCGAATGACTCAATTTCTTTTGACAAGTCTCACCGATTCTCTGGCGGAAAACCGGGACATCCTGGTAAAACTTATTGATTCTATAAATGCCATCAAGTCAGACCAGACCAGCCGCATCTGCGAACTCGAGCAAAGAGTCGCGGAGGTTAGGGAGCAACATCGCAATTACAACAATCTGCTTGTGGGCAATCGCGGTGGGGATCGGGTGCAGCAACCTCGGAGCGATTCGTGACGTAAGATTGGGCATTACCGGCTTTGAGGTGGAGACCTGGGAACCGGAGGAGTACAAGTTTAATGAGTGGCAGAGAAGCACCAACGGAGTGTGGAACAGGAGATGAATTTCGATGATATTAAAGTCGCTATTAGTTCAGCAGTTGGGATCGGCAACTGGATGGTTGAGATCGACCTCATCCTCAAGCTTGGCATCAGCGTTGCGAGCTTGATTTACATAATTTTAAAGATAAGGCAGCTTTTAAAAAGACAAGATTAACATGTGGAAAAGTAAAACAGTGTATGCAGGTTTAGCTGGAATCGTTTCTAGCTTTGGTTTGTTCATGTCATCGGAGCTAAGTCTCGCAGAGTTCCTCCAGGTGGCAGTACCCAGCGTCCTGGCAATCTTCCTGAGAGCCGGGGTGCAGAAAAGCACAGATGCCGCTGAGGCAGCAGCAGAAGCTGCGAGCAGTGTCACACCTGCCCCCAAGAAGAAGGCAGCTAACTAGGAGGCAATCAGATGGCAGGTTTAAGCACCACACAGTCATTCGCAGATGGTGACACCGTAACGGCTGCCAAGCTGAACAACATCATCGCAAATGCATCGATAGATGATGACGCAGTGACCACAGCGAAGATCGATGATAACGCTGTGACGTTGGCCCAAATGGCAAACAACTCGGTGGACACTGCTGAGTTGGTTGATGACGCAGTACAGAACAGCAAGCTGGAGGAGATGGCGGCCAAGACGGTCAAGGCCAACGCTACCAACGCTACTGCTAATCCGACTGACGTTGCTGTGGCAGCCAACAAGCTGCTGGTAGGCACCAGCAACAGCATCAATGCGGTCAGCTTTACAGACGATCTTGAGTTGGATGCCAGTGACTCTGCTGCCACAAAGATCAAAGCGGCAGCCACACTGATAGGTGGCAAATCCAGCGTCACTGCTAACTCTTCAGATGAGCTACTCGTCAAGTCCGCATCTGACGGTGCGCTGAAGCGAGCAACTGCTCAGTCTGTAGTGCAAAGCCAGGTGGCCACCACAAGCACAAGCGGAGTTGTCCGTGTATCTAGTGCGTCCAAGCTGATAGATGTCTCCAGTGCAATCACTGCTGATGTGGTGGGCATCACTACTGGGGCACCGATGCTGGCAAAAGCTTGGGGAAGATTTAGCCATGCAGGTGGGGGCACAGGTTCATCAGACTTCACTTGGACACAATCGTTCAACATCGATCAGTCAAGTTGTTCTGCTAACACCTCGACAAAAGTCATGACGATTGCGTTCTCCACAGCACTGCCAAGTGCTAAATACATAATAGTTGGTCATGCGTGGGGGACTTTTCAGTTAGCACCGATCTTAGTGGTACCCGGAACAAGCAATTTCACGATTAAGTTTTTTCAGTACAACGTGGCAACTGTTGCTTGGCCCACAACTGAAGCGAACTTTGTTGTTTACGGACTCACATCATGACTCTCATAGATATTGCCAACTACGTTTGCAACCTGGTCAACAAGACTGACTCCACCAGCAAGGACAGGTGCAAAGAGTTCATTAGGCAGCATCATGAGAACATCATCAACTCCGGTCTCTGGAGAGAAACTGTAGATGTCGAGCAGACCACACTGCCGTTTGATGGCAGGATCACACAGATCATCCTCGATGATGGAGGCACAGGATACACCTCCACACCCACTGTTAGTTTTTCGGGTGGTGCTGGCAGCGG
>MDTC01033925.1_pt1 | contig 20763 bp, 17 predicted proteins | sample 811181 | NCBI WGS metagenome assembly MDTC01 (sample SAMN05326644, study PRJNA326480) | marine metagenome | isolation source: seawater | place: Pacific Ocean: North | collected 2011 | reverse complement strand
TGATCTTTTAATTCAGAAAAAGTCGGAAAATTTATCGCGGGGAAAATTTCGTGAAAACCCTTTTTGTTAAAATGACTCCCTTTGACGTATATAAAACTTATCTTGGGTTGAAGAATCACTTCACAAAAGATAAATACGACTATCACAAATATTGTGGCAAAACTCGTGCCTCTCTTCAATCCTTCTATAAGAGGAAAGACCGATATTGGTTTGAGAAAATGAGCAGGCAAAAAAACGACAGAGAAGTCGTTGATTTTTTTGTGTCTAATTTTGTTGCGTCTGGCGATAATACCTGGATTGGTCAAATGATCCGAGAAGGAGAATCTGAATATATTAGTTGGCAAAAAAGAATTCAGAGTCTGACTTATCTTTTTAGAGAAGAAGTTGAAAACATGATTGTCAATACTGATTTAGATTCTTTGTTTACGGTAAATGATGGTCAGCACCCAAGAGTGCTTAAATTGCATCTTCAAGGTCATATATCGATGGAGACTATGATCATCATGAATCGTATTTTAAATTTTAGGCAAGATTTTGATAAAAAGTTGGAGGATCCTGTTTGGGAGACGGTTTCCAAGACAATGAAGAAGTATGATTCCTTCCTAAATATCGATATATTCAAATTTAAGAAAATTTTAAAGGACTGCGTTTTATGACGTTTTTTGATTCAGATGTTGTAAGGGCAGAAATTGTCCATATTAACGAATTGCAGGAAAAACTGTATAATAAGATGTTTAGCTTCTACACGATGAATAAGCAAGATAAGCTTGATCATGTAGAATTGCTGAAAACTCTTATTGAAAAGCAAAAAGTCCTTTATGCTCGATTGTCATTATCTGATGATCCTGAAGCAAAGAAGATGAAGGATCATATTTCTAGATCTGCATCGATGTTGGGTATGCCCTCAGATGTAGATATGAGTGTCATATTTAAAAATATGGAGAAGTTGGTAGATCATATGAGAGAGCAGGTAGAGAGGACAGGGAATATAGATTGACAATTACGGGCACTTGCACTATTATAGGTCCGTACTCGCCGCAAGTGCCCTAAGGGTACACACAAGCCGAATACAACAAATACGAGGTAATACGAATGTCTTTTGCAAATCTCAAAAAACAGTCTTCTCTTGGATCTTTGACTTCTAAATTGGTCAAAGAAGTTGAGAAGATGAACAGTAATTCTAGTGGCGGCGATGATCGTCTCTGGAAACCAGAAATGGATAAAACGGGTAATGGTTATGCTGTTATTCGATTCCTTCCTGCCCCTGACGGTGAAGATCTTCCTTGGGTGAAGATGTACTCTCATGGATTCCAAGGTCCTGGCGGTTGGTACATTGAGAATTCTTTGACCACTCTTGGTCAAAAGGACCCTGTATCTGAGTACAATCGCACTCTCTGGAATAGTGGCAATGATAAGGACAAAGAGATTGTACGCAAACAAAAACGCAAACTGTCCTATTACAGCAATATCTATGTTGTAAAGGATCCTTCTAACCCCCATAACGAAGGGCAGGTCTTCCTTTTCAAATTTGGTAAGAAGATCTTTGACAAGATCATGGCAGCAATGCAACCTGAATTTGAGGATGAGACTCCCATTAACCCCTTTGACTTCTGGGCTGGTGCGAACTTCAAACTGAAGATTCGTAAAGTTGATGGTTATTGGAATTATGATAAGTCTGAGTTTGACAGTCCTGCTGCTCTACTCGATGATGATGATGCTCTTGAAGCACTGTGGAAAAAGCAGTATTCTCTTGCTGCAATGACTGCAGAAGATCAGTTTAAGACTTATGAACAACTTCAGACACGTCTGGACTACGTTCTTGGTCGCAAGGGCACTCCTCGTCTTCAGGACGAAGAGGTGCAGGATGAAGATAATATGCGTGGAAACTTTAGTCCCAGTTTTGGCAATCGCCAACAAGAGTCTGAACTTCCTAAAGAGTTGAAGCAACAACTTGATGATCTTCCTGCTTCTGGTGGATTTAATGACCCAGATATTACTGGTTCTTCCTCATCTATGGATGATGGTGATCCTATGAGTTACTTTCAGAAACTTGCAAACAGTTGAAGTAGATTAGTCATACAATCTGGGGTTATCCCCTCTCTTAAGGTTCGGGTTCACATATTGACCCGAACCTTTTTTGTATGGCATTATGTTGTCCATGTCATTGCTTATCAGAGATAACAACTCTGGTTTGAGAATGTAAATATTTCTTTTTTTATTTTCTAAACGCTCTTCATATGCATAATTTGTTATTGCTGTAGATGCGATTTTTCCAGGGATTTCTACTAACTCATTTTTAATATTGTCAAAATATACTGTTCCATAACTTAATCTTCTTCTCCAATTGTAACCATCAAACTTCCATTCTTGTCCATTTCTTTCATACACTTCATCTACTGATGGTATGTATGTTGGTCCAGGTTGACTAAAAGATACAACTGGAGGAGTTTGATATCCTCTACCAGGATTAGTTAAAGTAAGTTCGGTAATTTTTCCATCTTCCGCTTTAACTATTCCCTCTGCAGTAATTGGTGATAGTGGATCTTGTATGGTTGCTGTGGGAGCGGTTCTATAATTGTAACCACGATCTTGCATTACTATCGATGCAACACTACCATTATTAATAGTCACATATCCCTTTGCAGTTCTATGTGGAATTGGTGGTTGTATTTGTATTGTTGGTAACGCGGATGTTGTATAACCAGCTCCTGGTTTTACAACATTTATATTGATTAAAGTTTCTGCTCTTGTGCCGATACCAACCTCTGCAGTAGCAGTTGCAGTAACGTCAGTAGTATATGTAAATACTTTTCTAAGAATACTTCCTCCAATTAGGAATCTTGTATCTGCAAAGTTTGTAAATGTATCTAGAGGTGTAGAGTCACCACTGGCACTTGCTACATTTAATACTCCTATGAATGTTAGTGTATCTAAATCCCAGTTTGTACCTAAACCAATTACGAACATAGATTGATTGTCTGTACCAGAGACATACATTTTTGAACCATCATCTTTAAAGGATAGACCACGGATAGATGATTCTGCTGGTTGAGTAATTACTGTAAGATTTTGTGTCTGTACTGGTAGTGGGAACATTGTTCCAATGTCCCATGGAGTGACCATATTATACTTCTTCAATGTATCTGGATCAGCAGTATCTAAGATAAACATATGCTCTCCAGTATCCTGTAATCTCACAGAAGATACTGCTGGCATACTAACAGCAATGTCTAAACTTGCTGTGCTTATATCCCAGGCAGTGGATAAATCATATTGTGCAACTTTATTACCAGAGTTTGTTAGACCACTAACATACATTCTTGAACCGTCTGGTTTAAATTCGACAGAGGTAGCATATTGGAATGTAAGGTTGTCTATATTTAAGGTTAATTCTCTTACAAAACTACCAGTTGACATGTCATGAGACGATGTTAATTGATATTGTTGAATCTTACCTACTGTATAAGAACTCGCTCCATGGGCAGTAAATAAGCGTACCCCAAGAGCATCTAAGAACATACCTTCAAATCCACTCTCTACTGTGAATGGAGATGCGGATTCAAAGATTGCGCTTTCAATAATATTTGGTGGGGGTGGGAATGTTATCGTTGGAGTAAATGTATAACCATCTCCAGCATTTAAAATTTGAACACTCTCAATCGTTCCACCAACACCTATAACTGCTTCTAACTGTGGTGGTATTGTTGGTGGTGGGTCACTAAAACTTACTGCAGGTTGATATGTATAACCTCCACCTGCGTCAACGATTGTAATTGGACCAACTTCTCTATCGTCTGGTGGTGGATTCAATGATACTGATAATATACCCACCCTTGGTGTTGGTGGGGGTGCAATAGAAACTTCTGCTTTGATACCCTCTGCGGTGTATCCAGCTCCAGCATTGGTTAGGGCTAGTTTTGTAACTTGCCCCGATACGGGATCTACTGTTGCGGTTGCTTCTGCAAAAGTACCTGGCACCTCACTTGGCAAGATGACACTTTTATCTTGTTCAATTTCATATTCTGGTGCTTTAAAAAATCCTTCATTTACTTCAATACCAGACTCTACAATAGTATAATTATCTTCGGACTTTCTAGTTAACGTCTCATAATGATGAACACTGTATAATTCTTCATACGATCCATATTTTTGGAGCATATGTTTATCAAATGCAACTTGAGTTTTTGGCCACTCTTCGTAAACATTTTGAATATTATTTGCCAGCAAGACGACCCAATCTAAAGTTGGGTCGTCATATATTTTTGCAGCAACTTGATCTGGTCTTTCATCACCAACAATTTGATACTTAGTAAAGTAACTTACATTTTGGAATATATCCTCACGAATTTTGCCGCGCTTGAAAAGATTCTTGACGATAGTGTAATCGTTAAGAGTGTTTCTTTCCTTATCTCTAGAAACGTATGCTAAAAAAGGTATATGACTGAAGTAATTTGCCATTGTTTAGTATCCGATTGGGTGATTTGCGGCTGCTCCTTCGTCGTAGTCTGAGGAGTATATTGGAAGAAGTTCCATGAAGGACATGGTGATGGCGTATGAGAACATACCACCTTTTGGCAATGTCATATATGTACCATCTGGAGTATAATCTACGGAGAAGTTTTGGAGAGCACAGTCTTTTATGAGGTTAATACCAGGGTGCTGACCATCTCTGTAGAGATACTCTATTCTGAATACATTTGGTGCCTTTAAAAACAACTGAGAATTAGTTGTCTTCGCAGACATATTTATTTTGAAAAACTTAATTATCTTCTTTACATTGTCCTCTTCATCTCCACTTCTAGGTGTTAGTTTAAATTGGAAGGTAAATGCTCTCAATTGAGGACCATTGAATAGAAGTTCAACGTTTGGGTTAAAGATCGCACGCTCTGTTCTTGGGAAGATATTTGCTCCTATAGCAGCCTGTGTGGCTGATTTAACAATATACTTTTTAGCATCACCGCTGAAAGTACCTATTTTATCAATAGCTTTAGTCAGCTCGTTGATTCCCCCTTCTGCACCTCCCGTAATAGTTCCTTCTGCTATGGAAGCACCAGCAATCTGTAGAGGGGATAATGTATCTTCATTCCAACCAACACCGTTAGCATCAGATATACTACCTTGAATAGGTAAATATACTGACTTCCCTATTACTTTATTCTCACTGTATCCAACACCAAAAGTGCTGGTACTAACACTTGCTGGTTTGTATTCTAAAGCTGAGAATCTTATATAATCACTGAGAACTGCTTGTGCTCTTGCTGATGGATATACTATATCTTCTTTTAGATTTGCTTGGTTGGAACTATTACCTTGAATTGAACCATTGGTAGTAAATGAAGTCGCATTAGAACTACCGTCACTACCATCTTCTGGTGGGGGTCTATCGTTTCCTCCCGTCACGGGTTCTTCTGTTTGTTCTGGTGGTGTTACAGTTGTTGGATCTGCATCTAATGCTTCTGCAAGTTTTACTGGAGATACTTCTACTCCATCATTTTCTGTTTTTAATGCACTCTGAATAGTATACTTTCTTTGTGCTTCTAAACTTGCGACAACAGTGGGATCGTTTGCTATGGCATTTGTAATTGCTTGATCAAAACCACTACTTTTAGCGTATGCAGATGGTTCATAAGTACCATCTGCATTTCTTGTTGCAATTAATCTACCAGATTCTCCACCTTGTATGGTTTGTGCCTGACCAAGAATGTTGTAGTCTTGTTGATATACTTCAGTTACACCAGTTGCTGGATCATGTACTGTTTTATACTTCACTTTATAGGTTACAGAAGCTCTTGATCCTGCTCCAGTTTTGGGACCAGTACGAACTACAATTTCATTTGGTGGGGACACATATACCTTATTGTTGGCAGTTGACTCATCAAGACCAACCCCGTCTTTATTTCCGAAAAATTCTTGCCTAGATCCAATTGAAGATGGTTGTGCCATTTAATTAACCTTTGAAGTTTGAATCATTCTTTCCATATCCTTTATATATTCGTGTTCCACGAAGCATCTTTCTAAAAGATCTATTGTTTGTTCTCCAAACATCCCTAGCATTTACTCTGCGAGATCTACCATCTTTTATGGATACGAAGTCTTCAACGGGCAACATGGATGCTGTATCCCATTCATTTATTGCTATATCTAGCAATAGTCCTCTAACTTGACTTATATTATATTTAGATATTGAATTATAAGGTAATGTGAGTTTATCCCTCTTCAAATTTTCTACAACATATTGTCTTTTTATTGGATGTATAAAATGTAAATTGCAAGCATCAAAAGTTGTACCATCAAATTTAATTACATATGCCAATGGGAATGGGTCAAATACACTTACGTTCTCTTTTTCTGAAGTATATTCAAACATGAAGAGATGACCTTGCTTAGGAATTCTCCTTATAAGATTTTGATCTCTGCCATCTTTATCGGCACGCTCGTCCATGACAAATTTACCAGGACGCCGCATATAACTATTTGTCAGACCCCTGAATGCTTTTCTGTAGAAGAATGGTGATTTACCTGCCTCTAGGTCAACACGCTCTCTTAATTCTTCAAATACAGTTTGATTTGACATTACTTGATTCCTAGTTCGTCCTCGGTTATAATCTTAAATTCAAGTCGTCGATCTTTACACCACTCTGTTGCTGCCTTCCACTTAGCCTTATTTACTTCATATGTCTTTGCTTCATATATAAATGATTTAGTTACTTTTTTAGATTTTCTCTGTGGCGGTTGAGTTTGTTTTTTGGGTTTTACTTCAATCACATATGTTTTTGTAGACCCATTCTTCTCTTTTACCTTGATTAAAAAGTCTGGGAAGTACCGATGAACTCTACCATCAAGAGGTGATAGGTAAGGAATACAAAATTCTTCACTTGCCCATTCCACAATACTCTCATTCAAATCACACCAAGCACAGAATTTGCGTTCCCAACTACTTCTGCATATTATATTGTTGGGGTTTCCTTTATATTTTTTGGGGAACGATGGACGGTATCTGCTTTTAATACTTTCGTTCATAAAAGTCGGCTACATATAATATAGACTTAATATCTTTATTTAGATGTCCTTAGGAATAAATCCAGGTGTACAAATGAGTAAACTGAAGAGTAGGATCTTGAATCCTGCTATGACTTCAGTTTATTCTGTTTTGATGAACCAACCTGCCTTTGGAATGCGGCAAGATAGAGAATTATTTGAACTGACTTGTATAGAAGCTTCTTTGCCAGGATCTAGTCTTGCCACAGTTGAAACTAGTCGTGATTATTTGGGTATTGTTGAGAAACATGCGTATGCTAGATTGTATGATGAAACTATAGATCTAACATTTTTAGTTACTTTAGATAGTAATTATCTTCAAATTAGATTTTTTGATTATTGGATGAAGTGGATTGTTGGGGAGAATGAATATAAAGATCAACAATTGGCTGGGAAAATTAATCAGAGGGTTAAATATCCGACAGATTACCAAACCAACTTTCAGATTGTAAAATATGAGAAGAGTATGGGATCTGGAAAAGATATTGTAAATCCAGTGCTGGTTTACAACTTTGTTGATGCATTCCCCAAAGCAATGAATACTATCCAGGTGTCTTATGATACCTCTCAACTTCTTAAATGCACTGTGTCTATGACATATACAAGATATTACATTGGTGAGGAAACATCTCAATCAGATTTTAGTGCTTTTGCGCCAAAGTCAAGATTATTTGATTTTAATCCGAATCAAACTGGGCAAAGAAGTAGAGAAAATCCATTTAACACTGATAATCCTTTATCAATTGTAAATACTGATTACACTCTTAATAATCCTAATTTGTCCAACTTGTTTAAAGAATCTCCAATACCATTTGATTATAACCTCAATTTTTGACAATAAATAACCACATGAACTGATTATCAACATGCCATTACCTACTATATCAACTCCAACTTATGAACTTGAGTTGCCATCTACAGGAGAAACTGTAAAGTATCGTCCATTTTTGGTCAGAGAGGAAAAGTTACTTGTCCTTGCTTTAGAAAGTGAGGATTCTAAGCAAATCACCACAGCAATTAAGTCGGTAATCACTAATTGCATCAAGTCTGAAACTATTAAGGTTGAGACTCTTCCAACATTTGATATTGAATATTTGTTTTTGAATATCAGAGGAAAGTCTGTCGGAGAAGAACTTGAAGTAAATGTTCTTTGTCCTGATGATGAGGAGACTTACGTCCCCACTACAATCAACATTGATGACATTAAAGTCATCAAGCAGGACGGTCATGACAAGAACATTCAGATTGACGAACACCTCATGATGGAGATGAAGTATCCATCTTTAGAGCAGTTTATTCAAACTAATTTTGATTTTAATAATCAGGTTAGTGTTGAACAGTCATTTGATTTAATCGCCTCTTGCATAAGTCAAATTTTTACTGCTGAAGAGTCTTGGACTGTTGAAGACGTAACCAAAAAAGAGGTGCAAGCATTTTTGGATCAAATGAATTCTTCTCAGTTTAAGAAGATTGAAAAATTCTTTGCTACAATGCCAAAACTATCTCATGAGATAAGTGTAAAGAATCCAAAAACTGGTGTTAAGAGTACTGTCGTTTTGGAAGGGTTGTCTAGTTTTTTCGCATAGCCCTCTCTCACATGGACTTGGAGAATTATTATAAGTTGAACTTCGCTTTGATTCAGTACCATAAATATTCATTAACTGAAGTTGAGAATCTAATTCCATGGGAGCGAGAGGTTTATGTGTCATTGCTAAAAGCTCATTTAGATGAAGAAAAACTAAGAGCTGAACAACAAAGTCGAGCAAATGGCTAATAAGTTACCAAAGTATCTAAGCGAAATAATCCCATATTCTCGTCTTGTAAGAAAGAAGAATGGGTTTAGACAGTCCGTTTCCAGTTATATGGAACGGTCCAAGATTCTTATTGGTGACGCATATGATATTGATTATGATCGAGTAGTAGATACATTTCTTAGAGCATGGGATAAATCAGAAAAAGATTACCCATCGCCATCTGTTATAACACCTCAAAATATTGCTGAATTTAGTACATTCAATGAATATTGTTTGTATCTTTGGGAATATTATGTTGAGGATAAAAAACAACCACCAAAACCAAAGGCACCTCCCAAAGTACCAGAGCAGAAGAAACCAGAACCACCAAAAGAGCAAGAACCTCCTCAAGTTACATCAGAGGGTGATTTTGAGGGATATGGGGATGAAGACGACTTCTTATCTACAGTAGGTACAGAAAAACCTAAGAAGCAAACTACTGCTATAAGTTTGTATGAAGGTGTAAAGGAAGAAGATCTTATTGGTGATGAGGAGATTGATGAAAGAATCCTAAGAATGTTAGGATTAGATGTAATTGAAGATATTGATTATGCAACTTACATCTCTCTTTTAAAAGAGTGGAGTGCTGCTGCTAGAATGACAGGTGCTAAGATTAGCACTGAAGAAGCAGAATTAATAACCAACGAATTTAGAAGAGTAAAGAGAAAGGTTGGTCGATTTAGGATTAAAAAGCAAAAAGTAAATATTAGTGATCCACAAGCACCATCACCAGTTCAAAGTGCTAAGAACTTTATTACTGGAGCTGCAGTACCAGAACAGAAGTTACTTCCTCCTGCAGAGGGACCTAAGAAGAAGAGAAAGAAGAGAAAGGCATCTCTTGAAGAGAACGTTGCTGCAATTCGTAAGAATGTAGAGGCAATACAAAAGATCCTTGAGGATTCTCTCAAGCAAAAAATGAAGGCAATTGGTGCCGAGCGTAGATCTATTGAGAGGACAAGAAGAGATAATAGAGAGAATAAGTTAGAGGGTGCTATTAAAAAGACGATGAGTGTTGCTAGAAAGATGCTCACTCCAGTCTTTGATGTTTTAGGAAGAATAATAGACTTTTTAAAAGCAATTATCCTTGGCAGGATAATGTATCAGTTGGTTGACTGGTTGGGTAAAGAGGAGAATCAGAAGAAACTTAATAGTGTTATTCAGTTTATAAAAGATTGGTGGCCAGCACTACTTGCAGGATTCTTATTATTTGCAACACCTCTTGGTGCTTTAGTTAGAACTGTTTTTGGAACCATAACAAAACTAACCCTCCTCATGCTGAGAAAGGGTATACCAATGCTATTGAGGTTTGTTGCTAAGAACCCTGTTGCCTCCGCTGCATTGGCGATAGTAGGTGGTACTGCAATTGGCGGCATTATGCAGTCTCAAACAGAGTCTAATGATGCTGAAAGAGCGGCACAAGGTAAGACGCAACTAGATGATACAATGGAGTTTGGTGGTGTCACTGGAGACCCCATGGGTGCCCTGAGGTTTACTGGTGGTGGACAAATTCCTGCATATACAAAAGGTGGGTACTTACCCAAAAAGACTAAACCATCTGGCGGAAAGATAACTGCATCTACTGGTAAGCGTGTAAAGGGTGGCGGTAAGGATACTCAAATGATCATTGCCCAACCTGGTGAGATTGTAATATCTAAGAAGGCAGTTGATAAATTTGGTGCTCCATTCTTCTTAGATCTGAATAAAGCTGGTGGGGGAACCAATATACCCAAGTTTATGGGTGGAATTCAGTTAGCTCAAGAGGGTGGTCAAATTGGTGTGTCTCTTGACAATATTCCTACTATTGATATAAGAGCAGCACAAGAAGAACAAAGGAAAAGATTTGGTTTTGATGAGAGAGTAAAAGAAGTTGGTATTGACCAAGCATTATTAGAATTTAGAGCATTTAAGCACCGTGAGCGGGCGAGAACTGTAGCTCCAACAGTTCGACGAAATAGCAATTATGCAGAGTTACCACCAGAACTGCAATATCCAGTTAGACCATCTACAAGTTCTTCAAATGAATCTGGTTCTAATATGGGATCTAATTTTAGTGGAATGAGGAGTTCTGCAGTTCTTGACGTTCCCATGTATCAGGAGACTGGTGTGGAACCCATGGCGGAACCAAAAACTATACCTGCAACTGGTCCTAATGCAACACCCCTCACGGGTATAATACCTCAGGATAATAAAACACAAGCACCAAAAGCAACTCCAGTCCCTATACAACCGATTACTAAAACAGTGGCACCTCCGCCACCACCTCCTGCAGAACAGGTTGATATCACTACTATAAGCACTAGACAAGATCAGAAGGGTAATCTTGCTACTAATGCTGGTAATGATAGAGATATTCCAGAGTTTGAAACATCTATTCCTACAGCGTCGAGAATGATGAATATTCAAATATATGGACTCATAGGGGTAGAGTAAGATGGCAATTAACACCCAAAAGTTTTTGCCATCTTCTGGTGGTGCTATAGTTAAGGGATCTGTTCCACAAACATCTTTAGTTCCATACACCCCTCAGGGTAAGTTTGCAATGCCTGAGGTTACGACTGAAGATAAAGATGTAAAACCATCTTTGGAAGAAGATGTTGCTGCAATTCGTGAGTCTACTGTAAAGATTAAACTTGTATTAAAAAAAAGCGTAAAGATTGATTTAAAGCAAATTAGAGATAATCGTAAGGCACAGGAAAAAACTAAAAGAACTAAAAGAGAAGATAAGTTAGAGACTAAAGACGATAAGAAGGAAAGTAAGGGACCTGGTATATCTGTACCCAAAGTTCCATTCTTTACTAGAGTTAAAAACTTTTTGGGATCTATATTTTTGGGGTGGTTGGGTCTAAAATTGGTCCAGTTTGCTCCACAACTTAGTGCATTTCTACAAGCAATAAAACCAATTGCTGTTTGGATCGAAAATTTTATAGGTAATGTTTTTAATGCGTTCGTGGGATTCATTGATGGTGCTTATGATATCAAAGCAAAAGTAGAAAATAAAGTTGAAGAAGTATTTGGAGAAGACGGTCTTAAGAAGTTTAAAGAATTCCAGGGAGCATTTACAAAATTTATGAACCTTGCAATTATTGCAGGGATGATGAGTGCTGGCGGGACTGATTTTGGTCTCGGTAGAAGAGGCAGAAATACTGGTAGAAACCAAACAGGCATACAAGGTATGCGTAATCAAGCAGGTAGAGTCACGAGAGGTGGCACTACTGCTTCTGCTGCCAGAAGATTTGCTGATAGGTATGGAAGAGACGCTGCAATAAAAAGATTTGGACCAGAGGCAGTTCAAAGTCTGGGTGGTAAGTATGCTCGTTCTGCGGCAACAAATACTGCAAGAAGAGCTGCAGTATCTGTTCTAGGTAGAGGTGGTACAAGGGCATCATTGAGAGTCCTTAAAAACTTTATTCAACCAATTGTTAAAAGAATACCTCTTATTGGTGGTCTTATTGACTTTGCTCTAAATTATTTTGTATTTAAAGAACCTGTTGGTAGAGCTGCGTTTGCTGCTATTGGAAGTACTATTTTTGGTGCTCTTGGTGCTGGAGCAGGATCTATTGTTCCTGTTGTTGGTAATATTGTTGGTGCTGCTTTAGGTGGTCTTGCGGGTGATATGGCAGGAAAATGGTTATATGACACGTTTTTTGATAAGAAAAAACCTGTCGATACTCCTGAGGTTGAGGCGAAGGAGAGAGGTGGTCAGATTGGACTTAGTGAAGAAGAGCAAGAAGAATTATATGAAAAGCAACAGCGTGATAATGTAAGGAGAGCAAATAAATTTAGAGTAACTCCTACTCCCAAACCATCTAATGAACCTGCTCCTGATAAGAAAAATTTATTCAGATCTATTTTTGGTAGTCTTACAGAGAAGGGAGGTCCATTCCAATATTTGAACAGAGCAAGGGCAAAAATATCTGATGGTAGAGTGTCAATGATGTCCAAGATTATGGCTCTTGGCATTGACATTTTGAGTGGAAAACCAATATCTCCCAGAACTCTACAGGATATTGCCAAAAATATGGTGACATTCTTTGATTCTGCTCTTCCAGCACCAATTGCTTTGTTGAGAAATATTATCCAGAAGTTCTCTGGTGGTGGACTTGTAAAGGGAGGATATTCTCCGTTTGAAAGAGATAGAAGAATAAGAGATTTTACTAGACAACTTGGGCAGCAGTTTTCTAGAGATATTCAGAATCAACAGGTATCTATTTTTGGTGCCGCACGCGCTGCATCTATTGCTGCTGGTGTGAGAAAACAGCAAGAGGGTTTGCTTAATAACTTCGGTGGTGGTAATGTTGAATCATCAACTTCAACTCCGACTGGATCTACTCTTGGTGGATCTGATAAACTTGCGGGATTATTTGGGTCGTCTGGTACTGTAAAATATGATGGAAGAGAAGGAAGTGCATTAAACATTAGTTACAGTCCGTTTGCACAATCTGATGTTGAAGCACAAGAAAAAGATGGTGGTATTAGAATTACCTCTGGCAAGGGATTTAGGAGAAGTACTGGCACTGATCATAAAGGATATGATGTCGGTGCAAATACGGATACACCAATGTATGCCTACCTAGACGGTGAAGTAACTCATGTTAATAAGCAACTGGGCGGACCTGGCGATGCTGGATATGGATATTGGATTGTATGGAAAGATGCTGTTCATGGCGCATATCACTTCTTTGGGCACTTACACAGACCACCTGGATTGAGTCCTGGCGCTAAATTTAAGGCTGGTTCATTACTTGGTAATGTTGGTGGTTCTGGTTCTGGTAGTTTGACAGCATATCCTCCTCACTTGCATTGGGAAATATCCAAAAATCCTCCTAATGCAAATGGCCAATTTAACAGTTATGTTGATCCTGGTAATTGGGTAAATACTTATGGTGCTAATCAAATCGCTAGAGATTCGGTAACACCATCTCAAAACGCCAATCAAAATGCTGATGCTCTTCAAACTCAAGCATCATATGAAAAAACTGGTCAGAAGGTAGTAATAATAGAGAAAGAGGTTGTGCGTTATAGAACAGTAACCAGACAGGTTCAAACTTCTAGAGGCATGAGAACAAGAACAGTTAGAGAAGTAATTCCACCTACCGCGTTAAGTTAAATGGCATCACCATTACAATGTTCCGAAGCTGGGAACATTTTAGAATTTACAATTTTTTCAAACAAAACAGGTAGGTCTGCTGATGTTGGACCTGGTGTGGTTACATTGCAGTACTTTGAAAGTATACTTGATAGTTCTGTTCGATTTATCGCAGTAATTGTTGATAGTGGTAATAGTGATAAGGGTGGAGAGGCGATCAATGTATTGCAGGATTTAAAATTAGAAGGTTCTGAAAAGTGTCACATTACCATTGCAGATAATCAAAATAATAAGTTAAAATTTGCTGATGATAATGCAATGTATATCAAAGAGATTAGAAATATAATCTCTTCTTCTGAGAGCACAGTATATACTTTAGAATTGATGAATAAGGAAATGATAGCAAATGATTTGCTATCAACAGAAGTTTATCGTAGATTTGACGGTGAGATCAGTCAATCTGCTGAAATTATTTTGAAGGAGATTTTAAAAACCACTAAAACTGTTATCTTAGATGCTACGTCTAATACCTTCAATTTTATAGGACAAGGAAAAAAACCATTCAGATTATTATCTGAAATCGCCACTAAAGGGGTATCCCAAGCATCTAAACAATCCGCTGGATATTTGATATTTGAAACGTATGATGGTTATAACTTTAGATCAATTGATAATCTTTTTGAAGATGAAGAAGGTCATAAATCTTATGTTTTTAATGATTCTGTTAAATTGCCATCTGGATATGATGGCAAAATTCTCAGGTATGATGCAGACAGTACTATAGATGTGGAGAAGAACTTATCTACAGGAACCTATGGTTCTAGGATGGAGACTGTCAACACATATACTCAGATATTCAACACCAAGGCACAAGAGATTGATACTGAGGAACAAAAAGTGCATGGTGGATTGGAGATACCAACACTATCAAAAGAGTTCCAGGAACAATTTGTAACTGATGGTGCTTTATTATCCAGAAGATTTACAAAGATTGACTCTGTTGGGGAACTTCCAGAAGGTAATGGATCCGAACAACTTGATAAAAAAACCGAACAGAATTTGGCTTTAGAAGATGTTATCGTTCAATCATCGATGACATATAATAAATTATTCACTATGAGTTTAAAAGTTACAATCACTGGGGATTATTCTGTACGGGCAGGTCAAGTTATTCATTGTGATTTTCCTGAACAGGGTTCAAAGAAAGAAACTGGTGTTGATAAAGAACTTAGTGGAAAATATATTGTCTGTGATGTATGTACTCAATTGACATCAAAATCAATTTATACTAGGATACATCTTGTTAGAGACTCGTTTGGAAGACAAGCAAATAGTAGTACGGGAGCACAAGGAGGAACATCTCTTGCTAACGCTAGTAAGGGTAACCTTACTAACGGTGATAGAGCACTTCCAGGTGTGGGCAAGATGAATATCTTTGATGCTACTCCATTGTTTAATAATACTTCTCAACTTCAGGGATTATTTGATAACCTTAATGCTTTTGATTCTAATCAAACTAAGGGGAATAGTGGAGAAACAACCGACAAAACGAGAGTTAATGCTGATTTATCTGACCAGTCAGCGAATGGTGACGATGATGTTGCTAGGTACTTAGATCTTTACTAGAATACAGTCATAAATACACAAGAAACCATATTTAACTATGGAAAACATCGAAGCACATATCGCCAAGGATAAAGAGATCCTTGACAATCCTCAAACTTCACCCCAACAACGTCGTCATATCGAAGGTGAACTGCATGATCTGGAAGATTGGGTAGTAAACCACAAAGAAGAGATCGAAGCAGGAGACCATCACGATCCATCACCACTTGAACTTTATTGCGATCAAGAACCTGGCGCACCAGAGTGTAAAATTCACGATAATTGAGATAATTTATGAGCAACTTCTATCTTGGGCAACCTTTATTCGACAGTGGTCAATTACTTAACTACTGGGAAGGTATTGTTGCGCCAAGGGAAGTTTGGGAGCGAGATGAAGAACTGGTTAGTGAACGCGGATCTCTGGCAAACTGGGGATACCGCGTAAAAGTTAGAATACAGGGAGTGCATCCAGCAGATAAAAGCATACTCCCTGATGATCAATTGCCTTGGGTTAGAATTAGCGGGTCCAATGCTGGTAGTGGACATAAAAGAACTGGTCTGAGTATCGCAATTACCCAAGGTAGTAAAATTTGGGGTATATGGGCAAATCCTCAAAGGAAGGAAGATCCTATTCAAATAGGAACTATTCCCAATAATGACCAATTACTTCTTCCTAAGGAGCAACCCGATAATAATGGGTTTCTTCCTTATAGTGGATATAAAAGTAGTGATTTGGTTGCTGGTTATTCTATTCCTGCTTTGAAGGGAAAACCTCTTGAGGGTTTATTCCATCCCAATATGGCAACACTGTCAGATACATCGATGATGAGGGAACCATCGTTCCCCATAGCGGCTCCTACTGATTGTGATAAAGCCCCGATGAACTCCATTCAAAAATCAATGACGGAGTTGATTCAAAAAGTTGAGAGGGCACAGGCACAACTTGATACTTGGGAAGAAGCTGCACAAGGTTGGATCTCGGAAAAACAGGAGTGGATTCAAGAAAAAATTAGTGAAGTATCTGACTTCATATCTCTTGGTTTAAAAGATTTATTTAAAAATATTCGTAAGTTTGTTGTAGAAAAAATTAATGAAGAAACCAAGAAACTTTACGAATTAATCAACCCACCAGATAGAGATAAGGCAAAAGCTGGCAAGGATGCCCTAATTGAGTTGATTGTTTGTCTATTCAATAAAATGATAGGCAATTTAAAGTCAATGGCTGGCAATTTCTTGAGTCAGATGCTTGATCGTTATATTAATGTACCAGCATGTGCGGTACAGAATTTTGTTGGTTCTCTTCTTGGTAATCTTCTCGGTGGATTGAGCGGAGCAATTGATTCTATTATTGGCAAAATCTCTGGGTTGATTGGTGGTGCATTCAGTCTTGCTGGCAGTATACTTGGGATTCTAACAAGTATTGCTGGATTCCTTGCTTGCGAAGAAAACCAAGAATGTCCAGAAACAAAAGAATGGAGTATCTTTGATGGAGGTAAAGCACCTGTAACTTTTGATATTGACTCTGTTTTAAATCAAGCGAAGAGTCTTGCTGCTAATACTGCAGATTTGGTTGATATCGATAATCTTGGATTGATGAACTTTGGTGATTTAATCAATTCTGCAACTAATGCTGCAAATTCATGTAATGTTGGACCAATATTTTGTGGTCCTCCAACCATAAGTTTTTGGGGCGGTGGTGGTAGTGGTGCCTCAGGTAATGTTATTACCAGTGCTGTTGGGGATATTTTAGGTGTTGATATAAAAGCACAAGGTTTGGGTTATAGGAAGGCACCATTCGTTGATATTTCGGATAGTTGTGGTAAAGGTGGTGGTGTTAGAGCACGCGCTGAAATTGAACCAGATGGTGGAATTGATCCACAGACAAACCAACCAACATATAAAGTAAGAAGAGTAGTGATAGATGATGCTGGCGCTGGATTCATTCCAAGACCAGATGGTAGTATGGGTGGAGATGGTAGAGTTTGGGCACCCAAGGACTGGACAGTAATAAAAAGACCCGATGGTAGATGGGAAAAGTATCCACCTGGAACGCCTGAGGAAGACCTGAATATTCCTGATCCAGCAACTGAATTAGAAGATCCCACTAGACCAACTATTGTTATTCGACCAGAAGATAAACCATTTATTGGTGATTACACTCCACCTTCTCCAGGTCCAGGGGATAATCCAACTCCATATATTCCAAGTCCTGATGGAGATGGTAGTGGTCGTGATATTTCAGATAAACTTCCAGAGAGTATAGATGACCGTAAGGGAAGAATAGATGGAAGAACTATTATTCCTGGAACAGGACCAAATGGAGAGACTAGATTTGATACTTATCCTACTTTAGATATTGGTTCTTATCCTGTCATGCTATATCTTTGTGATATAAGCATAGAAAGTGCAGGAATTAACTATTCTTATGAGGATAAAATTATTGTTGAACCTAATCAGGGAGCAGAGATTGTTCCTGTATGGGGTCCTTTTGGTGTATTAGATAAGGTGAAGATTGTCAAGAGTGGTAAAGGATTTGTTGAGAGACCAAGAATTTACATTAAATCTGAAACAGGTTATAATGCAGAATTAACACCAGTTTTTTGTGTTGATAGAATTGGTGATGATCCAGATGGTAACCTTGAGAATACTAGAGATCTAATTCAGAACGCAATTGATGTTGTTGATTGTGTGGGTAATGTAGAGACTAGGAAGTTGGTTGGTTACATTAATGGAAAACCATATTATGGTGACTTCCATACTCATATGGGTCGTAAGATGACAGGTAAATCACATAGAGAATATGATGGTAAATCTCATCCATTCATCTATGATACTGTTGGTGAAAGTATTCAAAATTATGACAATAGATTTGCTTGGGACGGAAGTGTTTTAACAAGAACAGTTAGCGGAAGACCAGATACTACAGTGGTTGAGAGACCCACATCCACATCTTCTTCTACTGTTGTAAATAACACTGTAATAACTGCAGGTACAGTTACTGATCAAGAATCTACTGATAGCGCAGATACCCCAACAACTGGTGGAACTGGTGTTGCTCTTCCACCACCTGCCGCCCCACCACCATCGGCACCACCTGCTGCTCCACCTGCGGCACCACCACCTTCACCACCTGCTGCTCCACCACCTTCACCTCCACCTCCACCATCTCCACCGTCAGGTGGTGGCGGATACGGATATTAATTTAGTAACTCATGGCACGTCCAAGAATACATAACCCAGTAGAATTGGGTAATGACTTCGGTCATATTAAATTTGGGCATATCTTGCCAAATAACACCTATGCTGGTGTTTTGGTTAGAAATGGTGACCCAATGAGACAATCTGAACACTACATGGCGTTCATGTCTTCTGGGAAAATGAAGGGAGGAACTATTAATAGATGTCCTGGTGCATATCAAATACATTGTGGGGAAAAACCAGTAGATGATACATCTTTTGTATTGAATGCTGCCCTAGGTGATATAGTTCTTAGAGCACCGAAGGGTAGAATTAGGTTAGACGCTAGAAACATTGACATAAAAGCAACAGGCGTTAACAATCAAAGTGGTGTAATTAATATTGAGTCTAACGAAAAAATTATTATTCGTAGCAAAAACGTTGAGGTTAATGGTGATGCAGTTGCTAAATTCTTATCCTCAGGAACTTGTGAATTAGTTGGCAACAGCGCATTAAATTTTTATGGTGGGTTGATTGATTGTGCTGACGCTGCTACAACATTATTACCATCTAAAGGAACATCTGCATTTGAAGATCAACAAAGAGGAGGAGGATTTGTTTAATGAAAGTATCTGATTTAGAAGTTAAAAAGACTTTATACGTTGGTGAAGGTGATCCCAGTTTGCCTCTTGGTAAAGGACCACTTCAAATTAGAGGGGGTGCTTATGTAGAATCTCCAGCAGTATTTGGTAAGATTCCACCATTTTTGTATGGTAATGTTAATATCGGACCTGCAATTAATCCTGATGTTACAGTTCCTCCTCTAATTCCTGGTGCTATGTGTACTGGAATTAACAATCCATATTCTCTTGCTGTGACTGGACCAACAGCATTCTTGGGTATTGTGGATTGTAATGCCAATATTAACGCTGGAGGTAATATCACTGCTCAGGGTGAGGTTATGTCTCGTTGTGGGGTACATATTCTCTCTGCGAAAAAGAACTTTGACATTCCACACCCAACAAAAGATGGTTGGAGGTTACGTCATACGTGTCCTGAAGGTCCAACAAATGATGTATACATAAGAGGTAAACTGAAAAATAACCACATCATTGAATTGCCTGACTACTGGAGAGAATTTGTTGATCCAGAATCTATCACTGTATCAATAACTCCTGTAGGAAGTAATACTAATATTGCGATTCATTCTATTGAAGATAATAAAGTATTTCTCCATTCAACTAGACCAATTAACTGCCACTACCTTGTTTTTGGTGAACGTAAGGATGGTGAGAGACTTATTCCAGAGTATGAGGGTTCAACACCTGCAGATTATCCTGGTAATAATGATGAGTATTCGGTGTCTGGATATCACTATGACATGAAGAGGTAATTATGTCTGAAGAATTTGTAGTAGAACAGAACGGTAGTCCTGCTTGTGATGGCAAGTGGAGTGGTGCTCCCACTGGTGATTGGAGATTCCCTATCTATCCATGGACAGGAGATAATGAATATCCAGCAGATGCATGTCCACTTAGGAGGCATGACTTTATACAATGTACAGATTTAAAATGGGCAGGTGGTATCTTGTCTGTAAAGGCACCCATTTGGGATGCAAAGAAATCTTTTGATATATCTCACCCAACTAAAGAAGGTCATAGACTTAGATATATTTGTCTTGAAGGTCCAGATGCAGAGGTATATTTTAGAGGTAAACTTGTAAACGAATCTTATATTCAATTGCCAGAATATTGGAAGGATCTTGTTGATATGGAGAGTTTGGGTATCACCTTGACTCCAAATGGTCACTGGCAAGAATTATTTGTGGAAAAGATTGAGTGGGGATCTAGAGTTCTGATTAAAAACAACGCTGGCACTGCAATCAATTGTGATTTTATTGTTCATGGTGTCCGTAAAGATGTTACTAAGAACATTCCAGAGTATCAGGGGTTGACACCACTGGACTATCCAGGCGATAATAGGGAATATAATATCAACGGCAAATGACCTACAAGGTACATGAAGCATTCCCTCTGATGGTTTATCAGGGGGAGGTGGAGTGTC
>MDTC01025199.1_pt1 | contig 20763 bp, 23 predicted proteins | sample 811181 | NCBI WGS metagenome assembly MDTC01 (sample SAMN05326644, study PRJNA326480) | marine metagenome | isolation source: seawater | place: Pacific Ocean: North | collected 2011 | reverse complement strand
TCCTCGTTGGCCGCTTGAGTATCTCCCCTTTAATAAAAACACTCATTATTTAATTGAGCCGATGGAGGGACTCGAACCCACGACCTGCTGATTACAAATCAGCTGCTCTAGCCAGCTGAGCTACATCGGCTTAAATATATTGATAGAACCTAAATATGGTTTAAAATGGAATTTATGAAATATCTTAAGATATAAAAACCATAGAATTACATATTTAAATCGAATTTTCAATGAACGAGGGCAAATATAAAATACTTTCGCTGAATAAAGAAGAAACACAATCAATAAAAAGGAAAAGATTAAGTCATAGATATAATTTAATATAGAATCAAAACTTAATTAATATAGTAATGTATTATTGATTTCCATTATCCCTTAGAATTTTGTGGAGTATGAAAAATTTCATAACTTACTTTAAATCAATTAAAATAATAAAACATGAATACTGATTTTTTAGTTACAATTATCTTCATAACAGTTCTAGTTATTTTTATTTATTGGTATGCAGGATATTCAACTAGAACGGGTAAACTTGAGGACAAAAATCAAAATTATATACCCGATTCATGGGAAGAAAACTTTAGTTGGTTTTTTTCTATGAAAGGATTAATAATGTTTGTTTTAGGGCTTGTTCTAGGATATACTATCCATGGGTTTATATAGAAACTTGGGTATTTAAAAACCTTAAATTTTAGATAGTCTTTTTTTGTGCTCAATAAGTAACCTTTTTATTGAATCTGAGACATGTTTAACTGACAGCTCAAAAGAATCAGAATTTTTCTTCACAACAAATTCATCTCCTGGAATTCTTAGTATAAATTCAACCTGTTTATTCTTTCTATTAGAGTTTATTAATTTTGCATAAATATTAACTGAAATAATCTTATCATAAAACAACGACAACTTTCTTGTCCTATTTTTAATGTTTATTAATAATTTATTTTTCGGATTAAAATTAATTGATTGAAAATTATAGTTCATATTTTAATTAAATTTTATTGGAGCCTCTTGGATGAGAATTAGAATATATGGACTTGATTTTTTTCATACTCGTATGGGTATAAATTTGTGTAGCAGCTACGCTAGAATGACCCAACAAACCTTTAACAGCATTTAAATCTGCTCCCTGATCAAGCATATGAGTTGCAAAACTATGTCTTAACATATGAGGACTTTTTTTAGTTTTAGAAGACACCACATTAAAATACAAATTAACCGTTTTATAAACAAATTCTGGGGATATTTTTTTCCCATTTTCAAAGCAAAAAAATGTTTCTATTCTATTATTATTTATACATGGTCTTACATCTAAATATTTTTGAAATTGATCTTTTAATTTATCATGAATCGGAATTAATCTTTCCTTATTTCTCTTCCCCAAAACTTTTAGTATTTGTTGATTAATATCGACTGCGTTATATCTCATTTGAATAATTTCATTTCTCCTAGCTCCAGTAAAATATAAAGAGTAAATTATGGTTTTTTCTAGTACTCCTTTATAATTTTTTGAAAAAAAATCTCCATCTAAAACTCTAAAAACCTCATCTTCAGAAAAGGGCATATGAATTTTTTTTTCAATTTTTAATGGCTTGTGTTTTATCATTGGAGAAATCTTAATAGAAGATGTTTTTTCTAAAAACTTATAAAAAGATCTAAGCGTTGAGAGCTTTCTGTTGATACTCCTATTTGATCTTCCTTGATTAATTAAATAAACAATCCATGATCTTATAGCATTATACTGAATACAATCAATTTTTTTTTGATTAAAATCTGTTGAACAAAAACTTGAAAAGCTATTTAAATCATTCTTATAGGCTAAAACAGTATGCGGTGAATAGTTTTTCTCGAGTGAAATATAATCAATAAACTTTTCTGTAAAATTCAAATTAATGAAGGATTAAATTCATTAATCTAATTTACAACCTTTATTTTAATAACTATTAACGTAGATTATAAGTTCTCTTGGTCCCTTAAATTTTGGATATACTGAGCCTTTTGAATTTTTGCCCGATGCTTGACCGAAGGTTTTAAAAACTGTTTACGTGCTCTTAATTCTCGCATACCACCAGTTTTATCAAATTTCCTTTTGAAACGCTTTAAAGCCCTATCAATATTTTCTCCTTCTTTTATTGGTATTATAAGCATATTTTATTTAATAAATGTTTGCAAATATAGTAAACCTTATATAATACTTAATCAAGTTTAACTGTTTTTTTAAAGTTTGCCAATTGCTTTATTATATTTTGACAACTCATTCTTAACCATAGGAAAAAGAAAAAATAAGCCAATCATATTTGGAAAAACCAACCCCAAAATCATAGCATCTGAAAAACCCCATACTGAGGACATGTCACCGGCAGCACCAATTACAATAAAAACTAAAAACAATACTTTATATGTTAAATCAGATACTCTACTCTTTCCAAAAACATACATCCATGATTGAAGACCGTAATAAGACCATGAAATCATAGTTGAAACTGCAAAGAGAACAACTGCAAGAGTTAAAAATGGTCCAGAAAATGAAATATATTTTGAAAATGCTGCAGCGGTAATACTAGCTCCCTCTACAGGCATTCCATCGATCATGACTACACCCCCAATTCCGCCATAGTTAAATACAGTACTATCACCATTAAAAATTATAATTACTAAGGCTGTCATTGTACAAATTACAACCGTGTCAATAAATGGCTCGAGTAGAGCAACTAAACCCTCTGATGCAGGGTAACTAGTTTTTACAGCTGAATGAGCTATTGAGGCTGAACCTGCTCCAGCTTCATTAGAAAATGCTGCTCTTCTGAAACCTGTTATTAAAACTCCTAATAATCCTCCCAGTCCTGCGTTAGGACTAAACGCCTGATTAAAAATCATTGCAAACGCATCATCAACGAAAGTAATATTGGTTAATATTATGTACAAACATGCAATTATGTACATAACTGCCATAAAAGGAACTACTTTTTCAGTTACAGAGGCGATTCTTTTGATACCACCTATTATAATAATTCCAACAAAAACCATCATGACTAGACCAATTATTGTTCTTGCACTTCCGCCCGACATTCCAAATGAATTAACTAACTGAACTGCTGCCTGATTTGACTGCGCAGCATTACCTCCACCAAATGATGCGCCGATACATAAAAGAGCAAAAATAATTGCAAGAACTTTACCTAACTTAGCAAAACCAATTTCTTTTAAACCTTTCGTCATATAATACATTGGTCCACCATAAACAGTTCCATCTTTTCCAACATCTCTGTATTTAACTCCTAGAGTACATTCAACAAATTTTGTTGACATTCCAAGTAATCCACATAAAATCATCCAAAAGGTTGCTCCAGGACCACCAATTGCAATTGCCATTGCAACTCCTGCAATATTTCCATTACCAACAGTTCCAGAAACAGCAGTTGCAAGAGCTTGAAAATGAGAGACTTCTCCGGTAATATTATTAACTTGGGCAGATTTAGTAGATTCGAGTGAATCGAATTTTCCCCTGACAGTATTTATTGCAGTTGGAAACTGACTAATATTGACAAAGCCAAAATATATTGTAAAAAATAATGCTCCTCCGACTAATAAGATAATTATTGAGGGTATACCTGTTCCAAAAATTGTTTCAGTAAAAGGAAAATCATGTAAAATAACAGACTCAAACCAATTAGCTATAGGCTTGAAAGCTTCATTTATTCTTTCATCTAATCCAAGATCTGGATTTTTTTGAGCTAAAAGATGTGAGGGATTTATAAAAATAAGTAATGGAACAAAAAACTTAAGTTTTTTTAAAATCATAATTAATTTTTTAATCCCGAGCAAGATGCAATAAAAAGACTAAAAATTCAAATTAAATTAGTGTTACTTTTATTTCATTAGATATCAAAAACAGATGGCTTACTATAACAAAAAAAATTTTTAATTTTTATAAAAAAAGCAATAAATACATAAATTAATGGTCCTATAATAATAGTAATTAAAGATAAATAGATAAAGAAAAGTCTTAAATTTTTTACTCTCAATCCAAAAAACTTTGCGGTGACTGAACAAACTCCGAAACCATTTTGTTCAAAAAAAAGCCAAATTTTAAATAACATAAATTATACCTATTCAATTTCGCCATCCCATTCCAGAATACCACCCATTAGATTAAATGTCTTTTTAAAACCCATACTATTCATAATAAAACAAGCTTTAGAACTTCTGTTACCTGATCTACAATAAATAAAATAAGATTTATTTTTATCCATTAATTCCAAATGTTCCAAAAATTCCTTAGGATAATTTATATCCATTAGAGTCGAGTTTGGTATACATTCTTTTTTGTGTTCCTCTAAAGACCTTACATCAAGTAATTCATTATTTTTATTCTCTTTTAAACGAGTAACCCAATCTTTTTGTGATAAATCCATCTTTATATTTTAAACAAATGTAACCTCTATTTTTTTACACAAAAAATTATATTTTAAAAAGATTTTTATTTTTTACAACATAAAAGTATATTTGTTAAATGATTTTTTATAAAATGAATTCTTGGTGGTTTAACAAAGCGGATTAAAATCGTTAAGACCATTCCTGTAAAAAAATTAAAGGCTTGTCTAAACGACAAGCCTTTTTTAATTATATGACTATGAAAATATTTAAACTAAAATCAAAACATAAAAAAATACTCGCTGACACTTTAAGTCCTGTAAGTATTTACATGAAGATAAGAGATGTTTTTTCAAATAGTTTACTTTTAGAGAGTAGTGAGTACAACCAAAATAATAAAAACTTTTCTTATGTATGTTGTAATCCAATAGCGTCGATTCAAATTAAAAAAAATCAACTTATTACTCAATATCCAGATGGAAAAAAAATAATTGAAAATATCTCAAAGGATACAAGTGTAACAGATAAAATTCATTCATTTTCTCAACAATTTGAGGTTAAGGACTATCCATTTAAATTTATTAGTAATGGACTTTTTGGATATATCGGTCATGAAGCGATTGAATATTTTGAAAATATAAAATTAAATGAAACTAAGAGGGGTCACGAAATTCCAGATTTATATTATGCCATATATCAAAATATTATTGCCATAAGCCTTTTTAACCATGAAGCTCACATATTTTCTCACACATTCAATACGAATCATAATATTGAAATAATTAGTCAGCTGCTACAAAATAATCACATAAGTACTTTTAAGTTTAAGAAAGTCGGTGTAAAAAATTCCAATTTAACAGATAATCAGTTTATTGATTTCGTTCTAAAGGCCAAAGAGCACTGCCAAAGAGGAGATGTTTTTCAACTTGTATTATCTAGAAGCTTCTCTCAAAAATTTCATGGAGATGAATTTAATGTATACAGATCATTAAGATCAATAAATCCCTCACCCTATTTATTCTTTTTCGATTATGGCAATTTTAAAATTTTTGGGAGTTCTCCAGAGGCTCAACTTATAATAGAAAATAATGTGGCTGAAATTCACCCAATAGCTGGTACATTTAGACGCACAGGAGATGATAAGAAAGATGCTATATCAGCTCTAAAATTAGCAAAAGATCCAAAAGAAAATAGTGAACATATTATGTTAGTTGATCTAGCAAGGAACGATTTAAGCAGAAACGGTTCAAATGTAGTCGTAGAAAAAAATAGAGAAATTCAATTTTTTTCTCATGTTATTCATTTAGTTTCCAAAGTAACCTGTTTGCTGAAAAGAGATGTTAAATCGCTCCAAGTTGTAGCTGATACTTTTCCAGCTGGGACATTGAGTGGTGCACCTAAACATAATGCGCTAAAACTCATAGATCGATATGAAAAAACAAAACGTAATTTTTATGGAGGGGCAATTGGATATATGGACTTTAAAGGTAATTTTAATCATGCAATAATAATTCGATCTTTTCTATCAAAAAATCAAGAATTAAATTATCAAGCAGGGGCTGGGATTGTTGCTGATTCAGTTCCAAAGAGTGAACTTCAAGAGGTGTATAACAAGTTAGGAGCTCTAGATAATGCTCTAAAAAATGCAGAAGAAATAATATGAAAAAGATTTTTTTAATTGATAATTACGATTCATTCACTTATAACTTAGTGCATTATTTGGAGGAATTAAACTGTAAGGTAACTGTAAAACGAAATGATCAGTTTAAATTAGATGAGCTGGAATTATATGAAAATATTTTATTATCTCCTGGTCCAGGAATACCCAATGAATCTGGTCTATTGAAAAAAGCAATAGAATATTTTTCCCCAGCAAAAAAAATATTGGGAATATGTTTAGGTCATCAGGCAATAGGAGAAGTATTTGGTGGTCAACTGAAAAATCTAGATAAAGTATACCATGGCATTTCAACCCCTGTAAATATTGTAAAAAATGATGCTTTATTTAAAGACCTACCAAAAAAATTTAATGTAGGTAGATATCATTCTTGGGTTGTTAAAACTCCATTACCTAGTGAACTTATTGCTACTTCATTTGATGACAATGGCCAACTTATGTCATTAAGGCATAAAACATATGATGTCTGCTCTGTACAATATCATCCTGAATCGGTATTAACCCCCAACGGAAAAAAAATAATTGAAAATTGGATAAATTCTTAAAAACATGAAAAAAATAATTAATAAACTTATTAATTATGACTATTTAACAAAGGAGGAGTCTTTTAAAATAATTATTAATATAGCCAATGGGAAATATAATAATAGTCAAATTGCCTCATTTTTAACAATCTTCATGATGCGCAATGTTACTCTTGAAGAAATTGAAGGTTTTAGATCTGCATTACTTGAGTTATGCATTTCAGTTAACCTTAGTGAATTTGATGCGATTGACTTATGTGGAACAGGAGGTGATGGTAAAAATACCTTTAATATTTCTACACTTTCATCATTCGTAACTGCTGGAGCAGGTATTAAAGTTTCTAAGCACGGGAATTATGGGGTCTCTTCAGGGTGTGGATCTAGTAATGTATTAGAAGAATTAGGTGTTCGTTTTTCAAATGATGAGGGTTTTTTAAAAAATTGCATTGAAAAAGCAGGGATTTGTATTTTACATGCTCCTTTATTTCATCCTGCAATGAAAAAAGTTGGTCCGGTGCGAAAAGAACTAGGTGTTAAAACATTTTTTAATATGTTAGGGCCACTTGTTAATCCATCATTTCCAAAAAATCATTTAACTGGTGTATTTAATCTTGAACTAGGTAGACTTTATAATTATCTATTTCAGAAAACTAATAAAAATTATACGATTTTATATTCTTTAGATGGGTATGACGAAATATCTTTAACTGGAATTACTAAGGCATATACACAAAAAAAAGAAATAATGTTGTCTCACGATAGCTTTAAAGTTTCAAAAGTTGAATTTAACCAAATACAAGGTGGAGAGGATATTATTTCATCAGCAAAAATATTCATGAATGTGATTCAAAACAAAGGAACTGAAGCTCAACAAAATGTTGTCTGCGCAAATGCGGGAATGGCGATATCAACTGCATTAGGATTGGAACCAATAGATGGTTTTATGAGAGCCAAAGAATCTCTTCAAAGTGGAAATGCATTGGAATCACTTAAAATTTTACAAAAATTAAGCTAATAATGACAATTTTAGAAAAAATAGTACTTGATAAAAAGCTTGAAATTAAATTGAAAAAGAAAATTTTTTCAATTCCTTATCTAAAATCGTCTCCTCTCTTTAATCTCAAAACTATTTCTTTAGTTAAAAGACTTAAAAGCAGCAACTCTGGAATTATTGCTGAACACAAAAGAAAATCTCCATCAAAACAAAACATAAACAGCTATTCATCAGTTATTGATATAATAAAAGGATATGAAAATGCAGGAGCATCTGGAATTTCAGTTTTAACTGATAAAAAATATTTTGGCGGATCATTAGAAGACCTACATTTATCTAAAGCCACATCAAGTATTCCATTGTTAAGAAAGGAGTTTATTGTCGATCCATATCAAATAATTGAATCAAAAGCAAATGGAGCTGATGTGATTCTGTTAATCGCTGGTATTTTATCAAAAAAAGAAATCAAGCAGTTTTCGCTTTCAGCTAAAGAGCTTGGAATTGAAGTTTTATTAGAAATTCATAACAAAGAAGAATTAGAAAAATCTATTATGCCATCAATAGATATGATTGGAGTGAATAATAGAAACCTTAAAACATTTAAAGTGAATCTGGATGTAAGTAGAGAATTGTCAGAATATATTCCAAAAGAATTTTTAAAAATTTCAGAGAGTGGCATTAATAGTATTCAATCAATAGGAAATTTAAAATCCTATGGATTTGATGGTTTTCTAGTTGGTGAAAACTTTATGAGGACAAAAGATCCAGGAAAAACCGCATTGAAATTTATAAAAAAATTAGAAGATGAAGCTTAAAATATGTGGAATGAAAGAGGAAAAAAATATCAAATCTATTGCAACTTTAGATCCTGATTATATGGGTTTTATTTTTTGGAAACACTCTCTAAGAAATATTTCAATTAAAATACCTAAGTTGAAAAAAAAGATAAAAAAAACTGGTGTTTTTGTCAATTCAAGTATCAAGCAAATAGTGAAAATTATTGAAGAGGAAAATCTTCATGCAGTTCAGCTTCATGGTGATGAAACACCTGAATTTTGCAGTAAATTAAGTAAACTTAAAAGAGTTGAAGTGATTAAAGCGTTTAACATAAGTAACAGTTTTAATTTCTCAAAATTAAAACTATTCGAAGATTCATGTGATTTCTTTCTTTTTGATACTAAAGGAAAACTTCCAGGAGGAAACGGATTAGTTTTTGATTGGTCAATCTTAAAAAATTATAAATACAAAAAACCCTTTTTTTTAAGTGGTGGTATAGGAATTGAGAATGTTGATGAATTAATTAATATGAAAAACACTAATTTACCTTTATATGCAATTGATGTAAATAGTAAATTTGAAAGCCAAGCTGGGATAAAAAAATTAAATCTATTAAAAAATTTTAAAAGTAAATTATATGAATTATAATATAGACAAAAAAGGTTATTATGGTGATTTTGGTGGAGCATTTATTCCCGAGATGTTATATCCAAATGTGACTGAGCTAAAAGAAAATTATCTCAAAATAATTTCTGAAAAAGATTTTCAAAATGAATTTGATGATTTACTAAACAAGTATGTAGGTAGACCAACCCCCCTTTATTATGCCCGTCGATTATCTGAAAAATATAAAACAAAGATTTACCTTAAAAGAGAAGATCTATGTCACACCGGAGCACATAAAGTGAATAATACCATTGGTCAAATACTTCTAGCCAAAAGACTAGGTAAAAATAGAATAATTGCGGAAACTGGAGCGGGACAACATGGCGTTGCAACTGCAACAGTCTGTGCGCTTATGGGAATTGAATGCATAGTTTATATGGGGGAATTAGATATTAAACGTCAGGCCCCAAACGTTGCGAGAATGAAAATGTTGGGTGCAAAGGTTATTCCAGCTACCTCCGGAAGCAAGACTTTGAAGGATGCTACTAATGAAGCAATTAGAGACTGGATAAATAATCCTGTAAATACACATTACATAATTGGTTCGGTTGTAGGTCCACATCCATACCCAGATATGGTATCCCGATTTCAGTCAATTATTAGTATAGAAATTCAAAGTCAGTTACAAGAAGTTGAGGGAAAAGATTATCCAGATTATCTAGTTGCATGTGTCGGAGGGGGTAGTAATGCAGCTGGTTTATATTATCAGTATTTAAATGATATGAGAGTTAATATTATTGCTGTTGAAGCTGCTGGGAAAGGAGTTTATTCAGGAGAAAGTGCAGCAACCTCAGCATTAGGAAAAGAAGGAATTATTCATGGAAGTAAAACTTTATTAATGCAGACACCTGATGGACAAATTACCGAACCTTATTCAATCTCTGCAGGCCTTGATTACCCTGGAGTTGGTCCTTTACATGCTCATTTATACAAGTCAAAACGTGCTGAATTTATTTCAATACCTGACCAAGAAGCAATGGATTGGGGATTAACCTTATCCCAAATGGAAGGGATAATTCCGGCTATTGAGACAGCCCATGCATTCGCAGTTCTGGATATAAAAAAATTTAAGCCTGACGATATAGTAATTTTTAATTGTTCAGGGAGGGGTGATAAAGATCTTGAAACCTTTATTGATTATTTTAAATTATGAAAAATAGAATCGATAGTGCTTTTGAAAGTGAAAAAAAATTACTTTCAATTTATTTTTCTGCAGGCCATCCAAATCTTAATGACACATCAAACATTATAAAATACCTTCAAAAATGTGGAGTAGACATGATTGAAATTGGTTTACCGTTTTCTGATCCTATTGCAGATGGACCCACTATTCAAGAAAGTTCATTAAGAGCATTAAAAAATGGAATGACAACAGAAAAACTTTTTGAACAAATAAGAAATATTCGAGAAGAAATTGATGTCCCATTAATAATTATGGGCTATTTAAATCCGATAATTCAATATGGTATTGATAGATTCTGTAGAGAATGTGAAATAATCGGAATTGATGGTTTAATCATACCTGATCTCCCTGTTGATGTTTATAATGAAGAGTATAAAATATTATTTGAAAAACATAAATTATATAATATGTTTTTAATTACACCTCAAACATCTGAAGATAGGATTAATTATATTGATGATATTTCAAAAGGGTTCATTTATATGGTAAGTAGTTCATCAGTTACAGGAGCTAAAAATGATTTTAACAAAGAACAAATAAATTATTTTAAGAGGATCGAGTCTATGAAATTAAAAACACCAACAATTGTTGGTTTTGGAATAGGTAATTCTGGAACTTTTAAAACAGCAACCAAGCATTCAAATGGAGCTATAATTGGTTCTGCATTTATTAACTTTTTGGAAAAAGAAGGAGTTCATAAAATTAATGAGTTCATAAAAAGTATAAGGGATAAATAATTATTTAATTTTCCCAACCTGAAGAGTAAACAGAATTCAATGCATTATCGTTTTCAATAATCCATAATGCTTCTAGATCTGAGTTTTTTTCAATTAGCTTTAAACCTTCTTCAAGATCTAAAACCATCAAACCAGTGGCCCAGGCATCAGCTGAAGCACAATCTAAAGCTACTACAGAAGTACTTAAAATTTTTGATTGAACAGATTTTCCAGTTCTTGGATCTATAGTATGAAAAATTCTTTTACCAGTTAAATTGTCTACCCTGTAGTGTCTATAATTACCCGAAGTTGCTATTGCTTTATTACTCAATAAATAAGTAGTGTAATTTTTAGTATTCAACGAGTTTGAACTAGGGTAATCTATACCTATTTTCCATGGTTGATTATTTCTTGGGCTTAATCCTTTTGCCATAATTTCACCTCCTATTTCCACCAAATAATTTTGGGCTCCTTTTTTTTCAAGATATTTTGAAATAACATCAACAGTATACCCTTTTGCTATAGCGTTGAAGTCTATAATTATATTTTTATTAGATTTAATTAAAACTCCATCGTTATTTAGTTTTATTTTATCAAATCCAGTTAATTCTAATAAGCTATCAATTTTGATATCTGATAATGAGTTAATATCATTTTTATTGGGTCCAAATCCATAAGCATTAACTAAAGAACCTACTGTAGGATCAAATGCTCCTTTTGTTTTAATCCAAACCTCTAAAGCTTTGAGATATACTTCTTTAAAATATGGATCTACTGATATTTGATATCCATTATTGATTTTTGATATATCGGAATCTGAATCATATGTAGACATTGATTGGTTTATCTTTTCCAGGATTTTATTAATGTCAAAAATTAAAAGATCATTAGTTATGGGGGAATCATGTTTTATTGTGTATGAGGTTCCAAGTGCATTACCAGTAAAAGTACCTGACTTGTTATCGTTTTGACAGTTAGTTGTAATTAACACTAAACTTATGAAAGATAAATATCGGCTAGATAGGGTATACATATTTATTATAATTTAATCCAACCTTCAAAATTAATTGCATATGGCTTATTAAATTCGACAGGATTTTCGTAATTTTTTGAATTTGCTATACCCACTCCTGCATAATAGCTAGAAGCATTATACTTTAAAGCATGTTTTCTTATTTTGTCAACTAAAACCACATCATATTTCTTTGGATTAGTTGGATATTTTACAGCTCTGACTATAAAAAAATGAATTTTTTTTTTCTTTAAACAAACAAATTGTGGGTCTTTTTTAAGCTTCGAGTTAACAGATAAAAATTCGTATCCATCTTTTTTTAATGAATCTCCAACTGTCTTCATTGCTAAATTATGTAGGTCTTGATCTGATAACATTATTTTAAAAATTATCCGCCAAAATCATCAAAACGAACGTTTTCTGGTGGGACACCGAAATCTTCAGCCATTCTTTCAATAGCTTGATTCATTAGTGGAGGGCCACAAAAATAAACCTCAATATCTTCAGGATTTTCATGTTTTGATAAATAATTATCAATAACAACTTGATGAACAAAACCTGTAAATCCATCACCGTGGCCATCTAAGTTGTTTTTTTCTGTCCAATTATCCTCAGGGAGAGGCTCAGATAATGCAACGTAAAATTTGAAATTTGGAAAATCTTTTTCCAGGGCTCTAAAATGATCTAAATAAAATAGTTCTCTTTTAGATCGGCCTCCATACCAGAATGTAACAGTACGCCCAGTTTTGATTGTTCTAAATAGCTCATATAAATGGGATCTCATGGGGGCCATACCTGCTCCCCCACCAACATATAACATTTCTGAATCTGACTCATTAATGAAAAACTCACCAAATGGACCTGATATTGTAACTTTATCACCAGCTTTTTTAGAGAATATATATGAAGATGCTATTCCGGGATTTAATTCTGACCAATTATTTTTTTCTCTATCCCAAGGAGGTGTTGCAATTCTGACATTTAACATTATTTCTCTACCCTCAGCAGGATAAGAAGCCATTGAATAAGCTCTCTCTACTGTTTCTGGGTTCTTCATAATTAATGGCCATAAATTAAATTTATCCCATTCCATTTTAAATTTTTCTGCTTCTCCTGGGTGTTCCTCAGGATGAGCAGAAATATCAATTTCATCATATTTAACCTCGCATTTTGGAATTTCAATTTGAATGTATCCACCCGCTTTATAATCCATTTCCTCGGGTAATTCAACTACAAATTCCTTAATAAAAGAAGCTACATTCCAATTTCTGACAACAGTTGCTTCCCATTTTTTGATTCCAAATATTTCCTCAGGAACTTCAATAACCATATTTTGTTTAACCTTAACTTGACATCCTAATCTCCATCCTTCAGCTATTTCTTTTCTTGAAAAATGTGGTTTCTCAGTAGGGAGAATTTCCCCTCCACCATCTAAAATTTGACATTTACATTGAATACAAGTACCACCTCCACCACATGCTGAGGGTAAAAATATTTTATTATTACCCAATGTAGAAAGAAGAGTTCCACCAGATGACACCTCCATTTCATTATCTCCATTAATCTTTAAATTGACAGGGCCTGAAGGTAACAACTTAGCTTTAGCACCTAATAAAATTCCTACTAACGAAAAAGTAAGAAATAAAAAAACCATAATACTCGCGACAACAACTGTATAATCCATTATTTTATAATTTAATTCCCATAAAACTCATAAATCCCAAAGCCATTAGCCCTGTAATAATAAAAGTAATCCCCAGACCTCTCAATGGAGCAGGTACATTTGAATATGCAATCTTTTCTCTAATTGCTGCAATTGCAACAATAGCTAATAACCATCCGATTCCAGAACCAAAACCATATACAGCAGATTCTGTAATTCCTGAGAAATCTTTTTGTTGCATAAACAATGATCCTCCTAAAATCGCGCAATTAACTGCTATTAAGGGTAAGAAAATACCGAGTGCACCATATAGCTCTGGTGAAAATCTCTCAACAATCATTTCAACAAGTTGAACCATAGAGGCGATCACTGCAATAAACATAATAAAACTTAAAAAGCTTAAATCAATAGATTCATATTGACTCCCAAGCCATTTTAGAGCACCTGGCTTTAGTAGATAATTGTCAATTAAAAAGTTAATAGGGACTGTAATGGACAATACGAATATTACAGCAAAACCAAGTCCAACAGCAGTCTTAACGGTTTTAGAAACTGCTAAATAAGAGCACATTCCAAGAAAATATGCAAAAATCATATTTTCAATAAAAATACTTTTTACGAAAAGATTTAAGTATGCTTCCATCAGATTAGTTTTTTTCTATTAAAGTTCTATTTCGTGACCTTTGAAACCAAATAAATAAACCAACAGTTATTAGAGCCATGGGTGATAATAACATCAATCCATTGTTAACATATCCCATATCATAGATAAAATCAGGAATAACTTGATATCCAAGTAGTTTTCCAGATCCAAATAATTCTCTAAAAAATGCAACAACTATCAAAATAAATCCATACCCAGCTGCATTTCCGATACCATCTAAAAAGGACCTCCAAACACCATTACCCAATGCAAAAGCTTCAAGTCTTCCCATGACTATACAATTTGTAATTATCAATCCAATAAAAATTGATAATTCCTTGCTCACATCATATGCAAAAGCCCTAAGAACCTGATCTACTAATATAACCATAGAAGCAACAACAACTAACTGAACAATAATTCTAATTCTATTTGGAATTAAATCTCTTAATATTGAAATAATAACGTTACTTGCTGCCATTACAGCAACAACGGAGAGAGACATTACTATTGCTGGTTTTAATTGAACAGTAATTGCTAATGCTGAACAAATTCCAAGCACTTGAACCGTTATCGGATTATTATCATCCATAGGATCTTTTAGCAATGCTCTATTTTTTTTGGAAAACAATGGTTCCCTCTCTTCATTTATGAAGAGGATTTTAGGGGCATATTTTAGTTTTCTTTTATTTTTTAACATTGATTAATTATTATATGCAATTTTTTGTTCATTTAAATTGAAAAAAGGTATATAATTTTGTAGTCTTTCTTTTATCATATCTGTAACACCATCCCCTGTTATTGTCGCACCAGAAATTGCATCAACCTCATTGTCATCTTTATCAATTCCATCGGGATCATTGTTTGTTTTAGAAACGTTAATACCGACTAATTCACCTTCTCGATCAAAAACTTTTTCTCCTTTAAAACTATTTTGAAACCAGTTTTGAGTTATTTCTGCACCCAGGCCAGCTGTTTCTCCCTTATGATCAAAAACGGCACCTTTTATTGTGTTTTTGTCACCTTCTAAGGCCACATACCCCCATATTGCATCCCACAACCCAACACCCCTCAATGGAACAATATAATAATTTGATGAATCAACCTCTGCCAAATAAATTGGAAACCTTTGTTCATTTTTGGGTTTTTTTATCTCAAGATTTAACTTTAATTTAAATGCATCAGTGTTTTCATCCACTGAACCATCAGACATTAGTGATAATTCATTTAATATGTATTTTTTATATATGTCCGGAGCCTTTTCCCTTTCAACTTCAACTCCAATTGTTGCTAATATATTCTGCATTTTTTCCTTACGAACATTTTCAGCTTGAATATCCTTGAGTAAAGTTGCAGTGGTAGCTAGAGTTGCCGCAACAACAACTACCATTATTGCTGAAAATAAAAATGTGTATGCATTACTGTCTCTATTCATATGATTTAAGCGGTTTTAACTTTAGATAGTTCCCATCTTTTTATTCTTCTGTTAATATTTGAATTATAAACATAATGATCAATGGTTGGGGCAAAAACATTCATCAATAGTATAGCTAGCATTACTCCTTCTGGGTATGCAGGGTTAAATACTCGTATCATTATACAAAATATACCAACCAATACTCCATAAATCCATTTTCCTTTCTGAGTTTGAGCTGCAGAAACAGGATCAGTTGCCATAAAAACAATACCAAAAGCAAATCCACCTACAATTAAGTGGTTTATCCAATTAAAACTCATCAAAGGGTTGGCACCCCATAGATTAAATAAAATTCCCATTATTGAGGCACCTATAACTCCACCTATCATAATTCTCCAACTACCCACTCCAGTTAATATTAAAATTAATGCCCCAACTAAAATCCATAAAGTTGAGGTTTCTGCAATTGAGCCAGGAATTGATCCACTAAACATATCCATCATTGAATAGCTGACTTGTTGACCGGCAGCAAGACTCCCTAAAATTGTTTCCCCAGAAACGCCGTCAACCATACTAGCTTCTGAAACCCATACTTTATTGCCTGACATATAGGTTGGATAAGCAAAAAAAGCAAAGGCTCTGGCTGTAAGTGCAGGGTTAAGAATATTCATTCCAGTACCTCCAAAAGCCTCTTTTGCAATAATTACAGCAAAAGCTGTTGATATTGCGACCATCCATAAGGGAATATCTACTGGCATTATCATCGGGATTAACATTCCTGTAACTAAATAACCTTCATTAACCTCGTGTCCTCTATAGACTGCAAAAGCGAACTCAATAGTTAGTCCAACTACATATGAAACGACTATCATTGGTAAAACCTTTAATGATCCATGGATAAATGCATCAATAAAAGTAAAGTTAGATTCTGTTTGAATTAGATACTGGTATCCAGTATTATAGATACCATAGAACAGAGCGGGAATCAATGCAATTATGACAGTAACCATAGTTCTTTTAAGATCAACTGCATCCCTAATATGTGCCCCTTTTTGAGTTGTATGATTTGGAACAAACAAAAAAGTATCAAATGCATTGATTGCTGGGGCTAGCTTTTCCCACTTCTCTCCTTTAGCAAAGGGTCTTTTAATATCGTCAAGTTTTTTTCTTAATAAATTCATATTTAAAATTTAACCTACTTCTTTTAACATTAGTTCTATGGCATCAGAAATTATTTCTTGAGCTTCAATTTTTGAAGTACTTGAATAATCAATCAAACCAAAATCTTCTGGTACAACTTCATAAATACCAAATGCTTCCATTTTTTCAATATCACCAGTCATACATGTTTTCAAAAGTTGCATCGGGTAAATATCCATTGGAAAAACCTTTTCCATTTCTCCTGTGACAACTAATGCTCTTTCCTCACCATTCAAGTTGGTATCAATATCAAAACTTTTATTTGAAAAAAGCCAAGAAAAACTAGTTCTCGATAAACTAGGTATATTATTATCAACAAATGGAAGCCAACCAAACATTCTATATCTATTTCCTTCAGGAATTACAGTTAAAAGATTATTATAAAATCCAATATGACTTTCTCTAGATGTAATGGAACCCGACAAAACATCTCCATTAATATACCTGACATGACCCTTGGTTTTAAGTTTAGCTACTTCAATTAGATTTTCAATTTTAACTCCTATTTTAGTCTTAAAATATTGTGGACTCTCTACAGAGCTTCCAGCAACTGCGATCGTTCTTTGAGCTTGATATACACCGGTTTTAAATAATAAACCAATGTTAACCACATCTTCAGGTCTTAAAACCCAAACTTTGTCTCCCATATTTATGGGTGAAATTTTTTGAATTTGAACACTTGGATTTGAAGAGGGGTGTGGACCATTTATTTTTATTATCTCAACATTGTTTATCTCATTAAAAAAAGTATTTGATTCAGAATTAACAGTAACTATCGCTTTACCAGGACTTAATTTATTAATAATATCAATTCCATTTTGAAAGTCTTTTTGATTGTTTTTTAAAATAAAGTCGAAATCTACATCCAATGGAGCAGAAGTGAAACAAGAAATTAAAATTGATTTAGGGATATCATTTGGGTTTGCTATTATATTATAAGGTCTTTGTCTAATAAAAGCCCAACAGCCACTTAAGGTTAAGAGTTGTATAATATTTTCTCTATTAAGTTTTTTAGGGATTTTATGTATGATTTTTTTATCACCTTTAAATTTAATTTCAACGGTTTCAATCTTTCTTTTAGGACCCCTAACTATTTTTGATATTACCCCTGAAACAGGAGAAACAAACTTAATACTTGGATTTTTTTTATCATAAAAAATAGGAGACCCCTGAGATATCTCGTCATTTTCTCGAATTTCAAGTTTTGGAACTAATGAAAAAAAGTCATCAGGTTGAATAGCGAAAGACTCAGAAATTACATTATCGCATATAATTTCCTCTGCCTTTCCTTTTAAAATAATATCTGCTCCTTTTCTAAAGGATATGACTTTGGACATCTAAATTCTAATTAATCACAATAACAATGCAAATTTAATTCTAAAACATAGATTGAAAAAGCGATTCAAAGAGGAAATTTTTTATTTATATTAATTCTAAATAAGATGTAGTCAAATAATCTTTTAAATTTTATTATTTGTAGTTTTGAAGTGATGAAATTATTTATATTGAGCCTCTTAATGGTTAGTAATTTATTAAATGGTCTGTTCTGTAAGATCAAATCAAATGATCATTCAATTCCTCCAAAAATAAAAACAATAATATTTAAAAATTACAATCAGAAAAGTGCATTGCCTGTTATAACAGGAAATGAAATATTAAAATTATCATTTGATGACCTATCTGCAAATGAAAATGATTATTATTTTAAAATTTCATATCATAATTCGGACTGGTCCGAATCAAACTTGTTTAAAAATGAATACCTAATCGGAATAGACAATATTCGTATTTCTGAATTTGAAAACTCTTTCAACACTCTAAAAAGATACACCAATTATAGACTAGAAATACCAAATAATTCAATTCAATTAAAATTATCTGGAAACTACATGTTGCATGTTTATAATTCTAATGATGAACTGGAATTCTCAAGAAAATTTTTATATCTAAAACCAAAAATTGAGGTAAAAGGAAATGTTTTTAGGACTAGAAACCTAGATTTTTTTTTGACGCATCAAAATATAAAGTTTGAATTAATTCAAAGCAAAGTTGGATATATTCAAAATCCAAGTGAAAATCTCAAAATAGTAATAATTCAAAATGATCAGTGGTTTAATCAAATTACAGATCTTAAACCTCAATTTAAAGAAAATAGTATCTTAAAATATAGATATGATATTTCATCGAGTTTTGAAGCTGGTAATGAATACCTTTTTTTTGACACTAAAGATTTAAGAATAAATGGTATAAATACTAGTTTTATAGACTTAGAGGAAATATATCAAGTATACCTGTATACTGATATTCCAAGAAAATATAGCCCCTACACATTTAGTCAAGATTTGAATGGAGATTTTGAAGTTAGGACATTACTAGGTACACAAAAATCAGATATTGAAGCAGATTACAGCTGGGTATATTTTACCTTAGCGGCAAGTATTGAATTACCAGAAACTGAAATATATATTCTTGGAAATTTTAATAATTACGAGCCAACTGATAGTAGCCTATTGATTTATAACAAATCTTTGGAAGCATATGAAGCTAAAATTTTATTGAAACAAGGTTTTTACAATTATAAATATGTCGCAAAAACATTTTCAGGCTGGAACTTAAATCTCATTTCAGGAAATTTTTATCAAACTGAGAATAATTACAAAATTCTGGTATATTATAGACCTCCTGGAGAAATATATGATCAACTCATAGGCTTTGGAGAGTTAAATTCCGAGAATATTTTAAATTAATTTTAAGAACCTATTACTTTCGCATTTAACGTTAATTGAAAAAATAGAAATAATTATTTCCAATTGTATAAATTTGAAAAAAAAACATTTATGAATAATAGCAATATTAATATTCCTTATCCATCTAATGAGCCAATTTTAGATTATGCTCCAGGAAGTAGTGAAAGAACTTCTGTACTGAAAACTTATGATCAATTATATAACAAAAAATCAACAGTTTTTTTAAAAATAAATGGTGAGAACTTGAAAGGAGACTCAACAAAAAAAATGACACCTCCACATCAACATAATCATATACTTGGGGAATATCATATTGCAAATAAAGATCAAGTTAACGATGCTATTTCAAGTGCTTTAAATGCCAGAAATAAATGGAGTAAAATGCATTGGACAAGGAGAGCTTCGATATTTTTAAAAGCTGCAGATTTACTGGCTGGTCCTTACAGAGATAAGATTAATGCTGCAACAATGATTGCACAGTCGAAAACAGTACATCAGGCCGAAATAGATGCTGCATGTGAATTAATTGATTTTTTAAGATTCAATGCTTTCTATATGCAAGAAATTTATCAAAATCAACCAGAAAGTAGCCCAGGAATGTGGAATCAACTACACTATCGACCCTTAGAAGGTTTTATATATTCTATTTCACCTTTTAATTTTACCGCAATATCAGGTAATTTATCAGCTAGTGCAGCTCTGATGGGTAACGTTGTGGTTTGGAAACCTAGTGACCATCAAATTTTTTCTGCACAAGTAGTAATGGAAGTTTTTGAAGCTGCAGGCTTACCTGACGGTGTAATAAACATGGTAATGGGGGATCCAGAAATGATAACAAATACTATTTTGGCCTCTGAAAATTTTGCTGGAGTTCATTACACTGGTTCTACGTTTGTTTTTCAAGATATTTGGAAAAAAATTGGATCAAATATTTCAAATTATAAAACTTATCCCAAAATTGTTGGAGAAACAGGAGGAAAAGACTTCATAATAGCTCATCCTACTGCAAATATCAAAGAAGTAGCAACAGCTATTGTTAGAGGTGCTTTTGAGTACCAAGGTCAAAAATGTTCTGCTGCATCTAGGGTTTATCTTCCTAAATCAACAAGTAAAAAAATTCTATCTGAAGTAAAACGTCAATTAGATACAATTAAAATGGGTCCACCGAATGA
>MDTC01192311.1_pt1 | contig 20767 bp, 6 predicted proteins | sample 811181 | NCBI WGS metagenome assembly MDTC01 (sample SAMN05326644, study PRJNA326480) | marine metagenome | isolation source: seawater | place: Pacific Ocean: North | collected 2011 | reverse complement strand
CCTTGACGAAAGATTGGTACCTAAAGGTGAATATAGAGATGCTTTAAATATAGAAGTGTCTACATCTGAAGGTAGTAATATGGGCGCGTTACAAACTACGTTAGGTAACTTAATAGTATCAGAACCTAATGATGGCAGTGAGGTATATACAGCTGGACAGCCAAAGGTTGTTGGTAAAGTTATTGACGGTAGAAGTAATAGAATTTTTTACTTTGTACACAAGCCCATTAACGAAGATGGTAAAGGTGAAGACTTAATAATAGCTTATAACGTAGAGTCTGGCACTTCTGAGGTTGTTTTTAGAGATATTTATAGATTTCAAAGTATTGTTACATCTACTTCAAACAACTCTGCAACATTTTATGTAACAGGTACTTATGGTGTAAAGCCAAATATGATTATATCTACGTCTGCAGGTCCTTTAGTTGGTAACGCTACTGAATGGCCTTATGGTGTTATAGTTAAAGAAGTTAACCACGTTGATAGTAAGATAACATTAAAGAATAATGACACTAGTAACTCTTGGGCTTTAAATGATGTTATAACTTTTTCTTCAAAAAGAGTTTTAAACTTTAAAGAAGATAATATAATAACAGGTATAAATATAATAGATGATCTTTTATTTTGGACAGATAACGACGATGAGCCAAAAAAAATAAATATTCCAAGATCTATAATTGGCTCGCAAAATTCAACAGGTATTCCTACAAATATTGTTGGTCCATATAGACCAACTTATCTTTGGGTAACAGGAGGTAACAGTAATGCTTTAATAGCAGGAAACGTTGACAAAGGCTATGTAGAACATGAACACGTTACTGTTGTAAGAAAAAATCCAACAGAAAGATTAAAAATATATACTGCTCCAACTAAAAGAAGCTTAACTTATAATTCTAGTACAGACTCATTTACTACTGGTCTTGTAAACGGCGAAACAACCTTGCTAACTTTTTTTGATTCAAGTGGAGATATACTAGAGGTTGGTGACAGCGTTTCAACAAGCATGACCGGTAACGATCCTTTTGACTGGAATCAAAACGACACTTTAATATTCAACTTAACAGATACAGACACTGAAGAAGGTGTTCAAGAATATTCTGTTATTGGGTCTATAACAAGTTACAACCAAAACACAAACGCATTAACATTCACAATAACAAGCATCGACCCTGATGTTTCAAACGATTCATTATCTTGGTATGTAAAATTAAAACAAGAAAAACCACTTTTTGAATTTAAATTTCCTAGATTTTCTTTTAGATATAAATATGAAGATGGCGAATACTCTACATTTGCCCCTTGGTCAGAAGTTGCTTTTATACCTAGCGAGTTTGATTATCAACCTAAAAAAGGTTATAATCTTGGTATGGTTAACAATACTAGGTGGGTAGGTATAAGAAACTTTAAACCACACAATATTCCTTTAGACGTTGTAGAAGTAGACATATTATACAAAGAAGAAAACTCTCCTAACATATATACGGTAAAAACAATATCTGGCCCGCATTTAAGTAGAAACGAAGAAGCTGATAAAGAGTGGGATAGTCAAATTTATATAAACGGAGCTATAACTACTATTGGTAGTACTGGTATGTTTGTGTTAGAAAAAGATCTTATACATGCTACGTTGCCAGCAAACCAACTATTAAGACCTTGGGATAACGTTCCAAGAAAAGCTAAAGCACAAGAAATAAGTGCTAATAGAGTTATATATGGTAACTACATACAAAACTTTGACTTAAACAAAGGCAATGGCGATAGGTATGCACCTAACATGGAGGTTTCTGTTATAGGTAGGTTAAACACTTTTGATACTGTAAACTACGATTCAACTCTTGCTACAACAACTGTAATAAGTACTGTAAATGAAACGCCAGAAAGATCAATAAAAAGTATGCGTACTTATCAACTTGGCGTTATATATACTGATGAATTTGGTAGAGAAACACCAGTACTTTCTAATGATAGTGGTACATTTGTTATTGATAAAGATTATGCAGATAAGTATAATCAAATAAAAGTAAGAATGCAAACTGGTCCACCAGTTTGGGCTAAGTATTTTAGATACTACATAAAAGAAACATCTAATGAGTATTACAATATGGCAATGGATCGTTGGTACGATGCTGAAGATGGGAATATATGGTTGTCATTTGCTTCTGCTGATAGAAATAAAATAGATGAAGAAAGCTTTATAATACTTAAAAAAGCTCACGACGATAATAAGCTTGTTACAGAACCTGCAAGATATAAAGTTATAGCAATATCTAACGATGCTCCTAAGTTTATTAAGCAGGAAAAGAAAATATTTTCTTCTGGCAACATAGTGTTTCATGGTGATGGTTTAATAAGAGAAGACGCTAAGTTTTTTGCTGTTGAAAATGATAGTGTTAACGAGTCTGCCTTATCCCACGCAGACTCTCAGTTAGCTGCTGGTAACGGTGAGTTTTATATTAGAGTAAAACTTCAAAATAAAAAATCACAATGGTATAGACTTTTTGCTATTGTAAAACATGAGCAAGATCCAAACGGTTACAAAAGGTTTTTAATAGAAAAACTATTTGAAGGTGATGTTAACTTTGCAATGAACCCCGCTGGTACAGCAATGAAGTCAGGTGTACAAATAGAAGTTGCTCAAGTGTTAGAACAAAACAAACCAGAGTTTGAAGGTAAGTTTTTTGTAAAAATATATAGAGATAGTGTTATTGACAAGTATATGGTTAAAGACGCTGAAACAAAAGACTATGCTATTAAGATGGCTAAACCACATTGGACTTTAAACAAGACTGGTAGAGAAGCTGAAAGCTTTTGGAAAGATACGTGGCCTGATATAACAGAAGATCAAACCGGTTGGTTTATAGATATGATGAGTGGAGCTTGGCAAGCAAATTCCAACAACTTTAATCATTACGACCAAGGTATTGGTATGTTTGAATTACCACCATCCGCCTACGTACAGCAGCCTACTTTAAAAGGAGGTACGTTAATGATGCTTTCTTATTCTTGGATATACAACACCGCCGATAGTGATTTAAACCCAGGTATAACTTCAGAAAACCACCAAACAGAAGTTGCTTTTCAAACAGCGTTAGATACTCCTGGTACTTTATTTAGATGGGCTAACGATCCAGATGAAGTAGTTTATAAAGTAGTAAAATCTTTTGGTTATAATAGTTATAATGGAAGTAACTGGTGGCTAAGAAAATACTTAAACGCAATACCTGGTAAGTATATTGATACTACTGGTGCTGACGGCCAAGGTAATGTAAAGGTTAGAAATTATTCTAAAAACAGTGATAATGATAGTAATCACCGACTTAGAAAATTTTTACATGTTGAAACCATAGAACAAGTTACACCTACTGGTTTAGAAATACCAGCTGGTTTAGGTGTTGGTTTAAACGATAATCCTGATGGTCTAAATAGTATCACACGTCCAGATTTATCCGGTAAATGGCATCCGCTAGATACAGGTGCTTTGAACAATACATCTGTAAATGGTTATGGTAGTACAACAGCTTTAGGATTACCTTTTTACGGTGAAAATGGTAGCGCTGGTGATTCTACAAACGGTAGGTACAGTGGTAGACAAGTAAACCAATCACAAAGAAGTAATCAAGGAAATGATGATGGTGTTTCTGCTGAAGATACAGAAATAAAAGGTGGTGTTAATATACCTAAAGCTACTGGAACATTGCAAAATGTAAAAAATACTAAACAGTATATAGAAATACTAGAAGAAGTTGTTGAGGATAGAGGTACTTATACAAGCACAAATCCTGGTATATGGGAGACAGAGCCAAAAGAAGACGTTGGTCTTGATATATATTACGAGGCAAGTAGATCTTATAGAAACGAAGCTTTTGATGCAACTAGAAATGATGAGCATGGTGCAGACGATCAAGGTAACGTTGTTTATCAATACTTAGATTATTACAATTGCTTTTCGTTTGCCAATGGAGTAGAGTCAAATAGAATTAGAGATGATTTTAATGCTTTGCAAATAGCAAAAGGAGTAAAGGCATCTACAACTTTAGCAGAACAATTTAAAGAAGAAAGAAGAGAAACAGGTTTAATATTTTCAGGTATATATAATTCTACAAGTGGTGTTAATAATTTAAATCAATTTATACAGGCAGAAAATATAACAAAAGATTTAAATCCTACATACGGTAGTATACAGAAGTTGTTTGGTAGAAATACAGATTTATTAACATTTTGTGAAGATAGAGTTTTAAAAGTATTAGCTAATAAAGATGCTTTGTTTAACGCTGATGGTAATATGAATGTTACGTCTAACAACGCTGTTCTTGGTCAAGCTGTTCCTTATGGTGGTGATTACGGTATATCAACAAACCCAGAGTCTTTTGCTGCAGATGAGTTTAGATGTTACTTTGCTGATAAACAGAGAGGTGCAGTTGTTAGGTTGTCAAGAGATGGTATGACAAACATAGCCGAACATGGTATGGAAGATTATTTTTCTGATAATTTAACTTTTGCAAAAACTATTCTAGGTAGTTTTGATACGGTAAAGAAAACTTATAACATTACGTTAAAAGATTATGGTCAAGCTAACGGTGGTTTAGCTTCTGAAGCTGTTGACAATACTAGTTCATTTAGCGAAACCTCAAAAGGTTGGACTAGTTTTAAATCGTTTATACAAGAATCTGGTGGAGTTAGTTTAAACAATTCTTATTACACTTTTAACGGTGGTAACATGTGGTTACACCACGAAAACTACGGTGGTAACGCTCCAAAAAATAATAATTTTTATGGTGTACAGTACGACTCTTCTGTTACGTTTATGTTTAATGAAAACCCTAGTTCTGTAAAAAGCTTTAACACTTTAAATTACGAAGGTACTCAATCAAAAATAACAGAAAACGATAGTGATAACCAGTATTATAATAACAACCCTAAAGATGGTTGGTATTGCAGTAGTATTGTTACTGACCTGCAAGAAGGAAAACAGATGGAGTTTAAAAACAAAGAAGGCAAGTGGTTTAACACAATACATGGTTTGGCTACAAGTTTAAGCAACTTAGATTCAAGAGAGTTTTCAGTACAAGGTATTGGTAATGCTAGCACTATAACTGGTGGTAATCCTACGCCTACATTGTTTGATATGAATACAACTGGTTCTTTTGGAACTTGCGCTATAGCTTGTGGAAGCCCTGTTAATGCTCAAGGAGCTGCTGGTCAATACAGATTTAGCATGGATCTTGGTAACACCGCTGGAGTTGCTATAATTAAATTTGAAGTTGGTATTTCAAACACAAGCCTAGCTATGCCTGATGAACTTGTTGTAACTTTTAACAACGTATCTAAAAATAGTTATTCATCTCCTTACGGTGGTTGGCAAGAAGGATATATTGGGGCGCCAAAAAGTAGAAATGAAAATGGTTGTATTGGTTGGGCTACTGTAGATGCAACTGGTTCTACTCAAAAAGTGTTAGGTTGTAGCCAAACTAATGTTCACACTATGGATATTTATGATTATGATGTTAGTACGGGAGCTTTTACAAACACTAACAACACAACTACAATACCTTTGTATGCGGCTAACAACGAGTCAAGAGCAAATTTAGGAGCATTAGGCCCTTATGGTACTGCTACAAAAGGTACTCAAACAATTAGTAGCGTTGTTAACAATTTTAAAAATGCATATACATATATTTCAATACCTACTGGTTACAGTGGTAGTACAATAGCTGATTTTGTTGTTAATGCACCAATGAATGGTACTTGGTGGGGTATAGATATTGCTTGCCCAACTAACTTAACAGCTATTGGCCAGTCAAGCGCTGTGCTTACAGCTGGTCAATCACACGCTACTATATGTGGTTCTACGCCAACAATGAATCAAACGTATTACCATATACCAGTTCATACTTTTAAATTTCCTGGACCTGCAATTGGACAGCCAATGGTTAACGACTGGATATTTACAGATGACAAAGGCGTAACTCCTTTACCTGCTGGTTTGTACAAACTACAAGATTTACAAGGTAATCAATATGCAGCTACTGTGGGTATAACCAACAATAGAGGTGAAGCTATACCTGGAATAATTGGATCAATAACACCGTGTTAAAAATATAAATATGCCTAATTACACTATAAATACTATTACAACATTAGAAGAGCCTGGAGACGTAGTTTCTGGAGGTACTTTACCATCTTCAAATGCTCTTGTTATAACACCAGACCCTGGCTTTGCATTAGACGCAACTGGTTTTTCTGCTACGTTGCCTTTGCCAACTGGTGTTTTAAGCGTTGCTTTTACAAACTCAACAAGTGCTTTTGCAGCTGGTAACGTTGTTAATGTAGCTGTTAGTTATACTAGTGGTTTAACTATGCCATCAGCGGATCTTAATATTAGTATTAATATTTGTGAAAGTGGTGGTGTTATAGCAATACCCAATGTTAATACTAATGTTATTTTAGGTGTTTGGTATGGTATTGATAATAGGCTTTCAGACTCACACACACAAACTATTGCTGGTTCACATGTTACGTATAACGCTGGATTGTCTTCAACCACCGTAACTAATGTAAACGCTTTACCTACATCAACATTAAATGCTCTTACTGGTAGTGGTTATGCTAATACTATAACTTCAGAAAGAAAATACTACGATATAGCTGCTGCGCCAGGTTCAACAGTAGACGTTTTTAGTGGTGTCATAGATGTAAGTGCTGAAGCCGCTTTATATATAAACCCAAACCCAGATTATCTTGTTAGACAATATCTTCCTTTTCTAGCACAACTACCACCTAGGTTTGAATTAAAAATTGATAATTTAATTACAACAGGTAGTGGAGGAGTTGACAAGATAGAGTATACAATAACTTATACTGGAGCTTATACACAGGCAGAATTAGATAATAGTGGTTGGACAGGTAATGGACCTCCACAAGTTTTAATAAGTTTAGAGTATGAAATTCTTGCTGTAATAGCTAGCACGTTTGTAGTTACACATTTACTTGATACCGGTGGTGGAAATTATATAACAACAGCTCCACCGTATGGACTAGTTACACCGCCTGGTATAGCTACTGCTGGTGAGACTAGGACTATATCTTTTGTAGGAACTATAGGCGCGCAGTTTACAGCTGAAATTTATTCAAACGATGGTAGTTCTGGGTTAGTAAGCCCAGCTAATTTAGATGTAACAACAGGTAACGTAACAATAGTTAACCCAGTAGCTGGAACATCACAAGGAAGCTACGATCTTACTTATACTTTTCCACTTTTGCCAAGCTCCCAAGCCGCGGCTAATTACGCTTTGCGTGTTATTGCAAATTCAGCACAAAACACACTTTTGTTTACCTCCGCGTTTCCTAACAATATTCCAGACCCTTCTAATCCAAATATATACACCTGGTCATATACACAATTTCAAGGAACTCCAAACATACGAATATTACCAAATTCAAGCAGTGGTTTTGCTTTTACATCTATAGCACCACAAAATCAACACACTGGTCAACCTAGAGGTTATCAATACCCTAAAAATCAAAAGAAATTTCAAGTAGATTTTAATATTACTAAAACTGATGGTAGCAACGTTGCTGTTACAAAACAACCTGAATGGCCGGATGATTTTACAAATACAGACCCAGCAACTAATGGTGGTACAGTATATGGTATTAATGGTATACAATTAACTGGATCAGGTACTAGCACTGTAAGATTTAGAGCAGATGGTATAAGAGATACTGTTGGGCAAAGTGATGTTACTTTTGGTTTGGACTTAGACAGCTTTATGGATGTAAGTGGTTCTACCACCGCTGTTTCATCAATATCTTTAGACACTTTTCCTGTTGCCTCGGCATCTTTTAATCTTACTGATGGCATAAATGTTAACTCTACAATATTACCTGGTAATGCAACTAACACGGATTTAACTTGGACGGTTACTGATCCAGAGGGTAATGCAAGTGGTTTTACTATAACACCAGCGTCAGACACTCAATCAGCTGTAGTAAACAGCCAAACAACTCCTGGACCAAGAACTGTAACTGCAACAGCGAATAATGGTGTTACAGGTACAATAACCGTTACAGCTGTACAACCAACGCTCGAAACAGTTGGTGATTCAATATCAGTTTATGCTGGAAGAGCAACTATTATTGATATAACAAGCAACGACACAACGCTTGGTGGAGGCTGTACTGTTAGTATAGAGCAAGATGTTACTGTTGGTAGTCTAGCTGTTAGTGGTCAAACAGTAACTTATACAGCGCCTGATGTTCAAACACAACAAATCACTTTTACATACAAGTTAACTAAATCTGGTTTTGTAACTAGTAACATATCAACAGTAACAATACAGATAGTTAATACTGAAGGTGGAGGCGAATAACAATTAAAATAAATAAAACATGCCAGCATTAAATTTGACATTTTCTCAAGCATTAAATACATCTGTACAAGTAGGTGACATGGCTTATTATTGCCCTGCTACAGCTAATGAATGTACACAAGCTAGTGTAGTGCAAATGGGTCTTGTAACAGCTATAAACCAATCAACAAACACTATAACTGTAGATATAGATCCGTCTGTTGTTAATCCAGGTACTAGTGATTTTATATTATTTAGTAAAGATGCTGTTGTTAACGTTTCTAGTTTAACCGGTTATTTTGCAAAAGTAAAGTTTAATAACAACGCTACAGTGCCATCAGAGTTGTTTGCTGTTAGTGCAGACACACATGAGAGTAGTAAATAAACCATAAAAAGTGTAACTATAATATATACTTAAATTATATTATATGTCTAATAGCTTAATAGAAAGAAGCAAAATATTAGAGTTTGAAAAACTACTAATAGAAAATACAGATGGAGATGTTATAATCAGCGACAAAGGTAATGTAGTACACTGTGATCAGTTTCCATTAAAACATTCATTTGCAGATCAAATATATATAAGACAAATGGATATGAAAAAAGACACTCTTGTTGTCGGAGCAATACATAATCACTTACATGTATGGTTTTTACTAACTGGATCTTTAACAGTAGTAACAGAAGGATCAACAGAGGATTTTATAGCGCCTTGTTACGTCATGTCAACACCTGGTGTTAAGCGAGTTATATACGCCCACGAAGACAGTGTGTTTGTTAATATACATAAAAATCCTACTAACACACAAAATATAGATAAATTAGAAGCTGAAATAGTTTCAAAAAGTTATAAAGAATATGAAAATTATACTAATCAAAAAAAATAAAATATGTCGTTTTTAATAGTAGCCGCGGTTGGAGTAGCAGCTGGTGCCACTCAAGTAATAATGGCTAACCAAGGTAGAAAAGGAAGAATAGCAGAGCAGGCTGCAGCTAAAAAAGAAATGGAGGCTAATAAAGCTAAATACGAGCAGTTAGATACTAGTAATGCTTACGCAAACCTTGAAAACAAGTTTGAAGACATAACTGTAAATCAACAGCAAGCACAGTTTGAAGCACAACAAAATCAACAAAATCAAGCTAACATAATGCAAAACATGCAAGGTGCTGCTGGTGGATCTGGTATTGCTAGTCTAGCACAAGCTATGGCTAATCAAGGTCAACTGTCTGCGCAAAAAGCTTCGGCTAGTATAGGTCAACAAGAAGCGGCTAATCAAAAACTAATAGCTGGTGAAGCAAGCAAGAATCAACAATTAGAAGCTGCGGGTCAACAAGCATCTCAGCAAATGACAATGGATAAAACAGGTACACTGCTAGGTATGTCACAACAAAGAAAAGGAGCTGCAGATGAGGCTAGAGCTTTAGCTCAGCAACAAGCAATGCAAGGTGTTGGCACTATGGCTAACGCTGCTGCTTCTTACGGTACAAACGTAGCAGCTAATAAAAAACTAAAATAATATGGCAAGTGATGCAAATTTAATAAAAGGAGCTGGGTATGCTTATGGCGCGGGTGCTAAAGCTAAAGCTATGGCAGGTTCTGAACTAGCTAAGCTAGGTCAAAACATGACGGCTAGAATAGACCAAGACACAAGCGAAAAGAAAGAAAAAATAGCTATACTTGAAGAGCAGAAAAGACAGTCTATTAATAACCTGTATGATGCTGCTGACAAGTTAAATGAATCATCTTCTAACTTAAGTGAAAAACATTACCAAGCAACGCAAAACGCAATAGAAGGCCTTAAAAAACAACATAACCAGTGCAAGCTAGGTGACGAGGCTTGTAGGCGTGACAAAATGGCACAAATGTCAAAGATGACAAACGTCATGAACAATCAAAAAGATTTAAGAAAAACTCACCAATCAGTTCTTGACAATAAACTTCTTACTAATGGTTTGAAGCCTGGTGAGCTAGATATTATGACTGCATATTTAAATCCTGACGCAAGTGACTACGAGTTGTCGTACGAAAAAATAGGTGGTGAAGCTACTTATAATATAGACGTTCAAGTTCCTGATCCAGAAAATCCTGGTAAAATGATAACAGAAAAAAAATCATATACAGAATCTCAAATAGCAAAACTATTTGATAGGCAAAAAGACAATATATCTTCTAAAGAAATTAAAGATTATGGCGTTAGCCTAATAGAACAAGGTCAAAATGGTGATACTTATGAACCTACTAAACAAACAGCAAAGTATAATGGTATGATAAATGAAAACAACCTAGAATCTTTTACACATGATGATTTAGGTATGGGCTCTTTTATAGAAGACTTTAAACAACCAGGAGGTCCTGTTGACCAAGGCTTAATAAGTATATTACAAAAAAATCCCAACATGTCTCAACTAGGTATATCACCTAAAGCTGGTGAGGAAAACTGGTACGAAACAATTGACGAAGAAGATAGAGCTGCGATGATTAATGCTTTGACAAATGATAATAGTGAGGAAAACCCTTTTTACAACCCTAAACTTCATAAAGAAGTTGTTGTTGATTACTATGAAAAAATGTCTAAAAAGCAACACGACGCAGGTATTGCTGCTGCAGAAAAAGCTGCTTTAGCAAAGCAAAACGAAACAATAAGCAAAATGAAGTTTAAGCAGTTTGAAACTCAATTAAAAATGGCTATTGATAATAATGCTTCTGCAAACGACATTAACGAGTTAATATCTAAGTATCAATTAGAAGCTGGTAAAGAAACAACAGAAACTTCACAGCAAGTTGTGCCTGCCGCTAAAAATGTTACAGTAGAAAATGTTAATTACAAAGAAGGTAAAGACGATCCTGGAACTGCTTCAATGGAGGTTTCTACTGATAGATTGAGAGGTATTAAAAAAGAACTTGACGATCCAAACACTAGAGGTCTTGTTGGTTACCAAGGTTATTATTACAAAGATGGTGAAAACAACTATAGAAAATTTGATAACAAGCAAGACTTTATTAAAAAGCAGAAAATAAAAATAAAAGATGGTGAGACAGAAGATCAAGCAATAGCAAGATTTAATGCAAAGAAAAATAAAGGTCTTGTTGGTGGTAAAGCTACTAGCTACGAAACAATATATTCTGACGAGCAATTAAGTTCTGCTGAAGATACTATTATTGATAAAACATCAACTTCAAAAACTAAAAACTCTGCCATTGGTACAGATACAAAAGGAAACCCTATACTAGTTGAACCAAAAGTTGCATCAGCTGACAATTTATAAAAATTAAATATGAGTGAAAAACTACATGGTTTCCTAGTAGATTCTGGTAACTATTCAAAAACTTACGAAGACTTTTCAACTCAGTTTGCAACTCCAGAGTCGCAGACTAAGCTGTACGAGTATATGACTGGCAACAAAACATATACTAAGTCCCAAGAAGATTTTAACGCTCAGTTTTTTAGTGACCCTGTTGAACCTGTTGAAAACAAAGTAGATGAAGAAGTGTTAGCTACTGAGTGGAAGCTAGACAGAAATACTATGTCTTGGATGTCACCAGATGGTGTTGTAACACCTAGATCAGAGGTTCCAGCTGACATAAGAAAAATTCATCAAAAACAAATGAAGTTAGAAAATGTTGATGATGATAGTATGCTGAAAAAAGGAGTAAAGTTTTTTGATACAACCGCTGCGTCTTCACCGGACGCTGTTGACTCTAAGCAAAACACTATATATTATAGCATGGACTACTTTAAACCGTCTGTTGCTGAAGAAAAAACTTATTTAGAAAATAATAAAAAATTATTTGACGACTACAAGACTAACTTAGAAAAACTAAAAAAGTTAGAAAGTGAAAAGAAAGCTGTTGAGTCTTCTAAAAAAGTAAATAACGCGTCGCCTGCTATGCAGATGATTGATCCTAATACTGGTGTGGTAATTAATGCTGGCCAAGAAAACCAAGCTTTAAATCTTGAAGCTCAAAAAGCAAAAGAAATTGAGCAAAGAATACTAAACAATAGAAATGATATTGAGGCAGGTGTAAAGTCTGGTTACGAAAGTATAAAGACTTCAATGGTTGAGGCAGAAAAAACTTATAAACAATTAGTTGCTGACGGACAAATGGAAGCTAAAGATGTTACGGAAGAAAAAATATATGAGTTAGCTATGCAGCTTCAGAACAAAGCTTCTAACGATAAAATATTCCAAGATAATATAGCTATGTTTATAGAGGATAATCAAGGTATATTAACAACAACAAAACCACTGTGGCAAGAAAAAACTATTAAAACCGCTCAAGATGAAGTTCTAAAATTAGACGATAGAAAAAAGAATAATTTAAACATGTTAGATTTTTCTTTAGGCCAGGTTGAAAGTATTGACTTAAAGCTTAGAGCTTATGAAAAAGATTTTAAAACAAGACATGATTTACTACTAGCTGAAGGTGAAGTTTTTAACAAAGAGTTTAATGACAATAAATTAAACGAGGTTACAAACGAGTCTAGCCAAGAAGAGATTGACAAATACGAGGACTGGAGAGCAAGAAAAAACACATGGGTAGAAAAGTACAATACTTTTAAAGAAAAAGAACAAGCTTCAATAGATGTTTACGATGAAATGCAGGATAATAGAAAAATGCATGCTAACAACTATAGAAGTGCTACCGAAATGCAGTTTCAAATAAACGAAGACGGTGAAGATCTTAGGTTATACATGGACGCTATGAACAGAAATGGTCATAACATTACAGCTGGTTTAACTTGGCTTACAACGTCTGCAACTAGTATTGCTATGGGGTTAGAAGGTATGGTTTATAATTTAGCTGAACTACCTGAAGATATAATGTTTGAGTTTTACGACAATGATCCTACTAAAATGCCAGATCATATAAGAAGTGATTATGTTACTGACAAAATGGTAGACGCTTGGAGGTTTGCAAAAAGAGAGAAGGTTAACAAATGGATGCAGGATATGAACGCTAGTGTTCAAAAACCTACTGAGTACGGTGACATAGATGACTTGTCAGACCTAGGTGCTTTTGGTTTGCATGCTGTATCTAATTTTATACCTCAGCTAGGTGTTATGGCAACTATGGGGCCTAGTTCCATATATGTACTAGGAGCTAGCGCTGGTGGTAATAAATTTGAAGAGTATGAAAGATCTAATAGGCTAGCTGGCACTAACTATACTTTGGCAGAAAAATGGATGGCGACTAGTATAGCTTTTGGCGCTGAAACATTGTCTGAAAAAATTACATTTGATATATTTAAAGGTCTAGGACCGATAGCACAGAAGAAAGTTAAAGATGGAGTTTTAAAAGAAGCATGGTATCAGATGCAGCAAATGTCATGGAAAGGAGTTACTAAGTCAGGTACTAGAATAGGTATGGAGTCTGGATCTGAAGGTGTAGCTGAGATATTAAATAACCTTGGCGATATAACTGTTAGAGGTGATGATAAAAGTATATTTGAAGGTGTTAAAGGAGCTATGTTAACTGGTGCTTTTATGGAAAGATCTATGGCTATGCCTAGAGTATATTCTCAGGTAACTAGTGTTTTTGGCGGTAAAGATTATCAAGCTAAGTTTGCTGAGCTAACCGCAGAGCAAGATGAAGTTGGTGATATGCTTGCCAGTGGGAATATTAGCAATGAAATGCGAGAACAGTTAAAAGAAACCTGGGCAGATTTACAAATGCAAAGAGAAGATGTTCTTGCTGACGTGCATGAGAACGTAGATCAAATGACTGATGAGCATAAGGATAGACTTATGGAAATAGAAATTGAAAACCATAATCTAAAAAGAAATCAAGACAAAATAAATTTAGATAAAAATTTAACTGACAAAGAAAAACAAGTTGCAAATAAATCAGACGCAAGAAAGCAAGTAGAAAATTTAGCTGAAAAAAATAAAATACTTTCTCAGTACGAAAGCGACGAGACTAAAGCAGAGAAAAAAGAAAGACTTGAAAAACAAGAGAAACAAGTTAGAAAGAAAATAGCTAAAATGAATGAAAAGAGAGATCCTGATAAGCAGATCTCAATGGAGGTAGCAGAAGACAGTGATGCTGTTGAAGAACTTTTACAAGCCGACCAAGCTATGTTAAGAGAAGAAATATTAGCTTTAGCAAACTTAGTAAAAAACTCTGATGGTAAGGAAAAAAATAAATATCAAAAACAATTAGCAGAAGCAAAGGCTGGTTTAGCTGATGCTAAAATGGCAGCTGAAGGTTCTTTTGGTTTTGTTCAAGAAAACTATTTAAACTCTGGTCAGACAAGAATAGTTATAAATAAAAAAGAAGCTTTAGATGTAAACGGAGACGTTAATGTTATTGCACATGAATTTTTACATAAAGGTTTGTTTGCTACTATAAAGAATAATATGGAAACTCAAGATGCTTTAGGCGATGCTTTGCTAGAGTATACAGGTGAATTAGACATTGAAACGTCACAAGGATTTAATCAAAGATTATCTGCTTACGGTACGTTTGACAAAGATGGTAACTATATAAAAGACTCTAACTTTGGCGAAGAGGCTATAGCTATAATGTCAAGCGCTATAATGGACGGGTCGTTAAAGTTTAATGAAGGATTTTTTACTAAAATTGGTGATATAATAAGACAGCACTACAGAAGGTATGTTACTACAGATATTAAGTTTAACAACGGTAGAGATGTATACAACTTTATAAAGGATTATAACGCTAGTATAGAAAAAGGTTATGATAGCAAGTCTATAGATAAAGTTTTTGAAGAAGGAGCTAAAGGTAATCTTATAAAAACAGCCAAAGATGAGAATGAAAAAACAATTGGTAAGTTTGCACAACAATCTAAGAAGTCAGCTTTTACAAACAACTCTGTTGTAGAAGACTTAGGACTAAAAGAAGAAACTGAAAAAATTGTCAGAAGAAATAAAGAGCTAGAAGATTTAATAATAAAAGAAGGTAAAAAAGATGCAGATGGCAATATTATAGCATCACAACCTTTGCAGCAAGCTCTTGTTAGAAACAACTTGCCTAGAGCTTTTGCTTTAGCTAGAGATGCAGCTGGTAAAGCAAACAGCTTAACATTAGAAGATGCTTTAAAGCAGAACGACGTTATGGAGTGGTACAGTGAGTATAGCTTGAAACTTGCTGAGCTTGCTAGAACATACAAAGCAGAAATGGAAGACGGTGTTAAAGTACCTTTTGGTGCTTACATGAACATGCTTTTACCGTTAAAGTATTCTGGTATATTAGATAAATTAAAAAGTAAAGTAGAAACATCTAGTATGTCTGATGAGGCTACAGCTAAAAAAGTTGGTAAAAAAACTAAAAAAACATCTGTAGTTGAAAAAAGAGAAGGTACTACTGTAGCTTTAGAAAGTATTGGCCATGCAAGTGTAATGACTTTTTTACGTGATGTGTATAGCAAAAACAAATCTGAGCTTGGTGATATATCTAAATATAAAGATGTTAAGTCCGCTTTAGTAGCTCATGATAATAGTAAGCCAAAATCAAAACGTAAACCTACTGGACCTTTGTTTGATTCTTTAGTTGCTGTTGCAGAAATATTTACAGATGGCACTTTTACGGCAGAAGAACTTGCTAAAAGAATAATTACAGAACAAGATTTAACGGCCGATATGAGAAAGGCCATACAAAACAAAATACTAAAACATTCGCCTGAAATGTTAAACATGGCTCCTTATGGTACCAGTGCTAGTGGTGATGCAACAGGTATTGCAAACACTGTTCTTGGTAAAGCTTGGTATGATAAAAAAGGTAGAACTAAAATGGTTGACACTGGTAGCAGTAAAGGTGTATTTGCTCAGGTTAAACAAGGTTTAAACATGCAAAGCTTTCTAACTCCTTTTGGTGTTGCAGAAGCTGGTAAACGTGTAACAAGCAAAAGTGTTGATGGAGCATTAAGAGCTTGGGTTGTACAAGTTGCAACTATAGCTCAAAACCAAGCTATAAGACAACAAGCAGAAACAGACGGCAACTTAGCTAAAGTAATAAGAATTAAAGACGGTAAAAACGATATACAGTTTAGTTTAAAACCTTTAATGAAAGACTCAGCACAGATGGAAGTGTTTTTAAAAGGTAAACAAGATTTATACCAAAAACTAGCAGCAGGCTTTGGTAGAGACATGCCTTTAAGCATGATAGAGAAGATATTAGAAGATGTGTATGGTAAAGACTTAAAAGGTTTAAAAAGTATAGCCAAAGGATTAAAGAAAATAATAGACATATACAATCCTATCGGTGTAAAATCTAAAGCTGTAAGACTTGAAGACTGGGAAAACTTTAAAAAACGATCAGAGCAAGAACAAATGGATAACATTGTTCAGTCAGTAGGTTATGACGGTAAGGCCTCTGAGTTGTATGATGATGAAGTTAGAGTAAATAAGCAAAGGCAAAGCGTTATAGCTTTAGGTGATAAAATGATAGAAGAAGGTAGATCACTTGAAGAGGTTGCAAAAGTGATGGTTGTTCTTATGCCTGCTTACGCTGGTAACACTCAAATTAGTAGAAAGAAAAACTTTTTAGTAGACAAAGATGGATATGCTAATAAAATTAGTGACAGCGTAACTACAAAGAAAAATGGTGGTGAAATGTCTACTAACAGAAAACAGTCTTTTGAAGGTAAAAATGATTGGGAGAAAAACGCTATAGCAAAAATTGGTAATGGAGTTTTAGTAGATGTTTACAATAAAGTTAAAAAAGAAACTACTTTAAGAGCTCAAAAAGCTGACGTTGCTTTAAAATCTGTTAATAAAGATGGTAATGTATCAAATGATGATTTAGCTTTAATAAATGAAGATGCGTTATTAGCACAAGATGCTATAGACTTTATGTCAGATTTTATAATACAAAGTCCAAACCACGATCTAGTTGATTTAGCTATGTTTATGGTAAGTAACTTATCTCACATGGAAGCACCAATAAGAAGAGCTGCTAGACTAGATGCTGTTGCTGTTGGATTGACACAACCTGGTCACCCGAACTACGTGCCAGAAGGCACAGCATCACCAAGTGAAGTTGCTAGGTGGATGAAGTCAAAAGGTATTGAAGGTTACAAAGCTATAAAACAAAGCAAAGCTAAAAAAGTTCCGTACAGAAATAAATACACTGTAGTATATGAACACGCTATACCTGCTAGTGATATGGCATTTAGAGTTATACATTACAAAGCAAACAATAAGTGGTCTAATGATTTTTATAACCAATACACTGTGCAGGTTATACCTAAGGCAATGGACAATGCTTTAAAAGAGTCTGGTTTAGAATCAAGAAGTAATGTTAATTTTAAATTTTCTGACAACGTTACCGACGGTCAATATGGTAGAAACTACTCTAGCGAAATGAGAGGCCAGTCAGGTATAGTTCCTATACGTAAGTTTGATGGAACTATAATAGGAGAGGAGTGGGCAAGGTCAAATGATGGTATGTCTTTTTCTAAAAAATACGATAAAGAAGCACAGTTTGAAAAAATAATAAAAGGTAACAAGCTAATAAACAAAAAACCTAAAGGTATTAGTGTTTTTGATTTTGACGAAACAGCTGGTATAAGTGATAACGTTGTTATAGCTAGAAAAGATGGTAAAGAAATAACTATAGACTCTGCTGAGTGGCCTAACGTTGGTGATAAATTATTGAACGAAGGCTGGGAAATGGATTTTACTGATTTCAATAGAGTTACAAACGGTAGGCCAGGACCACTAATGCAAAAGCTAAAAAACCAGATTGAAAAATATGGTCCTGAAAATGTGTTTATATTAACAGCTAGAGCACCTCAAAGCCAACAAGCAATACATGAGTATTTAAAAAGTGAAGGCGTTAACATACCTTTAAAAAATATAACTGGTTTAGGAAACAGTACTGGTGAAGCTAAAGCTGATTGGATGGTTGACAAGTTGGCAGAAGGTTATAATGATTTTTACTTTGTTGATGATGCAATGCAAAACGTAACAGCTGTAAAGGACATGCTAGAACAGTTTGATGTAAAGTCTAAAGTTGTACAAGCTAGAATACAGTTTAGTAAAAAAGAAAACCTAGATGCTCGTATAAACGAAATAATAGAACAGAACGAAGGTATAAACAAAGATGCAAGATTTTCTGACGCTGAAGCTAGAGCTAGAGGTATAGACAAAGGTAAATATAAATTATGGATCCCACCTGGAGCTGAAGATTTTATGGGCTTGATGTACACGTTGGCAAGTGCTAAAGGTCAAAAAGGAGAAGATCAATTAAACTTTTTTAGAAAAGCAATATTAGTTCCTTATCAAAATGGTATTAGAAAACTAAATCAATCAAGACAAGAGCTTTCAGAAAACTATAAACTTTTAAAATCACTACATCCAGATATAAAAAAGTTATTTAAAGAAAAAATACCTGGAACTAACTTTACTTATGAACATGCTATTAGAGTTTATTTGTGGGATCAAGCAGGTTTTGAAATACCTGGCATAGCTGAAGGTACTAAAAAGAAGTTATTAGATGCTGTTAGTAATGTTAAAGACTTACAAGTTTTTGCAGATAATCTAGGTAAGATTACAAAAGCTGAAAAAGGTTATGTTGAACCTTCTGCTGAGTGGGTTGCTGGAAGTATAATAGGTGATTTATCTCAAGCTACAGAAGATCTAGGTAGAAAAGACTTTCTAGCTGAGTTTAACGAAAATGTTGAGGTTATATTTTCTAAAGAAAATTTAAACAAAATAGAAGCTGTTTACGGTAGAGATTATAGAGATGCTTTAGAAAACATACTTTTTAGAATGAAAACTGGTAGAAACAAAATTGCTGGTACTAGTGATGCTCAGGTTAATAGATGGACAACTTGGATTACAAATTCAGTTGGTGCTATCATGTTTATGAATATGAGATCAGCGTTGCTGCAAACTATATCAGCTATAAACTTTATAAACTGGGGAGATAATAATCCTGTTAAAGCTGCTATGGCTTTTGCAAATCAAAAACAATTTTGGTCTGACTTTTCAATGATATTTAACTCACCGTATTTAAAAGAAAGAAGAACTGGTTTAAAGACAGATGTAAACGAAGCTCAGTTAGCAAACGCTGTTGCGGGCAAGAAGAATAAAGCTACAGCTGCTTTAGCTTATTTATTAAAGTTAGGTTTTACACCTACTCAAATAGCGGATAGCTTTGCTATTGCTGTTGGTGGTGCTAGTTTTTACAGAAACAGAGTTAATAGTTTAATGAAAGAAGGTATGTCTAAAGAAGAAGCTGAGACACAAGCTTTTGCAGACATGCAAGATGTTGCTAATGAGTCTCAACAGTCTTCTGACCCTGCTTTAATATCAAGACAACAAGCTAGTATATTAGGTAGATTTATACTTGCGTTTCAAAACACACCTATGCAGTACGCTAGATTAACTAAAAAAGCTGCTATTGATTTAATAAAAGGTAGAGGTGACTGGAAAACTAATGTAAGTAAAATAGTTTATTACTCAGCTATACAGAACTTAATATTCAACGCTATGCAACAAGCTTTGTTTGCTTTAGCATTTGATGAAGATGAAAAACCTTGGGAAAAAGATAAGAACAAGAAGAAGCAAGAAGAAAAACAAGCTAGATTACTAAACGGTATGTTAGACTCTATTTTAAGAGGTACAGGTATATATGGTGCTGTTACTGCTACAGCTAAAAATATAGCTCTAGAATTTTATAAGCAAGATTTAAAAGGTGGTAGAGCAGATCATGCGTACACTATATTACAGTTTGCGAACATATCACCACCTATTGGATCTAAAATGAGAAAAATATATTCAGCTACTCAAACAAGAAAGTTTAATAGAGATGAAATGTCTAGTATGGGTTACGATATGTATAACCCTGCTGTGCCAGCAATAGCAACTGCAATAGAAGGTTTTACTAACTTACCTCTTGGTAGGGCTTATCAAAAATTTAATAATATGTCGGAGGCATTTAATGAAGAAAATGAAAACTGGCAACGTATAGCTTTAATGATGGGTTGGAATACTTGGGACGTTGGAGTTAAGCAAAGCTTTAAAAGTGATAAGGGTAAAAAGAAAAAAGGTAAATCAAAAGGTAAATTTAAGTCAAAGTTTAAATAAAAAATAATAAAATAATGAAAAAACTAATTATAATAATATGTGTGTTATTAGTTGCTTGTGCCGCGCCAAAAGAATGTTGCTCGCAAGACTTTAAAAAGTATTTTAAGTTTGCTACATTTTATGCTGCGGCTAACGGTGGTAACTCTATATCAGATGTAGATGTATTTTCTGTTGCTAATGGTTTAGAAACTGTTACAGTAGAAACTCCATACGATTATAACTTAGCTCTTGGTATACGTAAGATCGCTAGGTTTGGTTATGAAAACAGAGCTAGTACATTTTACGATGGTACAGAAGAGTCATGGTCAGACGGTGCTAACGTAGGTAAAGTACGTGGCTTAGAATTTTTATTTGAAGTAGATTAT